>JAEEGL012397790.1_pt1 | contig 12541 bp, 11 predicted proteins | sample 9134231 | NCBI WGS metagenome assembly JAEEGL01 (sample SAMN16246548, study PRJNA631951) | gut metagenome | biome: gut microbiome; feature: rumen; material: fiber-attached | host: Bos | place: Iran: Karaj | collected 2018-10
AATAATTGTATTATAAGCTTTATTTAAAACATTTTTCTTATCTTCATATTGATTAGCAAGAACTATACTATAACTTGGTACTGTACTACTTTCCATTATGTTTCTAAAACTGTTTGTTACTCTATGTTTTCCACCACCAAGACCAGGTAAATAAACATGCAAATTAACATTAGGATCATTTGGATTAATATAAAACTCATCACCATTAGATGCTACAGCATGATACATACCATTTTTTAAAACAGTAACTTTACCAAAATTCTTTTGCAAATTTTCATATAATTGTTGATTTGACATATCTATCTCCTAATTATAATTATATAATATGCAATTAGTTATTTCAATTTAAAAAGTCTCTAACGAGACTTATAATATTTAATTCTAAAATTAAGTACTATTTTTGATATTAAATATGCAATTAATAGTATTAATACTAACCATATAATATTTCCTACTATAGTATTTTCATATACTCTTAAAAATGGATATGGTCCATCAACTATATTTGCTAAATTCAACATTATTAAAATAAAGGCATATACTAATGTTACCATCATTGGATATTCAACATCTTTATCATTGTATTTACCTAAATCATCATAGAATATAAAAGTAATAATTGCTAATACTGGACATAATACATGATGGTAAAACATTGTTCCATCAAATAATATAAGATTAAAGTTAAAGTTTACCATTGGTAATAATATAACTAATACAACTATAAATGTTATAGTTAAACATACTGTTGATATATATTTTAGTATTTTAGCAAACTTTGATAATTTTTCATTTCTTAATAAATATATTACATAAATAATTGAACTTAATAAGGCAAGTAAATTAGAATCCATAGTATAGTATTCTATATGTACCATTTTATCTACTTGAAAAGATACTATTAAAGCAAATACTTCAACTATTATAATTAATCCATTTAAGAAAAGGGATGCTTTCTTTTTCATATTATTCTTCATTAATATCTATTATTGAAAATAATTCTTTATTATTATTTAATTCAACAATATTTATTAATACTCCTTCTCCTAAAACAATACCACCTAAATCAATAATTGCTTTTTTAATAGCATTAATAGTATTTCCAGTAGCATATATATCATCTATAATATAAAATCTTTTTCCTCTATATCTTGAATGAACTAATTTTGGTAATTCTAAAGTATCTTTACCATACTCTTTTTCATAATCAAAAGATGATTGAACAGTACTTGGTGGTAATTTACCTTTCTTTCTAACTGGTATGCAACCACAATTTAATTCATAAGCAACTGGTGTTCCAAAAATAAATCCTCTTGCTTCAGGTGCTACTATGTAATCAACATGTTTATCCTTTAATTCGTTTACAAATAAATCTGTTATTTCTCGTAGAGTGTTTTTTTGTAATATTAAAGGATTAATATCAATAAACTCTATTCCTTTAGTTGGAAAATCTTTTTCAGTTCTAATATTTAATTCATTCTTTAATAAATTCTTAATTATCTTCATATTACTCTCCTATTTTACACTTTAATTATATTTTAAATGTTAATAATTTACAATTGATTTTTTTATTTTTTTGTGTAATAATTTAAGTGGAAAATAAAAGTCATATATGCTTAAAAATATGGTTTAAGCGTTTCTACCAATTCACCATAAATGGATGGACTATGACATTATTGAACACTATATTTATTTCTTCTAGAACATAGTCTTACATGATGAGTGTAAGCTTTTTTTATTTTCTAGAAAGGTGTGTTTTTGTGAAAAGCAAAAAAAGAATTGGCAAATTAGATTCTTTCTTTGATATTTCTAAAAGAGGTTCAAAAACAAGAATCGAAATATTTGCTGGAATTACGACATTCTTAGCAATGGCGTATATCTTGACGGTTAATCCAAATAATATTTTGTGGGGAGGTACAGCAGATCCAAGATTCGCTAGTGTATTTATTGCTACCGCAATAGGTGCTTTTATTGGAACTTTGTTAATGGCATTACTAGCTAAAATGCCACTAGCTCAAGCACCAGGTATGGGATTAAATGCAATGATTGGAACTATCGTTGGTGGAGCTATGGGATTTAGTTACTCTTATGGAAATGCAATGATGCTTGTATTCATAAGTGGAATTATATTCTTACTTCTATCTTTCATACCATGTGGAAAGAATAAAAAAACTGGAGAATTAATATCTCTTAGAGAAAAAATATTTGATGGAATGCCAAAAGCTGTAAGAACTAGTATTTCTGTAGGTATTGGTTTATTTATAGCATTCATTGGTTTACAAAACTCTCACATTATTACAGATAACCAATTTACTTTATTACAACTAGTTGACTTCAATAACCCTGCTCTATGGGCTAAGGGTGGAGATGCTTGTTGTGCTGTTGTTGCTTTATTTGGATTACTAGTTATTGGTGTTCTTTCTCACTATAACATCAAAGGTTCTGTTATTATAGGAATCCTATTTGCTACAGTACTTGCAATTCCACTAGGTGTTGCTAACACTGAAATACTTTCAGGAAGTGTTCCAGGTATTAGCTGGAAGTTCTGGGAAAATATTTCTAATTTCTTTAGTGGTGATAACACTGTATTCTTATCACTATTCAAAGGTGGATTTAAATTACCAGATGGTTCTATAATGACATCAATTATGTTAATCATTACATTCTCAATGATTGATATGTTTGATACTATGGGAACTGTTGTAGGATGTTGTTCTAATGCAAAATTATTAGATGATGATGGAAAACCAATTAATTATGGAAAAATGATGTATGCTGATAGTATTGCTACTATTGCTGGTTCACTTGCAGGTACAAGTACAGTTACTACTTTTGTAGAAAGTGGTACTGGTGTTGCTGCTGGTGGTAAAACTGGTTTAACAGCACTTACAACTGCAATATTATTCTTACTATCAATATTCTTACTTCCATTATTTGCATTTATTCCAACTGCTGCTGCAGCAAGTGCATTAATATATGTTGGTGTTCTTATGATGGCTAACGTATTTAATGTAGATTTCTCAAATATAAAGAATTCAATACCAGCATTTATTACAATAATTGCTATGCCACTTACTTATTCAATTACTGAAGGCATTGGTCTTGGTATTGTATCATTTGTAGTATTAGATTTAATCATTTACTTAAATGACTTCTTATATTTCAAACTGGGTTATACAAAACAAAAACCACAAACTGAAATTACATTAGTAACTTTAGTTGTGTTTATATTATTCTTAATTTACTTCTTAGTTCCAACAGTACTTTAAGAAAAATAAAAACTGTGATTTATTCACAGTTTTATTTTGCATTAATTTATTTTAATTGTAATTTCTTACTTTCATTTTCTGTTAATTTTTCAAGAATATCCCAATCAAATAATACACTACTATTATTTTTAAATGTTGCATAATATTTTTCCCAATAAATGATAGAATATGCTTTTTCAATTGGAGTCATACCTTCCATAGAATTAACTGTTACATTTCTAGCATATGTAAGTAAATATGGATCATCATCTTTAATATCACTAATAGCGCAATATGCATCCATAAACTTTTCATAATCACTATATAAACCAGCTGGTAATAATCCACCATCTTTATCCATAATTAATGATTTATGATTAGCTACTCCCATGCCTTTAAGTTTTTGTAAATCATCAAAAGTATCACTCATTTTATCTGTAACTTCTAAAATAACTCTAGAGTTTAGTTTAACTTCTTCCATTATATTTTCACTCCCTTGTTGGTTCTATATAGTACCATTTATTATATATAAATGCAACTAAAAATAGGAATGAATTCATTCCTATTTTTTATTTGGTTTAATTTTTAATGTATATGCACTATGACGTACATAAACATTTTTTGTTAATGGTTCTTTCCATGTTTCTTCTACACATTCCATATTTGGAACTTTTTTAACAATTCTATCTTGTGCAAGACAAGAAATAAAATCATCTGTATAGAATGTTTCTTTTCCGTAACCAGGTTCTACTGATCTAAGTTCTATTTTAAAGCCATCATCAAATTTATAGTTTTCTTCTACTATTTCACATTCTACCCATTTGGCACGAGTTCTATTAGTACAATATCTAATTTCAACACCATTTAAATTGAATCCTTCTAGAGGATGCATCAAAACATAATAATGTGCATCTCTATCAATTTGTTTTAGTTTTTCTTCATTATATTTCATATTAAACAATCCTTTCAAATTATTTTCTATTAACTAATACCATAGTTCCTACCGGACTTGTATTATAAATAAATTCACTTGCTTTTACTGGAACTCTAAAACATCCAAGAGATCCTATTGTATGATATGATTCATCTCCATAGTTTTCTTCATCATCGCCTACTAAATCATGGAATCCTTCATCATACTCACTAAATGGAATCCAATATTTGGCATATGCTCCTGGATGAGTTGTAAATGCAAAATCTTTTGCTTTCCAGTCAATATCAAATGCTCCTTCATGAGATGGATTAGCATCATTACCTGATCTCATTGGCCATTCATGAGAAACAGTATAATATCTTCCATCATGATCATCATAATAATAAACTCTTTGTGCATCTATATCTACATAATAGAAGCATCCTGAAAGTGTTTTTAATTCATCAGTTTTAATATATCCATATTCTTTTGACTTAACATTATATACATATGAATAATCTCCACAATTATACCAAATCCAATATAAATCAAAATCATCAACACTAGTTATAACACCAGTACCATCTATTTTAGAATTCATATTAGTATCTTTTGAAACATATCCATATGCTGAAACATCTGTAATATTATAATTCAAATCTAAATCTTTAACTTTAACAAAATAGTTTTCTCTACAATAGTAGTCTCCTACATAAGCATATTCTCCATCTATATAGAATAAATATGTTATGCATCCACCTTTATAATATTCATCATCTAATTCCTCATAATCACAACCTGGATTTTTATAATAAAATTTTGCATCTGGTTTAATATAAGTATATCTATTAACTTTATTCTCAGATTCTATTAAATCATCCATTAAAAGATATCCTCTTTCTCCGCTTTTAAATTCTATCAAGGCATAAGTTCCATCTGTTTCAATAACTAATACATCTGTACCTGGCCAAATATGATCTTGATAAGCTCCATTCATACTATAAAAATATGTCCAATTTCTTGTTAATTGATTTCTATTCTGTATTGTTGGAGTAAATTTACTTCTATCTAATATTAATGCTTCCGCTAATGCTCTTTTAGATACATAACCATATGTACCATCTTCAAACATTACATATGCAAGATTTTCACTTTCTCTAATAACTTTAACTAACAAACCTTCTGTATTTGAACTTGGTTCTAAATCACCATTTCTATAGAAAATTCTATTATTTTTATAAATTGTACGATATGGTTGTTCTATATTATCTGTAAAAACTTCTCCATCTAAATCAACAGACCAAGTTGAAGAATTCGTATCAAACCAACTAAATTGATAAATCTTATATGGCATTAGTTTTTCTTTATCTATGTCTAATTTTTTAGGTGCAAATAAACTTTTATTATATTGTTTTGTTAATGTTACATCATTTATTTTAATAAATAAATAATCTTCATTTTCAGTTATAACAAACATATAATTATCTACTCTTGCTATCTCTAAACATCTAGTACCTTCTTCTAAATAACCTTCACATATACCTTCTCTATTATAAACATATGCATCTTTATTGACTGTATAATCATCATTAGTATCAGATACTGTTAAATTTTTAAAATCTCTTCTTTCGTTATCTTCTTTTTCAAAAGTAATACGTTGAACAAGATCATCTGCATAAACATATTTTCTTTGCCCATTAGGTAATTCTATTAAAGTTATATCACCATTTGTTTTTATTCCTCTAACTACTACTGTTTTATTATTAATAGTATCCGGACATATAAAAGTACTATTAGATGAATAATCATATAATTGAATTCCACTAAACAAAGTAAATAAAGTTTCAGAACTAAAACTACTAAAATCTTCTTCTTTAATAGCAATTGGTCCTTCTATATAACCATCTATATTACTTCTATTATCATAATTATACGTAGAAACTATTGCATTAGGTTCAGCACTTTTCTTAGGCGTCTCCTCAGCACTTACAACAGCACAACTACCTACTCCTAGTGTTAAAACAGTTGCTGCAAACAAAGCTTTACCTCTATTCTTTGGCATTTAAAAATCCCCCTTTTTTAAGCGCAACATATTATACCATAATCTATATAAGAAGTCAATTTAAGTATGCATTAAAAAAGCCGAACAATTAGTTCGACTATTTTTCTTAAGGGGCATCTATTTAACTAGTACTAAACTCATACCCTAAAAAAATACAATTATTATTGTTTTTCAAAATAATATAAATAATTATCTTTTAATTTCACTTAATTCTTTTTTCTTTCTTTCAGAAATAACAAATTCTTGGAAATCAATAGGTAGTTGTTCTAACGGATAGTTTTCATTATTTATTATCATTGTATCAACATAATCTATTTTTTTTATATCATTTATATCAACAATATATCCAATAACTTTGCCAGATTCATCTCTTATAAGGCTTTTTGGAAATGAAAATGAATCTACATCAATTACATTAATATCATTTTTCATAGTAATCCTCCTTAATTAATAATATCAAAAAAAGTTGCATTAAGCAACTTATTTTCTTAGTGGGGCATCTATTTAACTAGTACTAAACTCATACCCTAAAAAAATACAATTATTATCGTTTTTCAAAAACAATATATCACATTTTATAAAAAAGTCAAATTTTATAAACTAGGTCCTTCATTAGATTGGTCTGTATTTACTTTTGTTGTATCATTCAAAAACTTTCCAAACTCAGCTAAACTTTCATTAAAAGATCCACCTTTATATTTTTCTTTATATGGTGTTTCATCTCTTCCAAGTAATTCACCCATAGAACCTTTATAGTTTACTCTTAGCGTTGTTAAATACTCATCAAATTTTGTATCAATATCTAACTCTTTTAAACGTATTTCCTTTGCTTCCGCTACTGTACATCCTAAATACTTAACACACGCTTCTTCTAGAGTTAATTTATAATCATACTCAGAAGAATAATTAACTGATTCTCCTCTTTCAATAGCCTCTTTATATTTTGGAAAAACTAAGACATATAAATGTTCAAGATCTGGATATAAGCTTGATATATGACTTATTCTTAAATATTCATCTAAATCTCCATTACATTCCTTAGCACCAAATTCTCTTTTAACTTCATTAATCATTTCGTTTTCATATTGCTTTAGTCCTAGTAACCATCTACGATTATTAAAACTTTCTTGTAATTTCTTTGCAGCTTGCTCATCAAACTTATCACTAAAATTAAATTTATTATCCATACCTATATCACCTATAATTATTATACTACAAAAAAATAAAAAAGTTGCATTAAGCAACTTATTTTCTTAGTGGGGCGAGATGTGGGAATCGAACCCACGCATAACGGGACCACAATCCGCCGTGTTAACCACTTCACCAAACTCGCCATGTCTCGTTTGCAAGGATAATATTAACATAAAATATGTTTTTAGTCAATTATTTTAAAGTAAAATGGCTATTATTATAACTAAAATAGCTATAGCAAATATTACTATTGGAACTATATACTTATTATTATTTTTTGGTTGTTCTATCTTTTTATTTAAATCAATATCATTAGGATTAGTTGTTCTAAAACCATATGCTTTTAAATATTGATTTGGTTCTTCTTCTATTTTACCTATTGGTTCATCACTATTATAATTCTTATCGCCAGAATAATGATTACTAAACATTTTTTTATTATTGTTTGGATTATTATTGTTATTATTATTTAAATTATATGGATTTAAATTCATACCTGCCATATCATTCACCTATTTATAATATACAACAAAAAAAGTGTTTTTAAAACACTTTTTTATATTTTGAATTCTTCAAAGAAATCACTCATAGTTAATTGCTCTTCTTTTGGTGTTTCTTTTACTTCTTCTTTTATTACTTCTTGAGTTTTAGGTTCCTCATCTATTTCATCAGGTTCTTTTTCTTGTGCTGTTATATCAGTATATCTAGTTACTACAAATATTTCATCTGGATCCTTTTTAGCAATACTACTTCCTGTACTTACTAAATCCATTATATTAATATCACTAGATTTTAAGTAACCTACATCACCAGAAATAATACCAAATATATTTTTACTACTTGTATTGAATGCTTTAATTATTGAATATGATTTTGATTTAGGACTCTTAACAATTTGAGCACCTCTTTTAGCTCTTGCTAATAATGGTATATCACTAACTTTAAATCTTTTAGCAGTATTTCTATTAGTAAATACTGTTACATATTCTTTTAAGTCACTTGCTACGAATGAATTAATTACTTCTGAATTAGCATTTAATTTAATAGATTTAACTCCACTTGCTCTTAAACCAACAACTGGTATTTCTGATGTTTTATATCTTAAAGCAAAATTATCTTTAGTAATAACAACAGTATTTTCACTATCACATCTACTTATAGAAATAACTTCATCTTTATCTTTTAGTTTAAACATCATTATTGGTTTAGTAAATCTACTTACTTCAAAATCACTAAGTTGCATTCTCTTAACCATACCTTGTTTAGTAAATGCTGTTATTATTGATTTATCAAATTTATTTACTGCGATAGATTTAATTACTTTTTCATCATCTGATATTTTAATAATATTAGAAATATGTGTACCTAAATCTTTAAATTTACATTCAGCTATTTCTCTAACTGGTAAATATAAATAATTACCTAAATTAGTAAACAATAATATTGTATCTAAGTTATTTACTTTATATAATCCTTCGATATAGTCTCCTTCTTTTACAGGAGGATATTCTTTATCATTTGCACTAAATACTTTTAATGAATGTTTTTTAACATATCCAGCAGCACTTATACAAACAACAAAGTCTTCTTTACTTACCATATCAAGTTCATCTATTTTTATATCACCAGAATCTGCTGTAATAACTGTCTTTCTTGGTATAGCATATTCTTTCTTTAATGCTCTTAATTCATCTTTGATAAGTCTAATTAAAACATTTTCATCATTTAATATAGATTTAAAATATTTAATTTCTTCTAGTAATCTATCATGTTCTTCATTTAATTCTACTACATCTGTATTAGTTAATTTATATAATTGCATCATTACAATAGCTTCTGATTGTTCATGAGTAAATTCAAATTCTTTAACTAAGTTTTCAATAGCATCTGCTTTATTCTTACTAGCACGAATTACCCTAATAACATCATCTAATATTGATAATGCTCTTATAAATCCTTCTAAAATATGACATCTTTTTTCATCTACTTCTAAATCAAATTTAGTTCTTGCTATTACTACTTCTCTTCTATGAGAAATGAATGCATCTAATAATGGAAGTATACCAAGAGTCATAGGTCTTCTATTTACAATAGATACCATATTGTAGTTATATGATACTTGCATATCAGTATTCTTAAGAAGATAATTTGTTATTAATTCTTTATCAGCACCTTGTTTTAAGTCTATAACTATTCTTATACCTTCTCTATCCGTTTCATCTCTTACTTCAACAATTCCATCTATTTTTTTATCTATTCTAATAGCATCTATTTTTTGTACCATTAATGCTTTATTTACTTCAAAAGGTATTTCTGTTATAACAATTTGTTCTTTTCCTTTATTCTTTGTATATTCATATTTACATCTAACAGTAACTCTTCCTTTTCCAGTAGTAAATGCATCTATGATACCTTGTGTTCCCATACATATACCACCTGTTGGAAAATCAGGACCTTTTACTATTTCAAGAATAGAATCTAATCTACAATTTGGACTATCTATTCTTTTAATAGTAGCATCTATAATTTCACCTAAATTGTGTGGTGGAATATTTGTTGCATAACCTGCACTAATACCATTAGAACCATTTACAAGTAAATTAGGAAATTTAACTGGTAATACTGTTGGTTCTAAGAATCTATCATCAAAGTTAGGTGCCCATGGAACTGTATTTTTATCAAGGGCTTCTAATAATTCATTACTTATTTTAGATAGTCTTGCTTCTGTATAACGATATGCAGCAGGACCATCACCATCAATAGATCCATTATTACCATGAATATCTATAAGATTATGATTTTGCTTCCACCATTGACTCATACGAACCATTGCTTCATATACACTTGAGTCACCATGTGGATGCCATTTACCTAAAACACTACCTACTGTAAAAGCACATTTTACATAAGCTCTTTCACTAGTATTATTGTTTTTATACATATCAAATAGTATTCTTCTTTGAACAGGTTTTAAACCATCTCTAGCATCAGGTATAGCTCTATCTTGAATTATTTCTTTAGCATATGCTCCAAATCTTAAACCCATTATTTCTTCAAGGGCATATTCTTGTATTCTTTTTATTGCTTCACTCATCTTTATTACCCCCTATAATTATCCTCAAGAGTAAATTCAACATTTTCATCTATCCACTCTTTTCTAGGTTCAACTTTGTCACCCATTAGAACATCAACTCTCTTTTGAGCTAATGCTGCATCTGATATATTTACTCTAATCAAAGTTCTTGTTTCAGGATTCATAGTTGTTTCCCATAATTGGTCTGCGTTCATTTCACCTAAACCTTTATATCTTTGAATAGTATATTTTCCACTATTATTATTTTTTATATCTTGTAATTCTTCATCAGAATATGCATAGAATTTATTCTTTCCATATTCTAATTTATATAAAGGAGGAAGTGCTATATAAAGTTTTCCTGCCTCTATTAAAGGTCTCATATAATGATAGAAGAATGTTAATAAAAGTATTTGAATATGTGCTCCATCAACATCTGCATCTGTCATTATAATAACTTTATCATAATTTGATTCATTCACATCAAAACTAGAACCAACACCTGCTCCTATTGTATAAATCATTGTATTTAATTCTTCATTTTTATAAACTTCTTCAATACTTGCTTTAGAAGTATTTAAAACTTTTCCTCTAAGTGGTAATATTGCTTGGAATTTTCTATCTCTTCCACCTTTAGCAGAACCACCGGCAGAATCACCCTCAACTAAGAATAACTCATTTATTTTGTTATTCTTTCCTTGTGCTGGAGCTAATTTTCCACTTAAGTTCTTTTCTATTTTAGATTTATTCTTTCCACTTCTTGCTTCTTCTCTTGCTTTTCTAGCAGCTTCACGAGCAACTTTACTCTTTAATGCTTTATCCATAATAGCAGTTGTTGCTTCTTTGTTTTCTTCAAAGAAGAAAGATAATTTATCATAAACTATATTTTCTACTACTGTTTTTGCTTGAGGAGTACCAAGTTTTCCTTTAGTTTGACCTTCAAATTGTAATAAATTTTCAGGTATTTTTAAACTAATAACAGCACTTAATCCTTCTCTAGTATCACTACCATCTAAAGAATCATTTCCTTTTAATAAACTATTCTTCTTTATATATTCATTAAATGCTTTTGTAAGTCCACTTTTAAATCCTGCTTCATGTGAACCACCATCTACAGTTTTAACATTGTTAACAAAAGATATTACACTTTCACTATATGAATCAGTATATTGAAGTGCTATATCTACAACAATTCCATTCTTTTCACCATTTATACTAATTGGTTTATGTAATGGATTTTGTGATTCATTTATATAATTAATAAATGACACTAATCCTTCTTCATAACAATAAACATTTGATTTATTGTCTTCTTCATCTATTACTTCCATAGTTAAACCACTTATTAAGAATGCACTTTCTTGCATTCTTTCACATATAGTAGTGTAACTAAACTTTATATTTCCAAAAATACTCGCATCAGGATAAAACTCAACAGTTGTCCCTGTTTCACGAGTTGTACCAATTTGTTTAAGTGGTTGATCTACATGACCACCATCTTTAAAAGTGATTTCATGTATTTTACCATCTCTTTTAATTGTTACTTTCATCCATTTTGATAATGCATTAACAACACTAGATCCAACACCATGAAGTCCACCACTTACTTTATATCCATCATTTTCAAATTTTCCACCAGCATGAAGAATAGTATATATAACTTCTGGTGTTGATTTACCTGATTCATGTTTTCCAGTAGGTACTCCACGTCCATGATCTTCAACAATGATGCTTCCTTCTTTAGTCATCTTAACAGTTATTTTATTACCATAACCATTAATAGCTTCGTCTATAGCATTATCTACAATTTCCCATACTAAATGATGAAGGCCTCTTTTATCAGTAGAACCAATACACATACCTTGTCTTTTTATTACCGCTTCTCATCCTTCTAATATCTTTATTGATTTCTCATTATATTCTGCCACGTTAACACCTCTTTTATTTTCCACTATTTGTTATTATACCATATACATTCAAGGTTTAACAATAGATTTTACATGATTTTACGTAAAGAAAAAAGTTCTTATTAGAACTTTTTAACTTTTTAATAT
>JAEEGL013520262.1_pt1 | contig 12541 bp, 12 predicted proteins | sample 9134231 | NCBI WGS metagenome assembly JAEEGL01 (sample SAMN16246548, study PRJNA631951) | gut metagenome | biome: gut microbiome; feature: rumen; material: fiber-attached | host: Bos | place: Iran: Karaj | collected 2018-10
GGGATCTCGTCAACATCCAGCTCGTTTACCCTGTCCACAACTTTCTGGCAGATAAACGCTTTCTCATCTTCCGAAAACTTTGTCAGTGCCCTGTAAGCGGATTTACCGACCGCATCGATGACCTTCTGAACATTGAATTCTTCCCTTGTACCGTCCTTCTTGATCATCCTGACAGGTCTGTCGGGTTTGTACATCGAAGCGTAATCTGTAGCTTCCTCCGTTTTGTTCCTGTCCTGATCTGTTGCAAGCACTGCCATATAAACCTCCCGAAATCCATAAAACATCAATATATTGTATCAGTATTAATAATTTAACACTATATGATGATGACTGTCAACGTGAAAATTCTGTCACAAACCGTGACAGATTGTATTTTTCTTAATGCAAAGGATGATATAAAGTGATATAGTATTATCTATAAAATAAAAGAGAGGTATATGCATGGCACTTGCCGGGGCTTTCAAAGCACAACTCAAGAACGGTAAATACTATTACAGGAGTTCCGTCACATACAGGAACAAACATATCAGTCTCGGAAGCTACGATACCGAAGAAAAAGCTCACCTTGCGTATAAGACTGCGAAGGATATCATTTCAGGTACCGATATTACGATAGATGCATATCGTATGGATACACCGCTTGATTTTGATAAGTTCGTTACTTTAGTCAATTTCAGGGATAACAACGTTTACATCAAGAATCCCATATACCTTGAGAAGACATATTTTCAGTATTATCTTACCCCTTCTCTCATATTCAAGTTCGATATAGACGATCTGTTCTATTTTGCAAGCCACAAGATCAGCCGTAGAAACGGCCATTTCTGGGTGGCTGATTACGGAATGCAGGTAAATCTGTATAGCAGATACGGTATCAAGCCGCATGCTGTCCTTGACAGGGATTACAGATTTTTAAATGGCGACAGATATGATTTCAGATATGATAATATAGAGATAATCAACCGTTATACGGGCGTTTATGCCGTCAAGAGAAGCGTTTACACAAAATACAGTGCACGGATCCTTGTTAACGGGCTGTATACGATAGGAACGTATGACACGGAGATTGAAGCGGCGATCGCATACAACAAAGCTGCCGACATCATCAAAAAAGCACGTCCGGAAAAGCATTTCCGCCAGAATTACATCGAATCTCTTTCTGCCAAGGAATATGCTCTGATGTATATCAAAGTTCCCATAAGCGATCGAATATTTGCAGACTTTACGTAAATAGATCTACACAACAAAACGGAGAACCTTCAAGGTTCTCCGTTTTTATATGAATATATATGAATATCTTCTATATCTTATTTATAGAATGAATGACTTCCGTGCCTGAAAAGGTATTCCTTGTCTCCCCATACGGTAGCCTCACTCTTCTGGAAATATATGGCTCCGTGGGAATTGTCATCACCCAGAAGTGCCGACATAACAGCATCTTTGGTTATATCATCAACTTCTACAACCTTTACGGCTCCGTTATCTACCGGTCTGAACTGCCCCGGGGAAGCAATAACAGATTGAATGTCATTACCCCAGATTCCGGTATCAACCCTGTTAAGAACAACATCGGCCACAAGTATCCTGCCGTCTGTATCTTCTCCGGCAGCCTCACACTGAACAAGCCTTTCAAGAGCATCTATGTCTTCAAGTGAATATGTATTGGAAATATCGATGTTCACTTCATTCCTGACAACAGGTGAAACACTTTCCGCATATTCATAGAACCCGGAAGTATTCCCGGAAAGCAATGCCTCTTCGATCACAGACTTGTCTGAATCCTCTTTGCTGTGATCGGGGATCGCCTCAACGATCTCTTCAACGTCTTCATCCTCAAGAGTCTCAAGACTTGAGATACTACCGAGTACCGAACTGTATTCGATTACGATCTGGGATGCGATCGAACTGATATCGTCACTTTGTAAAACAAAACGCCTCTGCGACGGTTCCACAAAGAAACTCGTACATAAAAGAATCGCCCCGCACAATACACTTATGCACCATAGATGAGTATCCGGATTGATACGCCCCAATACGGAGAATAAGTGCTTAACCGATTTAAACATAAGAAAAATCCTTAACCTCCAAGGTAAGGATTATTCTAGCACAGATTTTCCATAATATGTTACAGATTTATTACATTTCTACATTTTTGACAATGATCACTTTTTTCAGCAGTCTGATTTGTAAAATTTTACCAATACTTAACGCTGGTCATAATTGATGAAACTGATATCCAGATCAATATCGCCCGTTATTCCATCTATCCTGCCTTTTTTATTATACTGCCACATACTGAACCTGTACGGATAATCGGTAGGTATAGTCTCATCGGACAGCCAGACATCATAATCCGACAGTTCCTCGAGGTTCAGATCCGCTACGAGCATTTCCCTTGAGGCATAAATGATCGGCTTGTATCCGTATGACTTTACCGTATCGCAAAAGGTACTGACCATTTTCGTTCTCTCTTCATTAGTCAGTTTATCGGTTCTGGCTTCGTCGTTTAAAACTCTTTCAATATCAATTGCTATCGGATATTTTATATTAAATCCCGAGACCGCACCTACGATATAATTTGCTTCTTCGACCGCTTCCGTCTCGTTTACCGCTTGCGAATAGAAATACGCACCGATCTGTATACCGGCAAGTTGTGCGTTTTGCGCATACTCAACAAACTTCTCGTCAAGTGTTATCTTTCCTGTACCGTAGCCGCGGCTTCCGAGTCGTAACATAACGAATCCTACACCTGCATCCTTGAGTTTGTTAAAATCAACGGTTCCGTTGTATTTGGAAAGATCCACTCCCTTTACCGATTCCCTTTTATTGTCTTTGTATGTAAGGATCCCGTTCTCGTTGACCAGACTGTTTTTCAGATCATAGTCGTTCTTAGCCGCATCCTTTATGATCTCATAGTATGTTTTTTTGCCCTTTTCATCGGTTACGGTTAAGTAACCTTCTTTATCGAGATCCTCATCGTTCGAGTCGTTTTTGTTTAGAGACCCCTCTCCCTCCTCGGAAACGTCAGGTTTGTCCGAATCGCTTTTTGACGATGAAGAAGACTCATCTTCATCTGATCCTCTGTAAGGTGTAAGTTCACCTTCATCTTCCTTCGGGGACGGAGTAGCCGTCGGCACGTCTTTCCAGAATTCAAGTTCGGAAGAAGTTATGTTATGGCTGTCCTTTAATATGTCATCTTCCTTTTCTTCCGCAGACTCCACGTGTTTTGTACTGCCGGGTTTCTTCCTGTCGGAGTTGACATACAGTACAACAAGAAACAGAAGGATAACGAGCGAGGCTGCCGCAACAGCAAGAGCCACGGTCTTTTTGTATGCATTATTGTCATCCGGATCCCGATCGTAATAATTTTGTGCCATTTATACCCCTTTTATGCTAATAATATATATATGAAATCTAAACCTTTATACATAACCACAATACTGTTTGTGCTTGTGGGCCTGTGCTCATGCAAGACTCCGGCGAAAGATCCGCTCTCTGTATCGGGTATGTATTATGATACTCTTGTAAATATCGATATTTACGGTGCCGGTGAGAATGCATCGGTAATATGCGAACATTGTAAAGATCTTTGTTCACATTACGAAGATCTCTTTGACGCCAAAATACCCGAAAGTGACATATACAGGATAAACCACAGCCACGGCGAAAAAGTCAAAGTAGATCATGACACTGCCGTAATGTTGTCCGTTGCCCTGGACTGTTGTACGGCTTCAAACGGCATTTTCGATATAACGATAGCTCCCGTATCTTCATTATGGGATTTTCATGAAGAAGATCCGCATATACCTTCATCTGAGGATCTTCAAAAAAACCTTACCAAAGTCGATTATAAAAAAGTCTCGGTCGACCTGACCGAAGACACCGTCTCCGTCGGAGTCGACACGACCCTGGATGCAGGCGCTACCGCCAAAGGTTATATTGCCGACAGGATCGGCGATTATCTGCTTTCATGTGATATAACAGGTGCTATTATAAATATCGGCGGCGACATCAGAGTGATCGGAACCAAAAACGATAAAAAACACTTTCGTATAGGTATAAACGATCCCTTCCATGAAGACTATGTCCTTACCGCTCTTGAACTTTCCGATATTTCAGTGGCCACAAGCGGTATCTATGAACGTTGCTTTACCGTAAACGGCCGGGATTATCACCATATAATAGATGTAAAGACCGGATATCCCGCCGACACCGACATTGAATCAGTCACTGTCATAACAAAAAGCGCTGCCGAGGCAGACAGCCTTTGCACTGTCTCTATCCTTTACGGTTCCGAAAAAGCGATACGGTATATAGAAAGCATACCCGATACCGAAGCCGTTATACTCTTAACCGACGGAACTGTCATAAAAACATCGGGAGCCGACCGATTTATTGTGAAGTGATGATCTTCTTGGGACACTTTTCGGCACATGCACCGCAACGCGTACACTTCTCATAATCTATGTGTGCCAGATTATCTTCAACAACAACCGCTTCAAACTGACATGTCCTTACACAAAGTCCGCAACCCACACAGCCCGTCTTGCAAGCTTTCATAGTGATATTGCCTTTGTCCTTTGACGAACATGCAACCTTGACATTTGCATCAAACGGAACAAGTTCAATTATTCCTTTCGGGCAGATCTTAACGCATTTTCCGCAGCCGCCACACTTATCAGGATCTATTACAGCTATTCCGTCAAGTATCGTTATAGCGTCATTATCGCAAACATTTTGGCAACTTCCGAATCCCAGGCATCCGAAATCACAACTCTTACTTCCTTTCCCGGGGACAACCGCAGCACTTCTGCAATCTGCGGGACCGCAGTATTCATAGTCTTCTCCTGCCGCCTCACATGTTCCGTGGCATTTTACGAATGCGACTTTCCTGACAAAACCTCCGGCGTCCACGCCCATTATCTGCGCGATCTTATTCGCAACTTCGGCTCCGCCGACCGGGCACGATGAAACTTCTGCTTCTCCTTTTGCTATGGCAGCAGCAAGTCCGGAACATCCGGGAAACCCGCAACCGCCGCAATTATTGCCCGGAAGAACATTAAGAACAGCCTCTTCCCGTTTATCAACCTTTACAGCAAATCTCTTTGCGAAAATGCTTAAAAATATGCTTATTATCAATCCGCAGCCGGCAACAACCGAAACCGCTGTCACTATACCAGAAACATCCATTTATCTACTCCTGTATGATAATCATTTAAGTCCGGAAAAACCGAAGAACGCTATAGCCATAAGGCATGCCGTCAAAAGCACGATAGGCATCCCCCGAAAAGGCTTGGGAATGTCATTATATTCCATTTTCTCACGAAGACCCGCTAAGATAACAATCGCGATAAGAAATCCTGTCGCTGTCGCAAATCCGTTGATCACACCTTCAAGTATATTGTAATCCTTCTGAACATTTGTAAGTGCAACACCGAGAACCGCGCAGTTCGTTGTGATCAGGGGCAGATAAACTCCCAATGCCCTGTACAGACCCTTCATCTTCTTCTTGAGGAACATTTCGACAAACTGTACAAGTGCTGCAATGACCAAAATGAATACAATAGTCTGAAGGTATGTGATGTCAAACGGAACCAGAAGATACTTGTATATGACTCCGGCAACGGCAGATGCCAGAGTTATGACAAACACAACCGCTCCGCCCATGCCGGCAGCCGTATTGATCTTCCTGGAGACTCCGAGGAATGGGCATATACCAAGGAATTGGGATAATACCACATTGTTAATAAATGCCGAGCCAACGGCGATCATTATGAGTTTAGCAATCATCTTCCGACCTCCGTTTCAATACTCTTACCGGCACAGCCCTTATTCGGACAGCTCCTGCAAATCTTGTCACAATCTCCGGTCAATCCGGTATCTTTTCCTTTTCTGAGCTTTATCGCGTTCATAACGGCTACCAGAAAAGCAAGAACAAGGAATGCTCCCGGAGCCAGAATAAAAATCGTAAGCGGTTCATAGGACTCCGGCATTATCTGTATGTCAAAGACAGTCCCGTTTCCTATGATCTCTCTTACTACACCGATGCATGTCAGGCCGAATGTAAAGCCCAGTCCCATTCCGAGACCATCAAACGCCGAATAGAACATATTGTTCTTGGATGCATAGCTCTCGGCGCGTCCGAGAATGATGCAGTTTACGACGATAAGAGGAATATAAAGCCCGAGTGAATCATAAAGGGACGGTAAATATGCCTTGAGCAAAAGCTCGGTTATCGTAACAAAACTGGCTATGACAACAATAAACGCAGGTATCCTGACGCCGTCGGGAATGACCTTTCTGAGCAATGAGATCATTATGTTCGACATTATAAGTACCGCGGTGGTTGTAAGTCCCATTCCGACTCCGTTTATAGCGGAAGTCGTGACAGCCAGTGTCGGACACATGCCCAGCATCAGCACAAAAGTCGGATTTTCCTTAATAAGACCGTTGTACAGCCTTTCAAAACATGTTTTCATTGTCCGCCACCTCCAAGTGTATCAAAATACGTTATTCCTGCGTTTACCGCATTTGTGACGGCTTTTGTCGTAATGGTCGCGCCGCTTATGGCATCGATCTCAAAATCCGACTTTGCACCGGTTTTTGTATACGAGAACTGTTTTACGGCCTTGTTTGCAAACTGCCCCTTGAACTTATCTTCTTTTGCCTTCATACCGAGGCCGGCCGTTTCGGATATCTTGAGTATCTCTATTCCTTTTACCGTACCTTCATTATCGATGCCCATCGATATCGTTATGTCCCCACCGTAGCCTTCATGGGTGGTTACTGAAATGACGTATCCGATGACAGAACCTGATGCATCGATAGCCTGTACGGCCGAGTCAATATCAACACCTTCTATTCCGGCATTTGCCAATAGAGTATTATTATCCTGCCCGATTTCGATCGGTTCGGAAAAAGATGAAGCCTCGGGAAATACCGTCTTGTACGCATTCAGCTTGGTATTTGCTTCCATAACTGCAATCGGCTCTTTGGTGACATCATACACATATCCGAGCCCGAAACCCGCAACAAGCGTTATAAGAGTAAGACAGAGAACATTTTTTACTGCACTATTCATCAGATCTCACCACCCTTTCCGAAGCACTTGGGTAAGGTGATCTTTTCTATGAGCGGAACAAGCAGATTGCTTATTATGATCGCATAGCTCACACCCTCAGCTGATGACGAGAGGACTCGAAAACATCCTGTCAGAAGGCCGCAGCATATTCCGAAAATTATACGGCCGGTCTTTGTTATCGGGCTTGTCACATAATCAGTAGCCATGAAAAAAGCACCGAGAATAAGTCCGCCTCCGCAAAGCTGTGCGGCCAAATAAGTCGGATCCCATCCGTTTCCCGAAAACAACCCCATGAATATCACAAAAGAAACCAGATATGCACAGGGAATCCGAAAATCTATTATCCCCATTATTATCAGAAATACAGCACCCGCAAGAAGAGCCACCGTACTGACCTCTCCTATTGTTCCCGGGATACGTCCGATGAACATATCCATAAGGTTCACGGCTCCGCCGTCTTTTATTATGGCAAGCGGTGTTGCGCCCGTAACACCGTCAAGAGAAAAGCTTGTCATTCTCGCGGTAAAACAGATGACAAGGAAACATCTGCCGCCCAGGGCAGGATTCATGAAGTTCTGACCGAGTCCTCCGAACAGCATCTTTACTACAACGATCGCAAACACACTTCCGATGACAGCCATCCACCATGTTGTATCCGGCGGGAGGTTTAAAGCCAACAGAAGCCCCGTCACGACCGCACTCAGATCGCTTATGACACTCTTCTTACGGATCAGAAGACAATAGAAAAACTCTGCAGCCACACTGCTTGCTATACATACAGCCACAAGAAGTGCAGCGTTAAAACCGAACTGCCATATACCGTAACCTGTTGCCGGAAGCAACGATACTATGACAAGAAACATTATCGTTGATGTTGTCATTCTGCTTCGTACATGCGGTGAAGCAGAAACATTTATAAGTTCGCCCATGATCATCCCCTATTTCTTTTTTCTGTTAGCCAGAACAGTCTGACGCATCATCCTGATCTCCTGTGTAAGATGGCGTTTTGCCGGACATATATAACTGCAGCACCCGCACTCTACACATTCAAGGCCGTTTAACTGCGTAAACTTCTCCTCATCGTAATGCTCGGCAATATCAGCCAGTTTGGACGGAATAAGGCGCGAAGGACAAGCTTCAACACAACGTCCGCAATTGATACATGCTCCGGGATCGGACTCCGAAACACTGTCACGCAAAAATGCCGTGATCGCTGATGAAGACTTTGTAACCGGAACATGGGTGTCGAAAAGCGCAAATCCCATCATCGGGCCTCCCGAGATGATCTTTTCGGGCGGCGATTTGAAACCACCCGCTGCCTCGATCAGGTCGTTGTAGCAAGTGCCCGTAAATACTCTGTAGTTTTGCGGATATCTGATAGCATCCCCCGTAACGGTAACGATACGTTCCATCAAAGGTCTGCCCTCGATAACGGCATGATAAACAGCAACTATTGTATCCACATTGTTAACTATACATCCGGCATCAGCAGGCAGCATCGTCGAATTGATGGCTCTCTGTGTGGTTGCATATATAAGCTGTCGCTCCGAACCTTGGGGATACTTCGTCTTCAGCACTTTTACACTTATCCTCGGCTCATCTATACAAAGGTCCTTGAGGATCCTTATACAGTCGGGTTTATTGTCTTCTACTGCAAGTATCCCTTTTGCATGTTCAAACAGGCAAAGTATTATCTTAAGACCCGCAACAAGCTTTTCGGGTTCTTCTATCATCCTTCTGTAGTCGGATGTCAGATAAGGTTCACACTCGGCACAGTTGGCGATCACATAATGTATCTTGGAAGGATCTTTGGGAGACAGTTTGACATGCGTCGGAAAACCGGCACCGCCCATTCCGATTATCCCGGCTTCCTTTATGATGTCTATAACCTCTTCCTTGGTCATCTCGGCTATCGGTTTCACCGGTATCGGAGGAGCTTCCTCATATGCATCGTCATTTAATATGACTATGGAGGGTGTCATAACACCCTGAACGTTTCTTCTGTTTTCTATAGCCTTGACTGTTCCTGATACGGATGAATAGACAGGCGATGATACAAAACCACCTGCTTCTGCAATCTTGGTTCCCCTAAGCACTCTGGCGCCGACGGAGACTATCGGTACTGCCGGTGCACCTATATGCTGGGAAAGCGGATATACCATCTCGGGGCTTGAAGGAAGAAGATCTATGATCTTTTTGTCTTTGGTAAGCTCCTTCCCCTCATATGTATGAATACCGCCTTTAAAAGTAAGATGCGACATAAATCGTTCTCCTTGGATCATGATCAAAAATCTTAAATATTATACAATATTTTGTATGTAAGAACAAATAATATCACAAATTTTCTGTACTATTTGTATGTCCTTTATTATAATTATCTTAAAATTTTTATTGTACGGGATGATTTATGCAGATAATTGACAGATTATATAAGGATCATGTTCCTTTATACCCGATCGAAAGGTTTTGTCCTCGGGACAAAGCTCTGTTCATTGATATAGAAACGACCGGACTGAAAAAAGAGACCACATCCCTTTACATGATCGGATGCGGATATTATACGGATGAAGGCTATATGACAAGACTGTTCTTTGCAGATGATCATACGGAAGAAGGCCGTATCCTCGATTCTTTTGTATCTTTCTCAAAAGAATATACTCATTTTTTTCACTTCAACGGCATGAAATTCGACGTCCCGTATCTTGAATACAAAGCCGATAAACTCGGAATCCGCGGATTGTTTGATGAGGCTGTACAGGTCGACGTTTACAGGTTGTGTGCTCCGCTTCGTATGCTTCTTTTCCCTGATTCAATGCGGCAGAAAGCCATTGAAAACTTTCTCACGATAAAAAGAGATGACCTCTATAACGGCGGTGAACTCATAGAAGTATATAAAAGATACGAAATATCCCCAAATGACAACGATCTTGAACTTCTTGTCACACATAACCGGGAAGATATACTCGGAATGCATCTTTTGATGCCTATCCTTTACTATCTCGACCTCAAGGATCGCTGCCCCGTATTCGTCGGATATAATGTCAATTCATATTGCGATTATAACGGCAAAGAATGTGAGGAACTTATCCTTGAGTACAGATCTGATCTCAATCTGCCTAAATCATTCTTTGCAAAGACCGAAAGCATGTTTCTTCATTATTCTAGCGACACCGGCAAAATAACGATAAGGCTTCCCATATATACTTGCGAAATGAAGATATACTTTGACAACTGGCGTGATTACTGCTATCTGCCCGATGAGGATGAAGCAATACTTAAGTCTATAGCGGAGGCACTCCCGAAAGACCGTCGCAAAAAAGCCACAAAAGAGACATGTTACCGGAGGGTAAGCGGTAAGTTCGTTAAGCAGCCGTGTGATCTTTTCCGTCCGGTATTAAAAACAGATTATAAAGATAAAAAGAAATACTTCAGTTTCCCCGACAGTTTCAATAAAGAAGCGGCCGATGAATTCGGCCGCAGTCTGATAAATGTCTTCTTCACGCTGAAAAGGCGTTGATCTTTATTTCAGGAGTTCATCTTTCTTCTCATAATAGAAAGAGTTCCTTCTTTCAAGTCCGTACTTACGATGGTTCATGATCTGTTCTGTACTTCCGATGAAGAAAATCCCTCCGTCGCAAAGGCTTTCTCCGAACCTCATGAATATCTCATCCTTGGCTTCCTCTGTAAAATAGATCAACACATTCCTGCATACTATGAAGTGGTATGCCTTCGGATACGGATCCTTGAGGAGGTTATGTTCCTTGAACTCAACCCTTGATTTGATCTCATTGCTGATCTGGAAAGAATTACCGACCTTGGTAAAATACTTATCCTTAAGGTCTTTGGGAACACCGGCAAGACTCTTTTCCGCATACAGTCCCGTCTTGGCTGCCGCAATAACCTGTTTGTCCAGATCCGTGGCAAATATCTTTATCTGATTCAACGGAATATGCCTTGAAAGCGCCATAACAAGAGAATAAGGCTCATCTCCGGTCGAACACGCCGCACTCCATATCTTAAGGTTCTTACCGAACTTTGATATGAGTTCGGGGACGAAAACCTTGTCCATCAGCTCCCACTGATCGGGGTTCCTGTAAAACTCGGATACATTGATCGTAAGATAATTTACGAACTCTTCAAACAGTTTCTTGTTTGTCTTAAGTGCATTTACAAAATCTTCGTAACCCGAGATCTTATTCTTATCAATCAGAGTATTGATCCGGCGTTTCATCTGGGCTTCCTTATATGCGCTCAGATCGATACCGGTCATTTTCAGTACGGAAGCTTTGAACTTCTCATAATCCATTACTGCCAAATCATTCCTCCCCGGAACCGCTCTCTTCGGTATCTGCTTCCTTAGTTGCGGCTTCTTCATCAGCATCAACCGGCTCAGCCTCTGCTTCAGGCTCGTCCGGAAGGAGTGCTTTCATTGAAAGGCTGATCTTTTTGTTATCAAGATCAAAATCAACGATCTTGGCTGTTACTTCCTGCCCTACGGAAAGAATGTTGGACGGCTTGTCAACATGATCTCTTGATATCTGTGAAACATGAAGCAAAGCGTCTATTCCTTCCTCAAGTTCTATGAATGCACCGAAATCCGTCATTCTTGCTACCTTACCGGTAACTTCCTTGCCCACCGCAAATTTGGTATCAGCATCAACCCAGGGATTCTCATCGTCAAACTTGCGTGAAAGTGCGATCTTATTACCGTTGATCTCCTTGACGAAAACCCTGACTTCCTGACCGGGCTTGAATACTTTACGGGGATTCTCTACGCGCCCCCAGCTCATCTCCGAAATGTGAAGAAGTCCGTCCGCTCCGCCAAGATCAATGAACACACCGAAATCAGTAACGTTCTTGACAACGCCGTTTATTACATCACCGACTTTGAGATGCTCGAAAAGCTCTTTCTGAAGCTTCTCGCGTTCAGCCATAAGGAGCTGCTTACGGTCACCGATTATACGACGCTTCCTGGGATTAAACTCTGTGATAACGAATTCTATCTCCTGTCCGAGATACTTGGAAAGATCCTTTTCATATCCGTCCGATACAAGACTCGCAGGAATAAATACTCTTGATTCCTCAACAAGTACACTTAAGCCGCCATCAAGAACCTGGGCAACCTCTGCCTTAAGTACTTCTTTGTTCTCAAACGCTTCCTCGATCCTCTTGTTCCCTTTATCAAATGCTACACGCTTATATGAAAGAGTGACCTGTCCTTCACCGTCATTTACTTTGATGACTTTGACATCCATCTTGTCGCCGACGTTAACAACTGTTGTAAGATCGATATTCGGTGTATTTGAATACTCGTTACGTGTTACTATACCGTCTGACTTGTAACCGATGTTCAGTATGATCTCTTCGGGCTTTACCGCGATAACAGTACCTTCGACTACCTCTCCATTGTGTATTGTTTTGCAAGATTCTTCTAACATTTGTTCAAAAGTTAATTCTGAC
>JAEEGL013954440.1_pt1 | contig 12541 bp, 8 predicted proteins | sample 9134231 | NCBI WGS metagenome assembly JAEEGL01 (sample SAMN16246548, study PRJNA631951) | gut metagenome | biome: gut microbiome; feature: rumen; material: fiber-attached | host: Bos | place: Iran: Karaj | collected 2018-10
CTCCTTAATGCCCTTCACCACGCGGATCATAGTGATCACGCCTCCCGCAACTATCATCGGAAGAGAAATGATGTACAGCGCGCCGAACTGAGGAAACGAATCAAACTCCTGGTTGTCCGCCGTAAACAGGCTCCTAAATATCCACCCCACGTTTGGTCTTATTTCGGCAAAAGAGATCTCGGTGAGCCTGTAGAAATCGATCCTGGGAACAGTGAATACACCAAGCATCATATCCGGAGTCTTTGCAATATTCACCACCTGAACCAGAATAAGCGGAATCGAAATAAAAAGCGCCGGCAAAAAGAACACAAGGATCTGCTTTACAGTAATCTTCTTTCCGCAAATCCGAAGAAATGGATACAGCAAAAGGAAAAACAGTGGATATATCATGTTACTAAGAGCATAGGAATAAAGCGAAATTCCTGTCACAACTCCAAGCACCAGATAGCACTTCCAGGCTTTTTCATCCTGCCTTAGGCAATACTCAAGAATGTACAAAATAAGAACCGTGCACCCCAGCATGAGATTGCAATCCAGGGCAACTCTTCCCGACTGAGTAAAATATGGAAGCGTAGCAAACAAAAACAGATAGATAAGTGCTGCGAGCTTCCCCCTGGTCTTTTTGATCAGCATGAAACCCAGAACACAGGTGAGCATTGAGAATATCATCCCGGGCATTCTGGCTCCTACCAGATTAAAGCCACCGGCTTTAAGAAACGGCGCAGCAAAATAGCAGTACATAACGCTCTGTCCACCGCCGTAGTTATTTAAATACACAGGATAGCTCTTTAGATATCTGTCTGTTCCAAAGTTTCCGATGCACCAGGAATCATATGCCATTCCCAGCTCGTCAACCTCAAGTCCCCTTGGAATCTCTCCCAGCTTATAGACGTGGAGGAATAGAATCAGTGCAAAGAAAAGCGATACGATCGCCGTATATATGAACTTTTCATGCTTTTTATATTTATCTACTATCAGACTCATGACTTAATAATATATGATATCCGCTGCATCAGTCAAAGCAAACGATATTCCGTTAATTCTTTAAGATTTCTTAAAGATTTGCCCAAAACTCTTTTAAAAAAGAAAAGAGATGTTACAATAACCATTGTAAAGCGAGGAGAAAAATATGAAAAAAAAGCTTAGTATCTTATTAACAACAATAATGACCTGCGGTCTTATCATCACCGGATGCGAGGGCCAGACAGACGCACAAACCGCTCAGGAATACCTTAGCGACAATAAAGACGCCATCACAGCCCAGCTCAATGACGCAGCTGCAACAGATCAATCCATCGTGGTTGTAGAGAACCTGGCAGAGCCAATACTTGAAGAACCGGAACAGAGCAATGCGGCAGATGCAGCCAGTACGGAAAGCTCCACAGAAGAAGTTCTCACAGAAGAAGATAAAACTGTAAGGATTGTATTCTTTGGAGACAGCCAGATAGCTAACGGAAGAAACGACGGATCGGACATCCCAAGTCTTATGGCCATGAGAGTTCCAAATTCTGTTGTTTACAACCTGGCTATTGGAGGCACAACAGCAAGCATTGAGGCCAGCACTACAAATGTCAATCCTGAAGATCTGGAATCTCAAAGCTTCCTGGGCATGACCTACTGCCTTGCAACCAAATCCGACAGAGCCCAGGCTCTTAACAGCCAAAGAGATATACTTTCAACAATGGACACCATCGATCCTTCAACGGTTGATTATTACATCATCGAATATGGAGCCAACGACTTTTTCAACAATGCACCACTTGATTGTTCAAAGTACGAGCCCTTTTCAACACAGGCCCACGCCTTTTACAATGCGATGTGCGCAGGCGTAGACCAGCTCAAGGCGATAAGCCCCAATGCTCAGATCATTCTTATGACACCATTCTACGGCATATATGTTGCTGAAGACGGAACATACATCGGCGACTCATACATTGTAAGTAACGGAGCCGGAACTCTTGCAGATTATGCCAAGAAAGTAATAAATGTTGCTGAAGATAAGAGCGTCAACTATTTTGACGGAATGTTCCGCACCAAGCATGACCTCTATCTTGACACAGCAGACCAGTACCTCATGGACAACCTTCACCTTAATCTGACGGGAAGGCAGATATTTGCAAGGCTCCTTGCCCACGAGATCAACTACCGGGAAGGAAATGAGCCATTCGCTTACCTGGATGCAGATAAGATTGAAATAGCAACCTTTGATGCAGGCGAGAACTTCAGATATGATGAGCTTTACATGAGATTGTACTACCCAGAATCATGGGAGAAATACATTCAGGGCATCTTCCCTCTGGCTCAGCCATCAGAAGAAGCCCTTAACGGAACCATCGAAGCCCAGGCGCAGCAAGCCGAACAAGAACAACAAAACGATGGTGGCGACGAAAGCAATGGGGAGTAATCCAATAACCACATAAAAAATTAAGGCGTATCCGGATCAGACCGGATACGCCTCATTTTTTATTCACACAATAATTTAATTTTCCTTCGTAAGATCCATTTCTTTGTGCCTGTGGAGCATATTGAGCTGCATCTCAAAATCCCTTCGGTTATTGATAGCAAGCGTTGACAGGATCACTCCGGCAAACACGCTCTGTACCGCCGAGAGCATTACAAAGCAGCACACGATAAGTGTCGGGAATCTGGGAACAGTGTGTGTTGCCCAAAACTCCTGCAGAATCGGAATAAAGAATATAAGTGAAATAATCGCCAGGATTGCAGCCACGAACATAAAGAATCCAAAAGGCTTGTAGCTCCTGTAAAGTCTCGCGATAGTCTTAAGCACCTTGAAGCCGTCAGCATAAGTATTGAGCTTACTCTCTGACCCCTCAGGCCTGTCTCTGTAATCGATGACCACGTTATCGATCTGCATGTTGTTGTAGACAGCATGAATCGTCATCTCAGTCTCGATTTCAAATCCCTTTGACAGAACCGGGAATGTCTTAACAAACTCATATGAGAATGCCCTGAATCCCGTCATGATATCTCTGATGTTGCAGCCAAAGAGCTTGTTGATGCTTCCACGAACCAGGTTGTTACCAAAGTTGTGGAAAGGTCTCTTGTTCTCCTGATAATATGTCGATGAAAGTCTGTCACCAACAACCATATCTGAATTGTGATTAAGTACAAGGTCAACCATCTCAGGCGCTGACTCCATAGGATATGTGTCATCACCATCAACCATTACGTACACAAGGGCATCAATCTCACGGAACATACGCCTTATAACGTTGCCCTTGCCCTGCATGTACTCATTTTTAACAACTGCACCGGCCTTAGCAGCAATCTCAGCTGTTCTGTCCTTGGAGTTGTTGTTGTACACATATATAGTTGCCTCAGGAAGTGCCGCTTTGGCATCGCGAACAACCTTCCCTATTGTCTTTTCTTCGTTGTAGCATGGAATTAAAACTGCTATCTTATCCACTATAAACCTCTCTGTGCCTAACTGATTACTTTATATTGTCGTCTGAATTGTTCTTCTTGCCGATCTTCATTCTCTCGTGACCGCCAAGCTTATTGGCAGCATCCTGATCGCCACGAAGGATCGCATTTACAAGCTGCATTCTAAATCCTGCATCAATGAAATCGCAGTGCTTGCAGAAAGGATAATTCTGACGTCCCTCGGCAATCTTCCTACGAACTGCCTGGAACTTCTCGCATCCCCAAACTTCCTTAAGGCTCTGCTTGGTCAGGTCGCCAAAGTCTGTGGTCTCAAAGTTGTCACAGCAGCACAGACCCATCTTGCCGTTTGGCATGATCCACATGTCAGTAAATGGTAAAAGACATGTCTCCTTAATGATCTTCTGTGTCTCCTGCTTGTTAGGAGCAGATCCGGCACGGTTTGTAAGAACTTCCTGAAGGTATCTCATCTGGATCTGAATATCCAGATCCTTAAACTCATCGGGATGAGCCTTCACATACTCGTAAATCTCCTGAATGTTCTTATGAAGCTTATACTCAAGAGAGTAATTATTGATGATAAGCTGGTTGATATATGGAGCAACCTCTTTTACCTTATCAATTGTAAGGATGAGGCCGTTTGTTGACATGAAGATAAAGCTGTCCGGAAGCTTCTCCCTTGCGTATTTGTGCCTCTCAACGATCTTGGTGTCAAGAAGAGGCTCATTATTTCCGTAAAGTGTAAGATGTCCCTTGTATCCCCAGTCTGCCAGCTGGTCGATTATGTTCCTATAGAGATCATCGTCGATCTTGGCGAGAGGTCTTTTCTCCGCATGAACGTTAGCTGTGCAGAAAGCGCAGGTTGAGTTACATCTGTTGATGGTCTCGATGTTAACTACGTTTGGCATTGGAACTTCCTTGGAATTCAGGAAGTAGTCGCAATAAGCCTTCTGGGACTTACTTCTTGTGACAAACTGCATTTTAAGATAAGCATTACTTGCAAGCATTGGGAAGTGTTTCCTGGCGAACCAGCCGAACTTTCCCATAAAACTGTTAACTCTGATTGGCATTAAAATTCTCCTATTCTATAAAACAACTGAGTCGTTGCCGGATTGTCATTTCTCTGATACAGGTAATAAGTCTGATCAAAGAGATAATAGTGGCACGTCTCCTGCATCACAAGATCGTACCTGTCCCCGATACCCTCTGCTTCTGTATTGACCGTAACAACAAAATCCGCCACTCCGGTGTGGAGATATTGCTTCTGATAATTCAGAACCTCATCCATGTTAAGGGTCTGGGTCTGGAAATAGTAGCAGATCGGTTCCACATCAAGCACTGTGTATAGTCCAACGTCAAATGAAAACTCCACAATAATACCGGGTTTGTGAACTCCCGATTCCACTATGTAATCCTTGAAATGATACAGCCATATATCCTCGGGCTTCATATGCATGTCTTTCACATTAAGGGATGTAAACACGCACACAAACACCGACGCAGCAAAGGAAACAATGCTGACGACAAAAGCAACTCCAAGATCAAGAATCGCCCCATCATAGTTGCGCCCGTGGGTATTTTTTTCAATTCGCGCTTTCAGGAACCTTTCTATTATATAACAAAATGGTATAAAACCAAACACCACAAATCCGTTAAGTGGAAATGAGTAGTATGGAAGGCTCACACCACCAATGAAAATTCCCAGCAAAAGAAATGCGTACAGCACTCCCATATTGATAAGCTCAATCAGATCAACATATATAAAGAACCTGTCTCTCTTTGCAAGTGTATTGATATCTTCATCTGCAACTGTGGAGATAAAAGACGCAATGAAATACACAATGCCTATAGCAATTATCAGAGAAACAATGGGATTACCAATGATGTGGTCCTTGATAATTTCGTAAAACTTGGCCATTCGCTCGCCAAATGTCAGTTTCTTGGAATACTCAAAGACATTCTTGTAAATGTAAACATACATCCATTCCTTAACTGATCCGGTTGCAGCGAAGTATATAAACCACGGAAGCGTTGCAAGCGCCATTCCACCAAGGAAAACTGCGCAGCTCACAAAAGCCTTTAAAATCTGTCTGTCACCGATAATATCAGCAGCAAATATCATAGCCATCCAGGCAAAGAAAAATCCTAGAGAATTAAACTTGATGTTGAAGACACACCCGGCCAAGACTCCACCGGCCAGGACGGTCCAGTAATCCATCGCCTCAGGATAGTCAAACCTGAAGTACCTTATTGATATATACATCCCCCACATGATAAATGGGAAAAGAAATTCTTCCGCGCTTCCACCCCAGTAGAAATTAAAGCTTGAATAGATCACAGCCCCTGTAAGTGGTGTAAGTATATAAGGGAATGTCCTGGGCTCCAAAAACACCTGATAAATTCCAAAAATCGCCAGCAGTGTAAAGGTAGCGGCGATAATCTCCATGACAAACACGCCCCTGAAGGTCGTGGGAGACAAAATGGAAGCTAGCCCGTAAATAAAGTAAAGCAATATGCCCTTCTGGTCAAAAAGATCTCTGTACGGCACATATCCCCTAAAGATGCACTTACCCACGGTAAAATAGCTGTTGGCATCATCCCAGAGGTTAAACGAATAGAGCAGAGAGCTTCTTGAGCAGACCATAAGAATCGCAAAGGCAGAAGCTATGCACCACAGCACAGGCTTTAGAAGCCCATCTCTGTAGTCATCACTAAAATCAAATTGTCCTTTCAAAGTGTTTGCAAATGTATCCAAGTAGCACCTTCAATCCGTATGCCCCAAAAGGCAGGTAATAAATATAATATCTCATTGTATACCTGGAGGATCCTTCCCAAAACTCATGGAAGACAATTCCTCCAAATATCAGAATAAGCAAAAGCATTTCCGAAGTTGAAACCTTGCGCCCCCTTAGAATTCCAAAGAGATAGATTGCAACTCCAATATAACACACAGGCATAAACACATTCATGATCCAGATCAGGATTGTGGAGCCTGTTCCAAACACGAGAAAATCACAAAGCTTTGGCTGATTCTCCACATGGCGGCTTACAAGGTCAAGATTATGGGTTGAAATGCACACGCTGTCAGCCCACTGGGTAGTGAATTTTCGAAGAAGAAATCTTCCTGCGTGCAGAGGCCTTCTGGCAAAATCAGAAAGGGTCTCTTTTATATTTTCAACAGCAAGGCGTTTTGCTTCTTCCCGGCTAAAACCATTGAAAGCTCCGTAGATCGTGTAGTGATAGCCATTAAACCAGCCATCTTCAAGCTCACTCTCCTGAAGTCCCATGGCAATATAGGATTCCATAGGGCACCCCTTTGGCAGCTCTGAAAGGCCTGTCAGATTCTTATAATAACTATTGACCACAAATCCCTGCCCCTTTACCGCCAGGACAAGTATCAGAACCATTATAAGCCTTTCTGTCAATCCCCCCAAAAGCTGCTTTCTGTCAAAATCTTCCCCACTCTTAAAAGCGCTTCCTATAATCATCATCGACATAGCTATAAGCGCAATCTGAGCGTTATTCTTGAGCATGACCGCGAAGGCGATTGAAACCGCAGCCCCAAGGATATATCTCTTTTTCCCACGCTTAATATATAAGAGCGTAAGGTACAATGCAAGTGTCTGAGGCCCCATGCTGAGGATATCCCCGTAAACATAGGTCACATAATTGTAAAAGAAAAGGCAGCCTGCGGATAGCACATCCATGATCCCGCAGACAATCTTATCATTAAAAATCTCCCAGGTCATCCTGTGGAGAAAGTAAATCGTTGCCAATATGGATATTAGCTGGCACATGTCCCATGCAAAGAAATTGTCTTTACCGAAAATGGTGCACATTATCTGGCCAAAGGCCACATAGCCAAGCTGATAGGGCCATAAAAAAAGGTACCCTCCCCCATCAGTAAGGCTGGAGTAATCGCCATCCATAAACTGATTTATGATCTTATTGAGCGTCATGGAGTCAGTGACCGGTATTGGCCTGATCGAAAGCACAAGCATCATGCAATACGCAAATATAAACGCAAGTCCGATGCATATGAGGAGCTTATTTTTCTCAAAAACATTCTTCCTGTACATCAGCACAAATATTCCAAGCACCAATGCCAAAAGAACTATAAGCAACGGGATATTTTCCCTGCCATAATGGGGAAAGTCCACATCCGAGTGCATATCGTAGTATATGGTCGTGGCTGTACTTACCGCCAACACAACAACCGCACACACAAACAGACACAAAGCAATTATGTAGTTAAAAATCGTAATTAGCGAAAACTTATGACTCTGATTCATGTTCTGTATTATGCTTCTTCAAATTTTTTTTCTGCTCAACAATATACCTGGGTCTGTGCTTTGATTCCATGTATATTCTTCCGATATATTCCCCTACAATACCAATACTGATAAGCTGCACAGATCCAAAAAACCATATGGAAGCCTGCAAAGATGCCCAACCTGTAATGGTGTCTCCTATAAGGTAAACATACACGTCATGAATTATAACACCAATACTGTATAAAAGAACCAGTATTCCAAAATACAGAATAAGCCGGATGGGAACAATACTAAATGAGGTAATGCCGTCTGCCGCAAGCCTGAGCATTTTATGAAGTGTATACTTGCTTTTGCCAAGCTCACGCTCGTGTACATCAAAATGCACTATGCTGGATTTAAATCCCATATCCGGGACAATTCCGCGAATGAACAGGTTTCTTTCCTTGTACAGCATAAGCGCTTCGGCTGCCTTTTTTGACAAAAGCCTGTAATCTGCGCTGTTGGGGATCAGATCTGCGCCCGCCATGCGCATCAACTTATAGTATAACGCAGCAGTTGTCTTTTTAAAGAAGCCATCAGATTTTCTGTCGTTTCTCACTCCGTATACTACATCGCATCCTTCTTCATAGGCTGTCAAAAAATCCGGAATAGCATTTATATCCTGCTGCAGATCAACATCAATTGTAATGATAACATCGGCATATTGGGTTGCTTCCTCAATTCCGGCATAAATTGCCACCTGGTGACCTCTGTTATGGGCAAGTTTAATACCGGATACCATAGGATCGCTTTCGCTAAGAGAAGAAATGATCTCCCAGGTTCTGTCGCCTGACCCGTCGTCCACAAAAAGCATCATGCTCTTGTCGGATATTTTCTCAGCCTTGATCAGATCTCCAAGAAAAACCGACAGCTTCTTGTGGCTATCCTCTAGGGTTTCCTCTTCGTTATAGCACGGTAATACCAGGTAAAGAATGTCATTTTTCATTAATTGCTTGTCTCCTTAGCAAGGCGCAGTAGAGCCTTGGCCTCTTTATCTCTATTTGGTGAAGAAAACCAGTCCATAAATTTCGTCTCATGTATAGGCTCGCCTTCCAGTACTTTTCCGGGATGGAACTGTATCTCAACGTCCTGGCCGCTAAAAGCTTCACCTCTTTTAATAAGTCTCACAAGGGGCGCCATGTTTTCATAAAACATTCTGTCAGTGAACAGCACTCCTATGTAACCACAGGTTTTGTCAGAAAGGCCGCGCCTTTTAAGATACCATTTGTCTATAGTACCACAGAAATTGAGAACCAGCGCCTTGACAACGCTAAGGGGCTGAATTCTCGGTATAAGAGATGGCGCTTTAAGATACAAACCAAAATCTTCCATTGGAAGACGAATATATTCTATCTCTCTGCGAGTTTTTTCTGCTGCCCTGATCATCGCCCTGAATGCGCAGGGGATCGCATGATAATGCCTGTGACTGTCCAGCCTTAACTTATAGTCCCCCGGCATATATTTAACAACTCTTTTTATCTGGGCATAAAACTCTATGGCAATCTGCTTTTCCAGCTGCTTGCCGGATATTAAAGACAGGATAAGCAGCTCTCCAAATGATCTGTTAAAATACCCTCTTCCATCAACCAGAAGCGGAATCTTCTTAGGATCAGATAACGCCTTTCCTTCACTTATATTGAGGTGTATAGCTCTTTTGCAATCCTTATCTAAAAGCCCCACTGTTTCATCAAGATAATCGCTGTTAGGCATGATGCTCACGCTGTTAAGGCATCCTTCCCTTCTGCAGTTTAAGATGCGCTGTGCCTGCTCTATACATACACCATAGTCGTCTGCATGGTACAAAATCATAGGTTTTTCCGCTCCATTTCAGGCATTTCGAAATATTATGCCATCATTATTCTACCATAAAACATACCTATATATGGTATAATATATTCTACTATTTGACACGGAGGAATTTATGAACGAGCAAGGCGCGATGAGCATATTAGGAAAGAACAAAGACAAGATCACAGCTTTCTTTTGCAATTTTGTTCTGGTTACAGTGTTTTTTGGAGGCTTACTTCGCAAAAGCTATAACGGAGATACTATTACATATATGGTCTACCCTATGGATTCGGCAGATGAGAGACTGCGCGGCGGTAGATACCTGATCATGCTATTTGACTATCTGCTTGATAAGATAGGCATCAGAACAACGGACATTTACTATATCTGCATCTTTTTATCAATGGTTTTACTGGCGATTTGCATATGCATATTGCAACATGTCTTTAAGCGTTTTCTGCACAGTGACTCTCAGATAATTGTCCTTGGATATAATCTGGCAATTGGTCTTGCCTTCTGCAACGTCCTCTTTATGGAATACTTCATGTTTGTCGAGATGACAATCTTCATGCTGATGGGCTTCTTTTTTGCCACTCTGGGCGTTTACCTTTATACGGAAAAGAAATATGTCGCAACTGTAATTTCTTTTGCAGTGGGAGTTTGCTTGTACCAGATGGTAGTTTCCTATGCAGCTATTGTGCTGTTGTTCTACTACATGCTTTCAAATGAATTTACATGGAGCAAAAAAGCTGTTCTTGAGGAAATGTTCGCAGTCATAACTCCCATGTGCCTGGCAGCGGCAAATCTTGTTGCCATTAAAATTGTCAGTAGGCTCAGTAAATTGCATACCTTCGGATATACTTTTGCTCAGCCCGGAGGTGCGTCCTCAATATCGTCAAAGGCAAACGATGTTTTAAACTCCTTAATAATGTTTTTGGATGATTCCTATACCCTTCTCCATGGCAGCTATGTTCCGGCAATTATTATAGTGATGTCAATGGCTATTACCATTTACCTGCTCATTAAGCAGAAAGGGATTTTGAGCGTTCTTTATTATTTTGTGGCAATCATCGTGGCCCTGGCGCTGATATTCATTGTACCTCTGATGGAAGAAATATACTTCTTCCCTCCAAGAATGTCATTTCTTTTATACGTAGTTCAGGGAATTTTGGTCGCTACCGCGATATCTCTTTTGTCCGGCGCAAGTAAAGAAGTACTTATAAAACTGGTTTCCTATGTGACTATGGGATATATGTGGCTCCAGATGATCAGCTGTTTCTTCATTGTTTCAGGAAGATACGTGGCTAACACACTGGATATGACTTATTGCAACATAATTCTTAAAGAGATTGAAAAGTATGAAGAAGCTAATAATACTTCTGTGACCAAGATCGCCGTTACCACAGATAACTATGCTCCTCCATTCTACGAAGAGAGCAAGGTTCATTATGAACAGATAAACGAAAGAATACTTGGCCTGACCACCAGAAGCGCATTTGAGGCCTGGTACGGAAGGCACTTCGAGCCTGCCGGTGATATTCCTGCGGATATCTATGACGAATACTTCGCCGATAAAAACTGGGATTACTTTGATATCAATGAACAGCTTATTATTAGGGGCGATACTGCGTACCTTTGTATATACTAAGCTGGTTATATACTTACGTAATCATATGCCACGCCCCTATTCAATTATTCCCAGTACCAGAGGTAGAAGTTGTAGCCGAAGCGGACGCATTGGGCGCTCATTTCGGCGAAGACGGCGAAGTCGTCGTCTGATGGTCTGTAGACGAGGTAGGCTTTGTCTGTACCGCCTTGGTTGTAGATGTAGTCTCGGAGGGTGGTGTAATCTGTCATGCTATAGCAGGTGTAGTGGTCATCGGTGCAATTGCAGTTCTCGTCGATTTCTTCAGGTGGTGGCAATAATGTTGCCATGTAGGACTGAGGCGGAATGTTGCTTGCAATGACTTTATCACGAAGCAATTCATTGTTCTGAACATAAGCTATTGCTTCCGGACACATTGAGGATGTGGTGACATCCGCTAATGCAATATCTGTATAGTACGTGAAAACAAAAGCAATGAAATACACTAAATAGACCGCACAAACGAGCATGGCAATGAGCGACTTAGCATTTATCTTCTTAAAGCTAACACCGCACTTTTCAATAACCCACATGGCGCCAATGACAATTGCATACATAACAGCAAAAATAATGCCATTCATGCGGTTTACGTTTGGATCTACCATAAGACCGGCAGCAAGAACTTCACATAAGAACCAGATAGCAATAAATGTCTCTCCGGATGCTTCACGGTTTTTAAGACTGCCAACCAGCCTTTTGAGCAGCAAAATAACTCCTATCGCAAAGAACGGTATCGACATTGGGTAAAAGGTAAAGAACCTTGAATCTGTATTGTATGGGATTTCATCATAGCCGATAGAAACAACAAATCCCCTTATAATTCCCACAAAGAAATCTCTAAAGCTCACATCGCTTGCGCCATAATTGCTTATTCTGATAATTGTAATGGCGCCAATTTTAAACTCCTCCAGTTCAAACATGTTTATGACTTGAACGAGTATCAATGGCGTCGCTAAAACTGCAAGGGGGATAACAAAAGAAACAGCATCCAGAAGTTTGACTTTTCTCGTATAGCACATATACGCCAGGGATGCTGCCAACATAATTGGCATAACTATATACGAAATAGAATATGTGTATAATGTGAGTCCCGCAAAGAGACCTGCCACAAAATACATAGCTTTCTTTTCCGTCTTGTATGCCCTTATAAGAAAGTATAAAAAGATCGTGGATATGCCAAACATCAGATTGCAATCAAGTGCAAATCTGGAGGCCATAATTGTGTATGGTGATACTGCATAAAGAGCAGCAAACACAAGCTGATAATATCTGTTCTTATTGGTCGTCTCTCCAACAATCAAAATTCCAAATATCCCAGCCAGGGCACTTACTATAAGCGCCGGAAATCTTAATGCAAACTTACCATATCCAAAGACTGCAAAAGAAATAAGGC
>JAEEGL016874437.1_pt1 | contig 12541 bp, 11 predicted proteins | sample 9134231 | NCBI WGS metagenome assembly JAEEGL01 (sample SAMN16246548, study PRJNA631951) | gut metagenome | biome: gut microbiome; feature: rumen; material: fiber-attached | host: Bos | place: Iran: Karaj | collected 2018-10
GGCTACAAGACCGCCATCCTCTCCGGCGGATTCACCTATTTCGGCAAGCACCTCCAGCAGCGTTTCGGCTTCGACTACGTCTACGCCAACGAGCTGGAGATCGAGGACGGCAAGCTCACCGGCCGTTATGTCGGCGACGTGGTGGACGGCCGCCGGAAGGCCGAGCTGCTGCGCCTGCTCTGCCAGGTGGAGGGCATCAACCTCGCGCAGGCGGTGGCCGTCGGCGACGGCGCCAACGACCTGCCGATGCTCTCGCTCGCGGGCCTGGGCATCGCCTACCACGCCAAGCCCAAGGTGCAGGCCAACGCCCAGCAGAACATCACCTCCATCGGCCTCGACGGTATCCTGTACTTCCTGGGATTAAAGGATTCGCAGATCGATCCCTAACGGTCTCGATCTGCGAATCCGCTTCGCTTCATGATTGAGGGGGCGTTCCCCCTCAAACTCCCCTGCGTCGCTTCGCTCCGAAACCGTCATCAAATTTTACTATATTTGCAATCTTGCATTGCGGGTGTGTTGTAATTGGTAGCCAAGCGGGACTTAGGATCCCGTGCCGCAAGGCGTAAGGGTTCGAGCCCCTTCACCCGCACGAAAAAGGCCAGGAAAACTCCTGGCCTTTTTCGCGTCATGCCCGACCTGATCGGGCATCTCCTTTATTCTTTGTATAACCCTTCCCTGGAGAGGAGGTGCGGTAGATTCGCCAGGCCGTAGGCCGTGACGGCGTTGATGACCGCCGAATGCTCGAGGTAGGCCGGGATCAGCTTGTCGAAGAGGTCGTCCTCCGTGTGCCAGATGTCGCGGTAGTTGAAATCCAGGCCGAAGACGTCCGTCTCGCGGAAGGAGATGGCCGGGATGCCGTTCATCGCGAAATAGGCGTGGTCGGATCCGCCGGCGCTCGTCGGGCGCTCCTGCGGCTCGCCCTCGCGCTTGTTCACCGTGAAGGGAATCTCGGGATTGTAGTCCGTCAGCGGCGCGCAGACCTTCACGAAATCGTCGTACATGGCCGGCGGGACGGTGATGGACGTGCAGGCCAGCGGCCCGCCGTCTCGGTTGAAGTAATTGGAGATCTTACCCCACGGAATCGTCTTATTCTCAACGAAATACTTCGAGCCCAGCAGGCCGTACTCCTCGCCCGTCCAGATGCAGAACATGATGGAGCGCTTGGGCTTGGCGCCAGCCGCGGCGAGCAGCCGCGCGGCCTCCATCGTCACGCACACGCCCTGCCCGTCGTCGACCGCGCCGGTGGCGATGTCATAGGCGTCCAGGTGGCCGCCCAGCAGGACGTATTCGTCGGGATGCTGGGTGCCCTTGATGACGGCGAGGATGTTGCGGTGCCGCATCGGGCCCGGGAAGAAGTGGTTGCGGATATCGAACTCCAGCAGGAAGTCCTGCCGGTCGAGGGCCTTCTGCTTGATGATGGCAAACTGATGCTCGTCCAGCAGGATGTCGCAGGCGGTGGGCAGCGTGTCCATCGTCAGGTCGAAGCACATCGCGCGGTTGTAGAGCACCTGCATCGGGAGCTTGGCGGGGCGGATGAAGCCCAGCACGCCCGCCTCGACCATCTGCCTATAGAACGGGACAGAGACGTCTTTCTTGCCTTCCGCGAGCTGTGCGGCGCGCGTGGAATCCGCCCTGGCGCTGGCGTCGAGGGCCAGACCGTTGGTCGGGCCCGTCTCGACGAGCACCCAGGCGCCCCGGAGCGCGCCTTTCACGCGGTCGAACTCCCGCTGGCTTTTCGGCTCCAGCAGCACGCGCCCTTTCTGGGGACCGCGCGTGCCGGCCGTGTAGGCGGGCGTGCCGAAGTGCAGCGTCATGCCGTCTTCGGCGAGCATGCGGCCGGACCAGGGGCCCCGGTCGAAGCCGACGCCGATGGTGACGGCCTCCTGCATCGTCACCTCCAGGCCCCATGCGCGGAACTGCTCCGCCACCCACTCCTCGGCGTGATTGAGCATGTGCGTGCCCACGAGGCGCCCTCCGATGTTGCGGGCGATATAGTCCGCGTGCTCCATCGTGCGGTTGTCGGTGCGGCCCAGCTCGAGGACCGTCTTCGTCACTTTATCCTGCGCGTGCAGGGAGAGCGCCAGCAGCAGGGCGGCGCCCAGGGAAAGCCAGATCTTTTTCATACAGCTTAGAACTTGTAATTCACCTTCTTGAGGTCGGCGTCGGCGGAGCTGGAACCGTAGAGCAGCTCATACTCGCCATGCACGGGGACCATGTTCTGCGCGGACTCGCTCCACCAGGTGAAGACCTCGTCGTCGAGCGGGATTCGGACCGTCGCGGAAGCGCCGGCCATCACCGTCACGCGCTGGAAAGCGCGGAGCGTCTTGTTCGGACCGCCCACGTCGCCGGGTTTGCGGACGTAGAGCTGGACGACCTCGGTGCCGTTGCGCTTGCCGGTATTGCGGACCGTGAACTCCAGCACCCCGTTCTGCACCTTGGCGGCGCCGAAGTGGAAGTCGGTGTAGCTCAGGCCGAAACCGAAGGGGAAGAGCGGCGTGCCGCGGAAATAGCGGTAGGTGTGGCCCTCCATGTTGTAGTCCTCCACCTCGGGGAGCTGGTCCACCGAACGGTAGAAGGTGACGGGCAGCTTGCCGGAGGGGTTGAATTCGCCGTAGAGCGCCTCCACGATGGCGGTGCCGCCCTCCTGGCCGGGATACCAGGCCTGCAGGATGGCGTCGCAGCTCTGCGTCTCGGGCACGAGGCCGATGGCGCAGCCGGAGAAATTCACGAGGACGACCTTCTTGCCGGCGGCGTGCAGGGCCTGCAGCAGCTGGCGCTGCACGGCGGGCAGTTCGAGATCGGTGCGGTCGCCGCCGGAGAAGCCGGGCAGCTGCACGGGCATCTCTTCGCCTTCGAGGCGCGGCGAGATGCCGCCCGCGAAGACGACCACGTCGATGCCCTCCAGGCGCTTGAGCACGTCGGCCACGTCGAGCGCGGGCAGGAAGCTGTCGTGCAGGAGCTTGGTGCGGCGGGCGTAGGCCTTGACGTCATTGATATTGATGGCGTACTGCCTGGCCACTTCCTCGAGCTCCTCGTTGGAGAGCTTCATCAGCTGGGCCATGCGGTCGTCCGGGTTGTTCTCCGGCATGAATTCGGCGCCGATGATGCCGCAGCCGCGGAAATTCACGACCTGCGGGTCGCGGGCCTTGAAGGCGTCGAGCAGCGTCACGGTGCTCTTCGGGACGGGGTTGTAGTTGCCCCACATCATCTCGGTGTCGTCGGCGTTCGGGCCGATCACGGCCACCTTCTGGCCGGGACGCAGCGGCAGGACGCCCTTGTTCTGCAGGAGGACCAGCGACTCGCGCGCCATCTTCAGCGAAAGCGCACGGTGCTCCGGGCCTTCCACGATGGCGGGATCCAGGTCGTCCCAGGGGGAACTGCCGTCCATCTCGCCGAGACGGAAGCGCTCGGTGAGGATGCGCATCAGGTTGCGGTCGAGGTCCGCCTCGTCGAGCAGACCCTGCTCCACGGCGGCGGGGATGTTCACGAAGGTGCTGCCGCACTCCACGTCCAGGCCGTTGCGCACGGCGAGGGCCGCCGCCTGGACGGGGCTGTCGGTGAAGCCGTGGCGGCCTTTCTCGAAGAAGTCGGGAATGGCCCAGCAGTCGGAGACCACCATGCCCTGGTAGCCCCACTCCTTGCGGAGGATCTGGTCCACCAGGTAGCTGGAAGCGGCGCAGGGCTCCCCGCGGAAGCGGTTGTAGGCCGTCATCACCTCCTGCACGTGGGCCTTGGTCACCAGGTCCTTGAAGGCCGGGAGGTAGGTCTCGCGCAGGTCGCGCTCGGAGACCACCGCGTCGAAGCGGTGGCGGTTGGACTCCAGGCCGGAGTGCACGGCATAGTGCTTGGCGCAGGCGTGCGTCTTGCGGACCGGGGAATCCTCCGGGCCCTGCAGGCCGCGGACCACGGCCATGCCGAGGCGGCCGGTCAGGAAGGGATCCTCCCCGTAGGTCTCCATGCCGCGGCCCCAGCGGGGATCGCGGAAAATGTTGATATTCGGCGTCCAGAAGGTCAGGCCCTGGTACACCTTGACGTTGTCCTTGGTTTCCAGGTACTTCACGCGCGCCTCGTCGCTGGCGGCGGAGAAGACCGCTTCGATCAGGCGCTCGTCGAAACTCGACGCCATGCCGATCGGCTGCGGAAACACGGTAGCGCTGCCGTTGCGGGCGATGCCGTGCAGGGCCTCGCTCCACCAGTTATACTGCTTGATGCCCAGGCGCGGGATGGCCGGGCTGGCGTGCATCGTCAGCGACGCCTTCTCTTCGAGGGTGAGGCGGCCGAGCAGGTCGGCGGCGCGCCGCTCCGGCGAGAGATTCCTGTCCTGATACGGGTACGGCTGCGCCAGGGCGCCTAAGGCCGCGAGTCCCAGCGCAAGCGCCAGGAACGGAGTGCGTAAGGATTTCATTACTATAGGGTTAATATTGGTTTACTTGGTGGTGTCCTGGCCGGTGTACTGGTCGGCCTTCTTGCGCATCTTGGCGGCGCGCTTGGCGCTGTCAGGGTGCGAGGAGAACATCTTCGCCAGGGTGGACGACTGCGCGCCGCCGGCGAGGTTGTTGAGCTTCTCCAGCGAGCGGGCCATGCCGTAGGGGTCGCGTCCGTTCACCACGGAGAACTCGAAGCCGTACTCGTCGGCCTTCGACTCCTGGCTCTGGGAGAACTGCGCGTTGACGTAGGCCTCGGAGATGTCGCCGAGCACCGTCCCGGCCAGCTGGCCGTAGCCGCCCGCCGCGTAGATGGCCTCGCGCGCGGCGGAGCCCAGGTAGGCCCGCTTCATCGCCTTCATCGAGTCCTTGTTGGCCACGTGGCCGAGCTCATGCCCGATCACGGCGAAGAGCTCGTCGTCGTCCATCAGGTCCATCAGCGCGGAATTCACGCGCACGGAGCCGTCGCCGTAGGCGCAGGCGTTCACCTCGTCGGAGCGATAGACCTTGAAATTGAGCGCCTTCCCTTCCACGGCGCCCACGCCGGTCATCAGCTTCTGGAGGCGCTGCTGGTACTTCGCGTCCGCCATCGGCGTCTGCTGATCGGTGTACGCCACCGACTGGCGGCAAAGCTCCGCCACCTGCTCGTCGGTGATCGAGGCGGCTGTCGCAGCCTTCGCGCCGGCACTCGCGAGGCGGGTATAATCCCAGTTGATCTTGCTGAGGGTGCTGCAGCCGCACGCCAGCGTCGCGGCCAGCAAAAGAGGAAGGAATCGTTTCATCATAGGGCAAATATACAAAAAAAACGGCGCACCGAACGGGTGCGCCGTTTTCCCTGAAAGTCGGGGGCTAGAATCCGCCTCCGCCAAATTGCTGCATACGCTCCTGCTCGTGCTTCTGCCAGGCCTCGAACTGATCCTTGGAGAGGACTTCCTTCAGCTTCTTGGTCTGCTCCTCACGCTGCTTCTGCATCGCGTCCATGTCCGGCATGCCGCCGCCTTCGAACATTTTCTGCATGTTCTCCATCTCGGCTTTGAACAGGGCGACCACCTTGGTGTACTGGTCGTCGGTGAGTTTGACGGTCTGCTTCATGTCGTCGGCGCGCATTTTCGCGATCTCATTGGGATCGAACTGGAAACCGCCACCCGGCTGGGCATTGGAGACAAAGGCACCCGCGAACATGATCGCGGCCGCCACAAAGAATTTGACAATTGCGTTACGCATAATAGTAGTTATTAGAAAAAATGGTTTGGTTGGTGTCTTAATTCACACGGATCTTCTGGCCGATCGAAAGCTTGTCGGGGTTGATGCCGGGGTTGAGCTTGATGACGGCGTTCAGCGACTTGCCCTCCTTTTTGGCGATGACGCTCAGGCTCTCGCCTTCCTTGACGGTGTGGTAGCGCATGGCGGCGCGCTCGGCGGCGAGGCGCTTCTCCTCTTCGACGATCTTCTCGTCGCCGCCATAGACGTCGTCCTCCTCATCCAGCGACTCCGGTGTGTAGCGGGAGTGCGCGTCGAGGTAGCTGCGACGCAGCACGAAGACGTTCTTGCGCAACTCGCCCTTCTCGAAGTCCGCGATCCACTCGGGATCGAAGGCATAGCCCTGGTAGCGGGTCTCGAAGTGCAGGTGCGGGCCCGTGGAGCGGCCGGTCGAGCCGCCGAGGCCGATCTCGTCGCCGGCGCGCACCCAGTCCCCCACCTCGACCTCACGCTTGGAGAGGTGGGCGTAGAAGGTCTCCAGACCGTTCTCGTGGCGGATGATGACCAGGTTGCCGTAGCCCTTGTTGTAGGTGGACGCGCGCACGCGGCCGTCGAAGGCCGCCACGACGGGCGTGCCCGTCTTCAGCGGCAGGTCCACGCCCTGGTGGCGCCGGCCGTGGCGCATGCCGAAGCGGGAGAAGACCTTGGTCTGGTTCGGGCAGACGAAGCGGCTGGCGGAGTCCACCAGCGCGATGGAATTGCGCAGCGGGAGGCTCTCCAGCGGCGCGGTATAGGGATTCGTGGTGTCCGCGATCCAGTCCTTGACGAAGGTGCTGTCGCTCTCCATCAGCTTGAAATTCTTGATGTAGTACCACGTATGGTCGTCCTTGAGGACCAGCAGCAGGCGGCCGTCCTGGATGTCCAGGGTGTCCACCTCCGCGCCCTTGCCCTGCTGGAAGGAGCCGGGCTCGGTGACGAAATCTTTCGGGACGGTCAGCGTATCGACCGTCGACGAGCCGCTGCCGGGAAACAGCGCGCGTTTATTGATGGTGGTATCGGGAGCCTGCGCGAACAGGGCGACAGGCAGTAATAAACTAATAACTAACGATATATCTTTTTTCTTCATAATTTCAGATTACGAGCGCACGGCGCCGAAGCGTTTTTCCAGCAATTTGCATGCCTGCGCGACCTTGTCCTGCAGCATTTTTTCGCTGCGCGCCTCGCAGATGAAACGCAGGTACGGCTCCGTGTTGGACGGACGGATGTTGAACCACCAGTCGGCGAACTCCAGGCGGAAGCCGTCGAAGTCCATCGTCTTGAGCGGGGTTTCCTGCGCGGCGAAATACTCGCACACGGCTTTCATCGCGCCCGGCTTGTCCTCGAGGCGGAAGTTGATCTCGCCGGAGTTGCAGTAGCCGGCGATCTCGGCGATCTGCTGGCTGAAGGTCCGGCCCTGCTTCTTCAGGGCGGCCACGATGCGCAGCACGATCAGCGACGAGAGCAGGCCGCTGTCGGAGTAGAAGAAATCCTTGAAATAGTAATGGCCCGCCAGTTCGCCGCCCCACAGGCCGTCAATCTCACGGAGCTTGGGCGCGGCGAAGGCGCGGCCCACGCGCCAGGTGTGCACGTCCGCGCCGTAGCGCGCGAGGTACTCGCCCACCGCCTTGGAGGAGCGGATCTCCTGCAGCACGCGCGGCTTCTTCGCGCCGCGCTCGTCGCAGAAGTATTTCGCCATCATCGCGATCACCAGGTCCGGCGCCACGAACTTTCCCCGCTCGTCCACGAACATCACGCGGTCGGCGTCGCCGTCGTAGATCACGCCCACGTCGGCGCCCTTGCGGCGCACCAGCTCGCTGAGCGGCTCGACATTCTTCGCCACCAGCGGGTTGGGCTCGTGGTTCGGGAAGCGGCCGTCGATCGTGTCGAAGAGGTAGTTCGGCCCTTCGCCGAACATCTCGTGCGCGAAGAGGCACGCCATGCCGTTCGACAGGTCGAAGGCAATATTAAGGCCGCTGTAGTCCCCCTTGAACTTCCGCATGAAGTCCATGTAATCGTCGTGGATGTCCTTCATGCGCACCGTGCCGCGACTGGCGGCGACGGGCGTCGGGCGCCCCTGCTCGATCCAGTCCTTGATCTGGCCCAGGCCCGTGTCCAGGCCCACCGGGAGCGCATTCTCGCGGCTCACCTTCATGCCGTTGTACTCGGCGGGATTGTGGCTCGCCGTGATCTGCACGGACGCTTTGTAGCCGTAGTTGGCCGTGCCGAAGTAGACCATCGGCGTGCTGCTCAGCCCGATGTCGGCGACGTCGGCGCCCGCATCGCAGATGCCCTCCACGAGCGCGTCGTGGATCTCCTGCGAGGACACACGGCAATCCCGACCCACCAGCACCTCTTTGGCGCCCAGCAGTTCGGGAATGAAATAGCCGACCTTGTAGGCCGTTGTCCGGTCGAAATCAACTCCGTAGACTCCCCGGATGTCGTAAGCGTGGAATGCTCCCATTGGTTCGCGGTTAGTTGTTAACGTACAAATTTACGAAAAAAGTACGTACCAACCAATCCGCCGGGGGCCCTTCAACTATTAAAGGTGATAAGCCTCAAGAGATTCGACGTTGCCGTTGGCGATATCATGAATGGCTATGCCCATTTGGTGGCCAAGATCAGCGGGCCATTCGACATACAGCCCATATCCCAGCTCTGTTTGCGGGGCCAAAGCCTGAAAAGCAAGATTGAAACTCTCAATCACCAGCGGCATGGAAAGCATGGTGTATTGCTGATGGCTGATACTCATGGCACCAAGGCCCGTGAAGGAGTCCTGCCCGGTGAATGCCATCACAGGAGTATCTTTCAGATTAAACATCTGCAGGGCCAGGGCGCTTTGCTCCGGGGTCAGGAGGACTTCCTTTCCTGCCATCTTCTGCTCCAATTTGTCGTCGCCTTCCAGGGAGGCCGTCATCCGCTGATAGCCCACCCACTGGTCACGCACGAGTTTCAGCGGGTCCGACCCCTCGTTAGCCGCCAGATACTTGTCGGCCGTATCGATGAACCGGGTCGCCAGGTCGTTCTGCTTCTGGAGAGCCGTATAGGCCAGGGCGGCGTTGTTCGTCTGCTGGCCCACCTCCGGACGGGACTCGCCGCCCAGGATGGCCTCCAGGCTTTCGCCAGCCTCCGCGAGCGTGGCGCAAGCGTTGTCGGCCATCTCGCGGACCTCGTTCATCTTGCCCAGCACGCCGGCGAACGCGGGGATCTCCCCGGCCACCTCGTTGGACATGTCCACCAGGGTGCCGAACTGCTCCGCGCGCGTCTGCATCACCACATAGGACACGACGATGGCGTTCTTATAATCCTCGTCGTTCAGGATCATTTCTTCCATATTGGAAAGGCTCTCGGCCGCCGTCTGGCGGGAGAAACGGGATGCCTTGGCGATGTCGCCGCGGGCGTCGCTGCGGTCGACGGGCCAGTCCACGAAGACGGAGAGGAGGACGCCGGCGACGATGATCGCCAGGACCGAAATCAGGAGGATAAAGCCTTTCTTGCTTTTCATGACCGAAGGTATTACAGGTTCGCTAACTTTTTGTTTCTGGTACAAAGATAGGGCACCCGCGGCGATGTCGCGTCAAAACGGAGCAATAAATGCGTAAAAAAGCTACAAATTCTGCCCTATCCCTCGCACCCGGTCCATTACGCGTCGGCGAAGGTTTTGCCGTCGCCCAGGACGACGTGGAGCTGGGTGTATTCGCAGTTGAAATCGTTGCGGAGGCGGTCCAGGTAGCGGGCGCACTCCCATTTGCACATCGGCAGGTCGTGCAGCAGGTAGTTGCCGCAGGTCTCCGGCGTCGTGGCGGGGACTTCGTCCTGCGTGAGGATCCATTCCAGGCACTCGATGGTCAGCCGGCGCATGTCCTCCACGCTGTACTCCCCCGTCATGATGATGTACATGCCCGTCAGGCAGCCCATCGGGCCGACGTAGACCACGTCGTCCTTCGCGGCCGAGTTGCGGAACCACGTGGCCATCAGGTGCTCGATGCTGTGCATGGCCGCCGGCGCCACCGCCGGCTCCTTGTTCGGCTCCGTGATCCGGAGATCGAAGGTCGTGAATCCCCTGTCCACCCGGGACACATAGATGCCCGGCTTCAGGTGCGTATGATCGATTGTAAAGCTCTGTATGACTTCCATGGCTGCTGTCTTTCTGTGGCAAATTTACACATTCTTTCGTCAAGCCCGGAATGATTACTTGATCTTCGCTTTGTAGGCGGTGCCGACTTTGCCGTGGGCGATGTTCTGGAGCTTCTTGGTGAGCATCTTGCGGCGGATTGGGGCGACGAGGTCGGTGAAAAGCTCGCCGTCGAGGTGCGAGAACTCGTGCTGGATCATGCGGGCGGCGAACTTGTCGAAAGTCTCCGTCTTCTTCTCGAGGTTCTCGTCGTAGTACTCGACCGTCAGCGACTCCGGGCGGCGGACGTCGGCGTAGACGCCGGGCACGCTGAGGCAGCCCTCGTTGTACTCGCACATCGTCTCGCTCTCCTCCAGGACCACCGGATTGATGAACGCGCGGCGGAAGCCGTCCAGATAAGGGTAGATGTCCTTCATGACATCGCCGTTGACCACGGCGACACGCAAGCTCACGCCGATCTGCGGCGCGGCGAGGCCGCAGCCGTCGGACTTCTCAAGGGTGTCCCAAAGGTCCTGGACCAGGGACTTCAGACCGTCCCGGTCGGCGAGGTCGGCCGGCGCCGCGACCTTGCGCAGCACCTCCGAGCCGTATAAGTAGATAGGTTGAATCATTTCTTCTTGTCCAAATAACTCTGCAGGATGATGGCGGCGCTGATCTTGTCCACCGAGGCCTTGTCCCGCCGCTCGCTCTTCTTCATCCCCCCGTCGATCATCGCCCGGTGCGCGAGCACGGAAGTGAAACGCTCGTCCTCCAGCTCCACGGGCACGTCCGGGAAGGCCTTGCGCAGGCGCTTCAGGAAGACCTCCACATCCGCCGCCGCCTCGGCGGGCGCGCCGTTGAGATTGAGCGGCCAGCCCACGACAAAACGCACAACCGTCTCGGAAACGGCATATTTTTGCAGATATTCTATTATCTTTGTAGCAGGAACAGTCTCGAGCGGAGAGGCAAAGATGCCCAGCGGGTCGCTGACAGCGACACCGACCCTGGCGCGTCCGTAGTCTATTCCTATCGTCCTGTTCATCACCGCAAATTTACATCAAAAGTATGGGAAGACAAAATCCGGATCACCGCCCCCGCCAGTTCAGGCTGTCGCTCGTGGACAATGAGACCCACGAGTCGCTCCGCTCGATCCGGTTCAACCAGGCGCAACTCATCTACGGCATCATCTCGGCCATCCTCGCGCTGCTGCTCGTGGGCTACCTGCTGTTCGCCGTGACGCCGCTGCGCACCATCATCCCCGGCTACCCCAACGCCCACACGCGCCGCCAGGCCGTGACCAACGCCATCAAGATCGACTCCCTGGAGAATGCGGTGGCCCGCTGGAACCTCTACGCAGAGAGCCTCAGCCGCGTGCTCACGGGCGAGCAGACCATCGACTTCGACAGCCTCGTGATCAACGCCAAACGCAACTACCTCTCCGCCAAGAGCGCCGAGGAGCTCGCCCGCCGCGACTCGCTCCTGCGCGAGACCGTGCAGAAGGAGGAGCAGTTCGGCGTGGGCGCCATGGCCGAGCGCGACCTGCCCATCGAGGGCATCCACTTCTTCTCGCCGCTGAAGGGTGTCGTGTCCACGCCCTACGACCGCGTGAGCCATCCCGCCATCGACATCGCGGCCCCCACGGGGACCGTGGTCAGCGCCGTGCTGGACGGCACGGTCATCTTCGACGGCTGGAACGCCGAGACCGGCTACGTCATCATCGTCCAGCACCGCGAAAACCTGCTGAGCGTCTACTCTAATAACCAAAAGCTTCTGCGCAGCTCCGGCGACGCCGTCAAGGCCGGCACCCCGATCGCCCTCGTGGGCGGGATGTCCGGACAGCCCGGCGCCGAACACCTGCACTTCGAGCTCTGGCAGAACGGCCAGAGCCTCGATCCGACCCATTACATCAGCTTCTAAGTGAAAAGAAAGATAGCCATACTCGGATCCACCGGATCCATCGGCACCCAGACGCTGGACGTTATCCGCCAGCACCGAGACCTCTTTGAGGTCGTCCTCATCTCCGCCCGCAGCAGCGTGGGCCTGCTGATTGCGCAGGCCATCGAATTCGACGTGCCCCACGTCGTCATCTGCAACGAAGCCCGCTACCAGGACGTGGCGGACGCGCTGCAGCCCCACGGCGTCAAGGTGTGGGCGGGCGTGGACAGCCTGTGCGACCTGGTCGGCATGGACGGCGTGGACATCGTCGTGGGCGCGATGGTCGGCTTCAGCGGCCTGCGGCCCACGCTCGCGGCCCTGAAGGCCGGCAAGGTCGTCGCGCTGGCGAACAAGGAGACCCTGGTCGCCGCCGGGTCCGTAGTCACGAAACTGGCGCGCGAGCACGGTGGCGTGATCCTCCCCGTCGACTCGGAGCACTCCGCCATCTTCCAGTGCCTGCTCGCCGCGGGCGACAACCCCGTGGAGCGCGTACACCTGACCGCCTCCGGCGGCCCGTTCCGCACCTGGGACCGCCAGAAGATCGCCGGCGCCACCGCCGCGCAGGCCCTCAAGCACCCCAACTGGAACATGGGCAACAAGGTCACCATCGACTCCGCCACCATGATGAACAAGGGCTTCGAGGTCATCGAGGCCAAGTGGCTCTTCGACCTGACGCCCGACCAGATCAACGTCGTCGTCCACCCCGAATCGATCATCCACTCGATGGTCGAGTTCGTGGACGGGGCCGTGATCGCACAGCTCGGCTGCCCGGACATGCGCGAGCCCATCGGCTTCGCGCTGAGCTTCCCCCAGCGCCTGACGGTGGGCAACA
>JAEEGL017041768.1_pt1 | contig 12541 bp, 1 predicted proteins | sample 9134231 | NCBI WGS metagenome assembly JAEEGL01 (sample SAMN16246548, study PRJNA631951) | gut metagenome | biome: gut microbiome; feature: rumen; material: fiber-attached | host: Bos | place: Iran: Karaj | collected 2018-10
CTGCATCATAAATTCTCGCACCTAATATACGTAATTCTTTATTACCATGTTTTTCAAAAATCTCAACAACTCTCTCTGTAACAGGATCTTTTATGTCTTTTGTATCTTTTGTATCTTTTGTATCTTTTGTGTCATTTTCATCTTCTTTATCTTCTTTAGCTTCTTTTTCTTCTTTTTCTTTTATTAATTCTATAAGTTTTTCATCTTTTAATGCTTCTGTAAAAGCGATTTTATATTCTTTTAAAATAGACTGTTTATTGGCTTCAATAGCCTTTAAAGATAACTGAAGCTCATTATTAGCTTTTTCGATAGAGGTCTTCTCATAACGTAAAAGATAGCCATAAGAAGTTACACAAAGTAAACTTAGTGGAATAACAGAAGCTAGTAAATAAGAAATAGTAAATCTTTTTCTCAAACTGATTTGAGGCCATTTATTAAAGCATAAACCTAAATATAACAATATTATTAGAGCAATTAATATATATAAATTTAAAATAATTACCCATTTAGGGAATAGTATTCTTTTTATAGAGTTAACTAGTACTATAGCGATATGGGTAGCTCCTCTATCTAGATAAGAATAAGCAGAATAATTCCCTAATTCAACACCTTGATTTAACGACTCTTTAAACTTGTCACTATATTGTTTTTCATCTTGTGCGGTAAAATCTTTTATCCATTTTTTAAAAGTTTCTGATTTATCTAAAGGAAATTGGATATCTGCATCATCAAAATCTTTATAAATAGGAATAAAAGCCCCAATAGCATAACCCCTTTTTTTCAATCTTTTAAAAGCTAGAAGACGACCAGATTTCGAAAAATTTTCCTTCCCATTACAAAATAAGAAAGCACCAATCGTTCCAAATTTCTTGGTTTCAACATAATCCCAAATAAACCAGGAGTTTTTATACAAACCTTTTATATTTGTGGCAATTCCTCTCATTTCTTTAGCAATAACTGTAATATCTGTATAATTACCCAATAGTTTCTTTGCTAATGATTCACTACTATTATTCTTGTTACCTATATTAATGTTCAAAAGCTGTTCAAAGGTTTTACATAAGACACTTTTTCCACTAGAAATCAAACCATTATAATAAATAAGATCTGCCCGATTGCTTTTATGAGGTATTTTAAAAACATAAAGATTATATTTTGGAAAAGGTTCTTCAAATATTATTTTTTCTGATATATCTAATTGTTTAACCAGAAAAGAATCGCTAATATTATCTTTGTTGTCGATATTATGAATTATTTCAAAAAATTCTCTAAAATGCATAGCAAATTCATTGCTAAAATTACTCTCAATGGCTAAGCTTTCAGCTTCATGAATAGCCCTTTTTTCCTGTTCTTTTTTATCTAATTTGTAATTGATATCGTAAATGAAAATAACACTACAATCTAAAGCTATAAGAGGAATAATAAAAATAAGCACAATCAAAAGAATATTAAATTTTTCAGAAGCTAGCTTTCCCATAATATCTATATTAGAACTTTATAGTAAATTAGTAAAGAGTTGAGAATTGGGATAAAAGTTATAAGATATAAGGCCGTAACAGAACTATATTAAACTTTACTAAAACAACTGGTAGACCTTCATCGGTTGAGATTTTCCTTTAAGTTCAATCTCTCCTAATAATTCAGCTTTATTATTATCTAAGTAATTAAAAATAGTTTCTGAAACAAGACATTTGGCTTTATCAAGCTTTTCACCAAATACGGCAATACGTGCAGCAACATTAACTGGGTCTCCAATAATAGTGAAATCTCTCTTTTCACCAACACCCAAATAACCAGAAATAACCTGTCCATAATTCACTACGACAGAAACTTTAAAATATAGTTTCTCGCTAGTTTCTATGAGAGAAGCAACTTTAGAAGCATTAAAAGCAACTTCTTTCGGAGTCTTGTCACCAATACGAAAAGCTATTAGCAACTTTTCACCCATTATTTTATCAATATCACCACCATTATCAATAACAATTTCTGAAATTACAGCAATTTGTTTTCTCAACTTAGAGAACAATTCAAAAGGTTGAGTATTTTTCATAATATTATCAAAGCCTGGTACAGTTACATAGAGCAAAGCCACTTCAACCTTTTTACTTTCTGTGTCTGAAAGATTAGAAGCAACTTTCAAAGCTGTTTTTGAAACCATTCTGTTCATAAGTTGCTTTTCTTCTAAGCCTTTCATCATCTTATCAAAAGAGAAACACAAAGCACCTAATTCATCACCCCTTTGAAATAGTGTTCTAAATCTATAATTTCCCTTAGAAGCAGCCACAGCACCTTCAATTAACCGTTTAATAGGTGCAATTAAATCATAAATGACACTCTGAGTAATTACAAAGATAATAAAAAGACACAAAAGAATAAAAGAGCCTAAGGCCATTAAATCTTTATAAGCCTTATTTTTTAAAGGTATTTCAGAAGCTAAGGCAAGAAAAACATTATCTTTCACATAGTTTCCCTGCCTACCTTCAAGAAAATGTGAACCATATAAATCAACCATTCTTGAAACAGGCAAATAACCAGTATTTAACCAAGAAGCAGCCAGACCTAACTCTTTTACAGATTTTAAATCTTCTCTATTATTTATAAGTTTTTCATCTTCCTCAAAGAATAAAGACTGTCCAACTCTAACATTAGCAGAATAAAAACAGTATATATCTTCTCCGATAGAGCCAGAGGCTATGTGCTGTTTATATGGAACTATATCATTTCTAATATTACAAATATCACTTAATACGTTAGCATCATAAAGAACAAGTGAAACAAGCAAATAATCAGGATCAATAATATTTGGATAAGCATAAAGACAAAAACCTACTATAGTATAAGAAGCCCCAACGCTTATATAATTATTTGGGAAATTAATAACTTTATAACAAAAATCACTACCAAAAACAGTTTTTAAAGTTTTTACCAATGTTTCTGTCATCATTTCTGCTTTTGCTTCAATAGACTCATTAGCAGATTTATTTAATGTATTTTGATTCTTTTTAAAAAATATATTTTTATTAACTTCTGATATTATTTTTCCGAATTCACTTAGTTCTTGTTTATTTCCAAATCTACTTCTTTTTGCAGTATCATTATCAACCGCAGAAACCAACCAGCCGTTTTTCCCCATAACAATGATTTCACGAATAGAGAAGAAAGGTGTTTTTTGATAATCTCTTTTATTTAATATTTTATGAATGTTAGAATTAGTTCCTGCAACATTTTCAATTAAATGCTGCCTAAAACTATTAATATATTTATTTTGTATAGTTCCTTTAGTATCATTAATCTTATTTATATAATTTCTAAAAACTTCAGAATTAAAAAGATTTTTAAAATAATAATCACAATAAGGATTATAATAAAGCTGAGTTCTTTCAATTTCGTCAATTTTTTTATTTAGGTTGGAAATAGTTTCTGATTTTTTATTATTCAAATCTTCATTAATATACAGATAAAATAAGAAACAAACAGTTAATAAAGGCAATAAGGCAGAGATAATTATATCTAATCTTAATTTAGAAGCAACAGATGAGCCTTGAGTAAATATTTTTTTTCTAATTACTATAATTAAGAACCCTAGGATAAAAATAGAAAAAACGAAAACAAAACAATTTAGCTTTAAAATAGAATAATTATTCTTTGCCAATTCCTTTGTTATTGCATAAAAACGATAACTTTCATTGCCTATTTTAAAATCATTAATATAATATCCTTTATTTTTTATAGAATCTTCATTTAATGAATTTTTTAAAAAGAGTTTTTCTTTTTCAGGGAAAAAATGCGAATAATACCAGTCGTCATTATGTCTAATAGCCAATAAAATATTATTACCAGCCAAAATAGGGCAATAGTTTATTAATTTAGAATTATCTATGTCTTGAGGCATACCACAAAAAACATAGGCCAATATATTTTTATAATCTTTACTAACAATTCTTTCAGTATCAACCAGTATTTTTTTCCCTTCTACCACAGCAGGAGCAGAACGTCTATAATAAACAGAATTCATATTAAAAATTCTTGCTGAATTACCCATTACCACCTTAATTTTATCTTCTCTGTTTTTTCTAGTAAATAAAGATATAGCAAAATTTACAAGTGCTTTTGAGGTTTCATCAGAAAATTCTTTAACAGATACTTCATTTATTTTACAATTTTTACTATTGTTATTTGCATACTGACAACAAAAATACATTGGCATAGGAATATTCAACTTTTCATATTTTTCAGCCACTTTTTTTATTTTTTGATCAAAATTCAAAGTCTTGTATTCATCTGAATTCAAAATTTTACTTATATCTTCATAAAAATCAAAACATAAAGTATCAAATACAGACCTTAGTAATTCATCACAATTTAATTGATCGCTTAATCTTGAACACTCTTTGTCAGATTGACTTTTTAGATTTTTGTACCTGGTATTGTAAACAGTATAAACTCCAATAACTATAAATAAAGCAATAAAAAATACAATAATAAAATTAATTATAAAATCTTTCCATTGTTCTTTTAATTGGAAAATATTAGAGATTGAAAAAAGTTTAATATTATCTATTTCATTATTATTGGTTTTATCTATTTTACTAGAATTTATTGAATCATCAACCTCTATGTTATTCTCTTTATCGTTCAAAACATAAACAGAAAAATTATTTCCTTTACTATCTATTTTTTTAAAAGAAATTCCTTTTAAAGCCATTTTTTCAGCTATATCTTCGCCTAAAACCAATGGAAACGCGGGATTTTGAATAGAAAGAGCCTCAAATTTTGCGGCCATTTTTAACGGATCACCTAGAATAGAATAATCCAATCTTGTTTCCAAACTTCCAACTGTTCCAGAAAACATAGTTCCATAGCAAAGTCCCACACCAATTCTATAAGGGAATAAATCTTTCTTTTTTCGGTGGTTATTTATTACAGACAATTTTGCAATCATCATAGAACCCGCTTTATAAGCTCGTTCCATAGCTGATTCATCATAATCGTCTTTTTCCTGAAAAACAGCTTCTATAGCATCACCAATAAACTTATAAATATGTCCCCCGTTATCAGAAATAATCTTAGCCATTTCAGCAAAATGTTCATTTAGAAGTTCTGTTATCATTACAGGATCGTATTTTTCGCTCATTCCCGTGAAATTACGAATATCAGAAACTAAAGCAACGCCTTTGAAAGTTTCTGTGTCATTTAACAATTCATTTCCACGTTTTTGTAAAGCTTGAACAGCCTGGTCAGAAATAAGTTTTGAAAGTCGTTCTTTTTCTTTAAGTTCGGAAATCATGTTAGAAAATTCATTTGAAAGCTGGCCTAACTCATCTTTTGTATTGTCTTTGAAACCAACATTAAGATTTCCAAAAGAAACCTCATCTAAAGCTTCTTTTAAAGAAGAAATAGGTTTAAGGAAAACAGCCGATGACCTTATACTACAAATTAAAAGAATAATTAAAGCAAAAGAGATAATAAAAATAAAAACAGCCCATCTGTTATATATATCTTTTACAATGTCAAATTTATTAACCCAACCTATAAAAACAGTTTGACTAAAATTATTTGAAGGCATAACTGCAATTATATTTTCTTCATCTACTAAGGTAGATGATTTTTTACTCAAATATGAAATCCTTGCCAAATCTTTAGCTTTTTTTTCAAAATATTGAAAAGCATGTCTAGTTTTTTTACCTAACCATTCAACATCCTGACCTTTAACTCTAATTGCATAAAAGTTTTGATCAAGATTCTTTGAAGTAAAATTAACAAAATTACTATTATTAACATTTAAATTCTTAAGATTATATTCATCAAAATCACGCTTAATAATAGAATCGTCTAAGGCTTTGTCATCCCAGGCAACAAAAAGCATATATTTTACTTCATTATCTATTTTTATTAAATCAAACATATAATAAGAACAAAAATCACCATTTTTACTATAAACAGGAAATCCAAAATGCTTGCTCATATCATAAAACATAGGAATACCTGTTATTGAATAATATGCAGTATTTGCCAAATCTTCTTTAATATCTTCTGTTTTGTACACTTCTTCTATATCTGGATTTACTGCTTTTAATTCTTTTCTTAACATTGTAACTTGAGATGAAAGATTAGATTTAATCAAAGTTTCACCATCAATATTACTATCATATAATTTACCTTTGACAAAGGCTCCCTCACCATCTTTGTCTATTATTTTTACACATAATATAGGTAAAGGATTTCTATTTTCAGAACTTTCAAAAATATCAACAATCCTTTTTGCTACAGATTCTTCTTTAATTCCTTTATCTTTAATAAGCTGGATAAATAAAGGATCTTCTAAAGCTTTAAAAAAAGTAGCCCTATATTCTTTAACAATATCTAATTTAGTAGAATCAAATTTATTTAGCGAAATTATAAGTTCATTTTTAGCTTGATCAATAGATGTACTCTCGTATCTAAGCAAATATCCGTAAGCAGTAACACATAGAAGACTAACAGGAAGAACAGAAACCAAAAAATATGAAAGAATAAATCTAGTTGTTAGACTTATTCTAGGAAAATATCCGAAAACTATTCCGTAAAAAAGAAATACAAAAATAATTAGAATTGTAAAAAAATCTATAAAAATCAACCATTTAGGAAATGTAAAACCTTTTAAAGATCTAATTAAAATAACTGCTATATGGGAAGCACCCCTATCAAGATAAGTGTAAGCAGTATAATTTCCTAGAATTACGCCCTGAGGTAAAGAAAATTTTAGCCATTTATAAAAATCTTTTTCTTCTTGTATAGTAAGAGAATTAGCCCATTTTAAAAATGTTTTTGATTTATCAAGAGGAGGTAGGATATTAGCTTCGCCATAACCTTTAAAAACAGGAATAAAAGCTCCGGTAGCAAAGCCTCTAGTTCTTAATCTTTGAAGAGCTAATAAACGACCATATTCATCATGATTAGATATTTCATCACAAACAAAAATACAGCCATAAACATTATCCTGACTATCATTAAAATAATCCCAAATAAACCAGGAACAATTATGAATACCATTAGTATGAGTTGGAAATCCTCTCTTTTCTTTAGCTATTACCTCAACGTCAGAGTATTTTCCAATTAAAGATTTTATAAATATATTATTTTTTACTTTATCATATTCAATAATATTATTTTTTAATTCGTAAAGAGCATTAAATGCTTTACATAAAACTCTTTTCCCACAATCTATTTTCCCTTTATAATAAATAAGTTCTGAATCTTTTTTATCAAAAGATTTTTTAAACACATAGAGATTATATTTTGGAAATGGACTTTTAAAAATAATATTATTATTTTTATCCAAATAATCTACGAATATTGCTTTATCACCTAATTGCGATTTTGTTCCTTTTATTATTACGTCACAAAAATCTCTGAAAAGCATTCCGATTTCATCACTAAAATCAGCTTCTGAAGCTAAGGTTTCTACTTCTTGACTAGCTTTTAAAGCTTGGTCCTTAGCTAATCTATTTATATTTATATATTCAAGAAAATAATAACTTAAATTTAAAGCAAAAATAGGTATAATAAAAAATAAGATAATTAAAATTACATTATATTTTTCAAATGTAGTTTTATTTTTCATTTCTTATATTATCTGATAAACTTTCATCGGCTTAGATTTACCTTTAAGTTCAACTTCTCCATATTCTTTAGCTTTAAGCTTATCACGAACTAATTCGTAGAAATATTCTGACATTAAACAATTGTTAACCCCTGTTTTTTCTGCAAGACTTTCTATTCTAGCGGTAACATTAACAGCGTCACCAATTACAGTAAAGTCACGTTTATTCCCTACTCCGAGGAAGCCAATAATTACACTTCCATAATTTAAACCTATTTCAACAGGGAAAGGCAACCTATTGTGCATAGCTAAATATTGAATTCGTTTAGCCACATTACTAGCAGCAATAGCCGCTTCTTGTGGGTTATCCTTAATAGAGAAAACAGAAAGAAGTTTTTCACCCATTATTTTATCTACTTCTCCGTTGGATTTCATTATTAAATCAGTTATTATAGCAGTCTGTTTTCTTAAGGAATTTATTAATTCATAGTCTTTAAGTTCATTCATATATGTAGCAAAATTTGGAACACTTATATAAACCAAAACAGAATCAGTTTTTATAGAAGTTTTACCACTTTCGTGAAGAGTAACCATTTGAGCTGTCTTGGAAACCATATGACTCATGGTTCGTTTTTCATCTAGTCCTTTTATCATTTTATCAAAAGAAAGACATAGAGAACCAAGTTCATCTCTTCTGTCAGTATTAATACGGAATGAAAAATTTTCTCTGTTTACTTCTTTAATTCCAGTTATTAAAGCATTTATAGGATTAATAATATCATTTGCAATATTCCATGTATTAAAAATAACAATTGCCATAAATACTATTAAAATTAGATAAAAATACCAATATATCTCGTTGATTTTTTTATAAATCAAACTTTCAGGACAAGTAAAAACCAATAAAGAATTAAGATGAGATTTTGCAAGCATTCCCTCAACAAGATAAGATTCATTATTTATTTTAACACTTGTTGAAACAGGAGTATTAGAAGTTGCTATATTTGAAGCAAACATACCTAGTGGTATTCTTATATTATTATCTTTTGTATCTTTGTCTGCAAGAACTCCATATCTATAAATTTCTGATAAATAAACATTAAAAGCAGTATTAATAAATTTACTTTCTTCAATTAAATACTTAATGAATGTCTTAAAAACTACCATCCAAACAATAACCGCTTCAGTATTTTCATTATCTTGAACATATGAAATGATAAGGCCTAACCTTCCAACTCCTGCATTTAGAATAATAGGAACATTTATTGAATTTGCTATTCTAACCATATGATCAGCACCGAAAAATGTTCTAATCATTTCTAGACCTATTTTTAAAGCTTCTTGTCTATATGCTTCTTCTTTATCAAGATGAGAACCCTTAGAAGAGTTTATTCCTCGTCTATTTAAAGGTATTTTGGATACAAGTTTTAATATTTTACCAAATTCCCGATTAAAACCTTCATTGCTAGCCTCTATATAGCTAACAGAAGAAAAAGAATCTTTTTCTCCCTTCATTTGTTCGTTTTCCAAATCAGATAATGAGATATCAATCTTTTCTTCAATGCTATCTTCACTTTTATTATCAGTAAAACAAAAAGTCCAGCCACTTTTACCAGCAATTGCCAGGTCTGCAATAAAAGAATTAAGAATAGATTTTTCTTTAAAAGATAAATTACTTTCTTCTCTTACCAAATCTATCCAACTAGTAGACATATTTCTCAATTTAACTAATTCTTTTTTACGAACTCCATCCGACTCTTCTTTGTTATTTACTATTTTTATTGATTTAACAAGTTCCTCTGTTTTATTTTTCTTATTAATATAATTCCAAATAATAGGAGTAGAAAAATAAACCTTCTGTTCATACTCACGGCAGAAATCCTGCATTTCAACCCTTTTTTCGTATTCTTTTACAAAATAGTGTTCATTAATAAAAAGATAAAAAACAAGAATCATTGTGAAAAAAGGTATAACAGCTACAATTAATAGAGTAAGCCACAATTTTGCAGCAATCGAAGTATTAATACGAGATTTTCCATTAATAGTCTTTATAAATTCATAGAAAATAAAAACAGCTATCAAAAAGATAAAAACAAATACCAAAATATAACTTTTATCATCCTGACCAAAAGACCTAGTCATATATACATAATATTTATTGTCTTCAATATTTTTCTCACCGTTATTTGATATACCTCCACCAAAAGATTGAAAAATATTTTTTATATTATCTCTATTAACTTTTTTTTCTTTTTGATTTTGAATTATAATACTATTTCTTAGAGCTTTTTGTGTATTATCGGAGAAAAACCATTTATCAGGAGAATCATTTTCATTTACTGCAATAATTCCTCCATTAGTTGAAAATGCATTTAAAACAAAAGGAATTGAATCAAAAGCATTTTTAGTAGGCATAGATAAAACTAAATAGCCAATCAATTTTGATTTATCTTTATCTACTTTATAAAAATCTAACATAAACAAAAGACAATTTTCACGTTTATTAGACACTTTTGAGGATGAATTCATAATGTCTTTACTTTGATAAGATACTTCCGAGGAAGAATTCATCATATCTTTCTGCATCAAGGAAATTAAAGCTTTTTCACCAAAAATATCTCTTAATGGTTCTTGATAGGTATTTTTCATATGTTCTTTATAAGGCGATTGAAAATTGTCTTTAGCTTCACCACTAATCTTCAATTCTTTACTGGAGATGTCATCCAATTCTTTTAAAGCTAAATTGAGTCTAAAACTATCACAAAGCTTTTTAATTTCTTCGTTTGAATATCCTGTGTTAGAAATCCCTCTTAAAGGAAGCTTATCGCAAAATTCCAAATCACTTTTAATATCAATATTCGAATAATCTCCAACTTTAACAAAAAGCTTATTTAAACCAACTTCCTCATAGATCTTATTAGAAGAATAAATTTCATCAAGAGTTCTAGACAATAGTGAATCTGTAATTTCATCAGGAGATAACTTTTCTATTACATTATATAGCTTTTGTGAAAATTCTCTGCATTTAATTTCGAAAGCAATTTTACCATGTGCTAAGCTGATAATTTGTTCAAATTCTCTTTGATTATCTGATTCAGATACTATCTTTTTCGTTTCAAGAAAAGCTTTATGTGTAAAATAATATACTGATGATATTATAGAAAATAAAAGTAGTATAAAAACAAAACCAACCCCAAACCTACTCCAATAAGAAAAACTATCTTCAACTTTAATTACTTTTGTTGTTCCATTAGAAGAACTCTTATCATTTTTAACAGATTCAAATTCTTTTATTATTTCTTCTTTTTCAATTTCTTCATTTTGAGATATATCAATACTATTAAGGCTATTTGAATCTATTTTAAAAGCTTCAAGATTATCATTATTATTAATAGATATAAATTTAACATCAGAATTAATAGAATTAAAGTTTGTTACAAAATCACTAGAAACAACAATAGGCAAATCTGGATTTAATTTTGTTAAACTTTCTAGCTTTGCTGCATCTTTTAAAGCTTTACCAATAATAGCATAATCTAATCTTGTTTCAATATTACCAATGCTTCCAGAAAGCATTTTACCATAACAAAGACCTACTCCTATCTTATATTCAAAAAGACCTCTTTCTATTCTTTTTTTATTTATTTCTTTCAAGCATTCAATCATTTCTAAGGAAGTTTTAAAAGCTCTCTCAACTGAGGATTTTTCTGAATTATCCTTATTTGCAAATATTACTTCTATTGCATCACCAATATATTTATAAATTCTTCCTCCATTCTTAGAAATAACTCTAGTCATTACAGCAAAATGTTCATTCAACAAATCAGTAATTAAATCTGGAGCATTTTTTTCACACATTCCCGTAAAATTACGAATATCTGTAACTAGAGTCGTACCATAAAAAGACTCAACTTCAGAAATAACATTAGTTCCGTCTTTTTGACTTAATGCTTCTACAGCATGGTCAGAAAGCAATGAAGCAAGTTTATCTCTTTCAGAAAGTTCATGTGTCATTTCACTAAATTCATGACACATTATCCCAAATTCATCTTTTCCTTTGCTTTCTATTTCTATATCAAAATTACCAGATGCAACATAATCAAGAGAGTTTTTCAAATTCCCAATAGGTTTTAAGAATATTTTTGAAGAGGAATAAATACAAACAATAAAAATAATTAAAGATAATATAATAATAACTGAAGAAACAACTAGCCTATTATAAATAGCCTTTTCTATATCATCATGGGAAACACCACCGACAATAATCTTATTATCATATTTTTCAGAAGGAACAGCAATTAGAGAATATGACTCATCTTCATCAGGATCAGATATAGCACTATTTCTTGCTGCCGCTATTTTTGCTAATTTAAGGCTTTTAATTCCTCCGAACTGTCTAAAATGCCTTTCTTCTCCAGACCAAAAATCTATTTCTAAAGTTTGTGGATTTTTTGAATAAGCTCCGAAAACAAATTTATTTTCTAACGAATTAAAATAAGCAATGCTTGAATCAAAAGTCTGTTTATCTAATTCTCCAACATCCCAGATAATCATTAGAATAAAACGAGGAACATCGCCAACTAAAATATAATCATGAATAGAGCCTATAATTCTATTCCCAACAAGCCTTGTAGAAACTATACTGCGTCTTCTATCCATCTCTTCGGCAAGATTACCCATATTATTGCCAAATGCGGTTTTAAAAGCCCCCATTGCTGCTTGTGAAATATTTAGTCCATCACCCTCTGTTTTTTCTTCCCATCTAATAGAATCAGAAGCAACCGTTGTAATTCTTGTTCTTAAAGACTGTAATAAGGAATAAGACAAAACCCTCAAAGTTGTATTTACAAGAAAATGGTTATCTTCTGCTTTCTTTTTATCTTCTTCATTTTCATAATTCTCCATATCTAATATTTTGTTATAATTAGAATCTGTATAATGTCTAATATAAGAACATTC
>JAEEGL017043399.1_pt1 | contig 12541 bp, 9 predicted proteins | sample 9134231 | NCBI WGS metagenome assembly JAEEGL01 (sample SAMN16246548, study PRJNA631951) | gut metagenome | biome: gut microbiome; feature: rumen; material: fiber-attached | host: Bos | place: Iran: Karaj | collected 2018-10
GGCGCGGCCCTGGCAACGATCCTGGGACAGATCGCCAGCTTTTGTGTGCTTTTGGCAGGAAGCATGCGCGGCGTGAACTTGCGGCTCCACATTCGAAACGTCAAATTGAAAGGGCACAACCTGTTGCAGATCATCAATGGCGGCGCGCCGGCGCTCTTCAGGCAGGGGCTTGCCTCTGTGGCCACCATCCTCTTAAACCGGGCAGCCGGTTTGTACGGCGGGGAGGCCGCGATCGCCGGGATGAGCGTGGCCACGCGCACGCTCATGATTCTGTCCAGCGCGCTGATCGGTTTCGGACAGGGCTATCAGCCGGTCTGCGCGTTTAACTACGGGGCGCAGAAAAAAGACCGGGTGCGGGAAGGCTACTTCTTCTGCGTGAAGTACGGAACCCTCTTTCTGATCATCATGGCCATTCTCTGCTACGCTTTCGCGCCGCAGATTATCGGATGGTTCCGGGACGACCCGGAGGTGGTGAAAGTAGGCGCGGCGGCCCTTCGCTGGCAGGCGATCGCGCTTCCTCTGATGGCGGCCATCGTGATCACCAACATGATGCTGCAGTCCACCGGAAAGGGCGTCAAGGCCTCCATCACGGCCTCCGCCCGGAGCGGGATCTTTTTCATTCCGCTGATTCTGATCCTGCCGGAACTGTTCGGGCTGTTCGGCGTGGAGATCGCCCAGGCGGTGGCGGATGCGCTGGCGGCGGCGCTTGCGATCCCGCTTGCGGTGTCGGAACTCAAAGAGATGAAATAAGGTACCTACGTGGCACAGCCGTTTGTACCCCGCTGTCGATCTTCATGGATAAAGTCTTAGCGTGTAAACAGATAGGAGTATTTTCGCATCTGCTCATATAAAATGGTTTCCACACGGACAAGCACCTCATCGGGATACAGAGTGTCCAGCCCGGACAGGGCGTTCACGACATCCTGCCGTGTAAAGAATAAATGCAGCTGAGGACCATAGAGATGTTCGGCAGCTGATATTTGTTCATAAAAATCCGTGTGAAATGGTTTGGCTTTGACACGCGATATGCAGAGATAGATATCCTTTTCCAAAGGATAATCGTGCAGATCCGACAGAAGTGCCAATCCGTTGTCAAACACAGGACTTAGACGAAATTCATGGGTTTGCTCGTTACGAATTACAGCCAGATTATTCGTATGTCGGTCTTCATTCAGAAAAAAGGCATCCAGCTCCAAAAGCATCGTCAAAGCGGCATGGATTCTCAGACGCGTGGTTTGTTCCACGAAATCAATGGTATACCGGATTTTTTCTTCCGTTTCCATACCGGAAATTGTCTGCGCTAATCCATGTCCGTTGTAAGCGCGATGCAATCGCTCAAAAGGGGTGAACATTTCATCTTTTCCGCGAAAATTGGGGCTTGCGCAGCCAGGCACTTTCGCATCTCCATCGTCAATCCAGACAGGATCATAGAGAACATATTCATCAAAGTCTTTTACATTCGATTTTTCCAGTAATCTTGAGATAACAATTTCCGCCAAAGCTTCATACCCCATATGATCAGCCTTGAACCATTCGTTTCTGTAGCGCCATTTAGGTTGATCACCTTTCGACGTGTGACCCTGCAATGGCTCCCGTATCATTGTGTTTACTTGGATCGTTCGCATGTCTTGTACTCCTTAGGATAACAAAATTTGACCCACATGTCATCGTCTGCCAGCCGGCCTTGCGTCTTCTCCACAATTTGGAGCGGATCATAGTCGAGAAGTCCTAGCTCTTTCAGAATGGATTTTGCATTACCACGTGTGGCCGGAAAACATCGTTCTTTGAGAAATTCCTGATAATCCTGCCACGAGGGCTGTTCATTTGCGCCGAAAGCACGGTGAAGCATATCATCTGTTCTGTTATGGATCCAAAGTTTGCGTTCCATAAAGTCCAGATCAATAAAAGTACAAGGAAACTGACGATACATATAGATCAGGCGGAGCGTGCAGCCGGGCTTACAGGCGGGAGTCAGATACCGGCCTATTACCTGCCGGGACGAGTTGTATCGTTTTGCAATCTCTTGGATGGAAAGGCCGTTCTGAAGCAGCTGTTCCATTTCATGCACATCCGATGCGCTGAATTTTTTCTTTCTTCCCGCACCGCGAGGGTTTTTCCGCGTTTCCTTTCCGGCAATCCTTTTCAGTTCATCAACATCGTCCGTTCCCCATAATTCCAGGCAGAGTTTTCTATAGTCGGTACTCATGTCATGCCTCCTGATACTTTTTTAATTTAGTTGCACTATATCATTTTTGGCTCGCTCTGTCAATCCAGGAGCGTAAGGAACAACTACCAGTGTTATTCACGGGTCAGTGACTGGCTGACATCAGGAGAGTCCGTTGCCGGAATGTCTTGCCGAAACGATGGGAAGGGTGGTATACTGTGTCAAACTGTGATAACCAATTTGGCTACGAAGCGCGTAGCGCTAGAAAGGTAAAATCCACATGAAGCTGAAGAAACTGAACGCTTTGCTGGGACTGTTGTCCATCCTGGCCATGCTTTTGCACATGGGCTACACCATCGTTGCTTACCTGATGTTCTACTACAATCCGTTTTTAAAGACCGTCTTTGCCGTTCCGTTCATGGTCCTGGTTTGCCTGCACGCCGTGTGCGGGATGCTGACCGTATTTATGCAGGCGGACGGCACCCGGATGGATCTGTATCCGAAGCAGAATGTCCGCACGATCCTGCAGCGGGTTTCAGCGGCACTCATCCTGCCGCTTCTCATCCTGCACATCAACACCTTCTCCATGATGAAGGCGGCGTCAGAAGGCGGACAGACGATCGTCGTGCTTCTGCTGATCGTGGCTGAGCTGCTGTTTTTCGCGACGGCGCTGACGCATGTGGCCACCTCCTTCACGAAGGGTTTCATCACACTGGGACTTTTATCGTCGCCGGATATGCAGAAGAAGCTGGATGCGGTGATTTATGTGACCTTGGGGATTGCTTTTGTGTGACAGGGGACGGGCCTGTGTCACAGTTTCTGACAGGGGACGGATCTGTGTCATGGTTTTGCTGGAAGGGGCAGGGCTTGCGTTGTGTTTGCGGGAAAGTAACCGGGTTTGCGTCATGTTTGGTGACAAAGGATGAGTTCGATGTTATTCTGTCAAGATATTGCGTGGACAACAAAGTTTGCTTGTCACCTATCAATTATTATGGCATGCGAATATAGGCAGGCGGGGAAAAGCCAGGAAATAAAAGAAGTTCCCCGTATGAGATCTATTTTTAGGACTGGCCAAGCGGGGAAAAGTCTTTAAGATGAAGAAATTCCCCGTATGGGATCTTTTTTTCGAGCTAATCAAGCAGGAAAAAGTCCGGAAATAAAAGGAAATCCCCGTATGGCATCTTTTTTTCGAGCTAATCAAGCGGTGAAAAGCCCAGAAATAAAAGAAATTCTCCGTACTGTATCTATTTTTTAAGTTGGCCATGCGGGGAAAATTCTACAAAGTGAAGAACTTCCCCGCTCCGGGCGTAGGCAAAAGAAGAAAGAGAAGAGATGCCTTCGCTTTCTTGCCTTCCAGGAGGCTCTCCGGGCGTAGGCAAAAGAAGAAAGAGAAGAGATGCCTGCGCTTTCTTGCCTTCCAGGAGGCTCCCCAGGCGCAGGCAAGGGAAGAAAGAGAAGAGTTGCCTGCGCTTTTATGGCTTCCAGGAGCCTTCCCGGGCGTAGGCAAAAGAAGAAAGAAAAGAGATGCCTGCGCTTTTATGTCTCCCAGGAAACTCCCCAGGCGTAGGCAAGGGAAGAAAAGGAGGAGTTGCCTTCGCTTTCTTGCCTCCCAGGAGACTCCCCAGGCGTAGGCAAGGGAAGAAAGAGAAGAGATGCCTGCGCTTTCTTGTCTCCCAGATACCTGTCAGAAGAAAAAGGGCTTTACTGAAAGCTGTAAAAAGGGTAGAATGATAGGCAATTGAAAAAATTGCGAGGGCAACAAAGCCTGTCATGGGAAAGAATGCGTGTGGCGGAATGCTCATGCAAGTGTGACAGAATGCTCATGCAGGTGTGGCGGGATGCCACATGCAAAGGAAACAGGAGGGTTTTAAATGAAATCAGAAATCGTCAAGGTAACCAGTAGTGGCGCGGGAATGCCCGAAGCACTGGAGATGACGGAAAAAGCCGGGGATGTGGCCGGACTTGAGAAAAAAGAGAAGCTTCGTCTTCGGCTCCTGGCGGAGGAGCTGGTGGGCGTTATGCGTGGAATTGCAGGGGACGTGGAAGCGGACTACTGCCTTTCGCAGGAAGGAAAGGCCTTTACGCTGAATTTGTGCGCGGACGTCACGATGACCCGCGACATGCGTGAGCAGCTGATTGCGGTTTCTACGAGCGGGGAAAACAGCGCTGCCGCAAAGGGCTTCATGGGCAAGATTAAGGAAATGATCGCGGTCGCTCTGCTTCCGGACGAATTTGGCAACTCAATCTTAAGCGGCCTGGCGTTAGGCTTTATGAGCATGGAATCCACCGGCTATCAGACCGGCGGAGAAACCCGCATCTGGACGCTGCACGAATATAAGCAGACGGTTGGCGAAAGCCGCCAGGAAAATGCGCAGGCGGAGGAAGCCTGGGATGAGCTGGAAAAATCCATCGTTGCCAGCATTGCAGATGATGTGAAGGTCAGCGTGAAGGGCGGCCATGTGGAGATTGCCATCAGCAAGGCCTTCAAATAAACAAAGGCCGCAAGCGCTCGCATGGCACCAGTTAAGCACCATCCCCACGTGAGAATGGGCGTCTGTTTATGCGCAGCGTGACAGAACCGGGACACTGTATGGGAGTTTTTTTCAGAAAACATCTTTACCAAATGCCAATTTGCGAGTAGAATAGGAATGGCATCTGTTCAAGCGGGTTGCTTTGTGGAACAGAGTTTCCACAGTTACCATAGAAGGATAAGGACGCAAAAAGCGACTTTGGGCAGCTTTTCTGCCTCATTACCGATAAAGGAGATAGAACAAAAATGACGATTAACAAGACCCTGAAAGATACCGTTATGACCCTTGCCCTGGAAGGCCGTCTGGATACCACCACCGCGCCGGAACTGGAAAAGGAACTGAAGGAATCTCTGGATGGCGTAACGGACCTGACCTTTGACCTGGAAAAGCTGGAGTACATTTCTTCCGCCGGCCTTCGGGTGCTGCTTTCCGCGCAGAAGACCATGAACAAGCAGGGCGCCATGAAGCTGGTCCATGTGAGCGAAGTGATCATGGAGATCTTTGAGGTCACCGGTTTTTCGGATATCCTGACCATTCAGTAACAAGAACAAAACAAGCCTTAAAAACACGGGGACGGTTCTCCTGACTGCAAAGCAGAAGAGATCCATCCCCGTTTTTTTGAATAGTCCATTACGGGAGCTTCGAAGCAGCAGAGCAGACGCGACCGGCTTTCATGGTATGTACAGCATTGCTGCATGGCCGTGTTTCCCGATCACCTACGACTACAGAACAACCAGCTACGTCTGTCGTATTGACTATTTTGCACGAAAGAGTTAGAATTAACATGATTATTAAAGACATTTTGCCTAACGAAGGGTAAAAAGGGCTGGCAGCCGGAGAAAGCCCGGGCCCAGCACGATTTACTATACATCTAAGAAGGAGGAACGAAACATGAAACGCACCATCAAACGCACATTGGCAGTTCTGCTGTCCATGTCCATGCTGCTTGGTCTGTCCGTCGTTGGTTTAGCCGCGGAAGAGACCAAGGCACCTGCGGCAACCGAGGAAACCAAGGCTGCCGAGGGAGAAGCAAAGGCTCCCGCAGCGGAAGGGGCCAAAGCCGCAGAGGCAACCAAGGCGGCGGATGATAATTCATCCGAGCCGGCTTCCACCGGAAACAATCAGCCGGCGGGAGCAGGGGAAGAGAAGCCGGATCCCAACGTGAAGGACGAGCGTACGCTGGTGGAAACCAAGAACGGCAAGATCCAGGGCTACTATGATACCGACAGAGACCTATACATCTGGAAGTCCGTTCCCTACGGCGAAGCGCCGATCGGCGAACTCCGCTGGAAGGCTCCCGTTCCGAAGAAGGCCTGGGAAGGCGTGATCGACGGTTCCGTGGCAGCCCAGAAGGCTACCCAGAACAGCGGCAGCGGCGGCCCCGGATCGGACGACTGCCTGAACCTGGAAATCTATCGCCCTGCGACGGATGAAAAGGATCTGCCTGTCATGGTCTACATCCACGGCGGCAACAACCAGACCGGTAACGCCGGCAGCGGCGACAACCCGCTGTTTACCAAGGCCGCGAACGTCATCTATGTTTCCTTAAACTTCCGCTTAAACCTGCTGGGCTTTAACGCTCTGCCGGCCTTAAAGAACGGAACGGACGAGGAAAATTCCGGTAACTTTACGCTCCTTGACATTGCCCTGGCGCTTGATTGGGTGAAGGAGAACATTAAGGACTTCGGCGGCAACGGCGAAAACATCACGATCGCGGGATCTTCCGCCGGCGGACGTGACGTCATGGCCCTTCTGATCTCCCCGCTTTTCAAGGGCAAATTCCAGAAGGCCGTTTCCTACAGCGGTGGTATGACCGTCTCCGATCCGGAAGCGGCAGCAAAGGTAGAAGCGGCAGCGCTTGCTCCGCTGGTTGTGGAAGACGGCAAGGCGGCCGACGTCAAGGAGGCCTATGACTGGCTGCTCACCGACGGCGAGGACGTGCGCGAATATCTGTACGGCCTGGATTCGGTCCGTATGATCTCCGTATTCCCGGATGCCAGCATCCGCATGGCGAAGTTCCCCCATCTGTTCGCAGATGGCGTGACGCTGCCGAAGGAAGGCTTTGCGACGGAAAACTACAACGACGTTCCGATCATCATGTTCACCGGAACCAACGAGTTCTCCATGTTCGCGCGCAGCAACTACTTTAACACGCTGGATCGCAAGGATCCCGAATATCAGCCGCAGGTTGACTTCGTCAACAAGTACGGCGGCATGCTGTATGAGCTGTTCAACGCGGAAGAATCCGCCGAGAACATGGCGCATGCCTACAAGTCGAACATCTACCTGCTGACCTTAAACGGCGCCGGCCACACCAACCAGAACAACGTCCTGGCTGAGAGCGCCCGCGCGACGGCACAGCGCAACGAGCTGGCCAAGATTTACCCGCAGTACCTGGGCAACTTCATGCGCACTGGCGATCCGAACGGCGAAGGCCTGCCGGAGTGGACGCCCTGGACCGACGATAAGGAAAAACCCAATACCATCTTCTTAGATCCTCTGGCTGAAGAGCACGCCACGGTGGAGATGGTGAACCGCCGTCTGGTTTACGAAGACATCTTAAAGCAGATGGATGAGGACACCTCCATTCCGGAAGAGCAGAAGATGGCCATCATCTCCCAGAGCATGAACGGCAGATGGTTTTCCGCCCGCCTGGATGAGCACTATAAGAATGCAGATCTGTGGGATGTGGAACCGATCCTGGCAAAGGCGCAGGAGGCGATAGACAAGGCAGCGGAGGAAGCAGAGAAGGAAACCGAAGAAGCGACAAAGGAACCTGCTTCCGGTGAGACGAAGGTTGCAGAACCTGCTTCCGGCGAGACAAAGGCTGCAGAACCTGCAAAGCCGTAATAAAAAACCACATGCGGCCTTACGGCCGCGCCACACCATATGATATCGCCCTTACGCACAGCTTCGTTGCGTTGTGAAAAGATACAAAACCCGGCGGACTGCTTAACCATGAGCAGCCCGCCGGGCTTTTTATGTCGTATGAAACAACATATTCCGGCTAAAAAGGGAGATCCGTCCCCTGTCAGCGCAAATCATACTTCTCAATATCCATAAACGCCGTCCCATGGGCCTCAAAGCTGATGCCATCCGCCGTCAAAGGCGTATAGAACGTCATCGTCATGGCCTGCTCGCCGTCGTTGATGAATACTTCCGCGCTGTAACGGTCCAGGATCAGGCGGATCTTGATTTCGCCGTTCTGGCGGCGTACGAAGCATTCCCGCTCGTGCACAAAATCCCGGTTGTAGCCGGAGTGGCTGCGGCTGATGCGCACGGTGGAAGAGGACGGGCAGTAGGAGAGAGAGGAATAATGCTGGCTGCCGCGGGCGAATTTCATGCGGAACAGCGAGTAGGAGTCGGGAGACTGCGGGCGCAGACGGATCGTCAGATCCACGAGGCGTCCGTAGACGTTTTTCAGGATCACTTCCTCGCTGACCGGAATGTTCTCGTACGCGATGCGGCGTCCGCGGAGCGTTTCCAGCTCCCGCACGGGGTTCTGGATCAGGCGGTTTTCCCGGATGGACAGCTCGCGGGGCAGGGACATCTGGCCGAACCATTTGTTCCCGGCCACGGCGGCCACGCAGGTATCCCAGTTCTGCATCCAGCCGATCATGATGCGGCGGCCATCCGGCGAGAGGAGCGTCTGCGGCGCGTAGAAATCGATGCCGTAGTCGATCGCCTGGGTGTGCTGCCGGGTGAAGGTCTTGGTGTCTTCCCGGTAGGCGCCGAGGAGAGCCAGCGTGCCGTTTCCGTTGTGATATTCCAGCCCCATCTGGCTCATGTCCTGCGGGCTGACGATCAGAACCTGATGACCATCCAGCTCGAAAAAGTCCGGGCACTCCCACATGCGGCCGTATTCGTTGTAGCTGCGATCCAGGATGGAGGCAAAGTGCCAGTGAAATCCGTCCTCGCTCTCGAAGAGCAAAATGGCACCGCTTTCATCCTCGGTGCGGTTGCCCACCACCATGGCATAACTTCCGTCTTCCTTGCGATAGATCTTGGGATCCCTGAAGTCCGCGGGGGAAAAGCCTTCCGGCACATCGGCGGCGGTTAAGACCGGATTGCCCTCATACTTCTGGTAGTTTAAGCCATCGCCCACGGCCAGGGACTGGGTCTGAAAAACCTTTTTCATGCCGCCGGGTCCGGGGATTTCCTTGACGCTTGTGTAGACAAGGAGCTGGCGCCCGTCAGATAGTTCGGTGGCGGAGCCGGAAAAGCATCCGAAAGCGTCGTATTCCTCATCCGGAGCCATGGCAGCGGGAAGGTATTCCCAGTGGAGCAGATCGTTCGATTTGACATGGCCCCAGTGCATGGGCCCCCATTGAGTCGAATAGGGGTGATACTGATAAAACAGATGATACGCTCCGTTGTAGTACGAGAAGCCATTGGGGTCATTCATCCAGCCGATTTGGGGCGACAGATGAAAAACCGGCCGCTCTTCATCTTTGATGAGGGATTTGTATGTGTCTTCATATTGTCTTGCCTTTGTAAGCGGAGCACTGATCATAAGGTAACACTCCTTTGCGATATTGTTTTGGCAGGGCAAGTGCCTGCCGGAATGTGAATAACGGAATGCAGCCGCACCGTTAAAAGGCGGCACGGCTGCAGGTTGAAAAACATGGTTCATCAGCCTAAGTCCCATGGACTACTTCTCATTGTGCTGATGTTTACTTGCCTAAGTATCTGTTGTAAGCCTGCTGATAGACGTCAAGGAGCTTGGACATACCGCAGTTGTCTTCGAGCATCTTGAGGTATGCGTTCCATTCCTCATCGGTAGGTCCGCCGTTCTTTAACCAGGTACCTTCATACTCAGCAACCTGGCTGGTGAAGTCGGGTTTGTAGCGCTTGATGGTTTCCAGTTCTTCGTTGGTGAAGGTGACATCGTTCGGGTAGGCAACCGGGGATTCCACGTAAGGCATCCAGAAGTTCTGCAGATCTTCCAGACGGACAACCGCGCGGTCTTCCAGATAGAAAACGTTGTTGTAGTACTCAGGAAGGATCAGACGAGGGCCGTATACTTCATACTGTCCTTTCAGCTCGCCGGAGCTCTTTCCGTACTGTGCCTTGGCTTCCTCTTCGGTGATGATCTGCCATACACCGTTTTCATCCTGCTCGCTGAAGTAGATGCCGATCGGGCCGTACTGCAGCTGCATGACGACTTCCGGATCATACCACTGATCGAAGTACTTTAAGAGCAGTTCGGGGTTACCGCAGGCGCTGGTGATGTTCAGGTTGCCGGAGGTAACGCCGGGGCCGGAACGAACGTTGACGGTGCAGGTGTTCTCGTACTTGGTTCCCTTAGGTCCTTTCAGCGGCGGCAGGAACACGAAGTCCTTGGCGCGCTCGCCGGCGATCTCTTCAATGTACCACCAGGTGGTGACGCCGACGCGTCCCTGGGAAACCTTGGAAATTAACTGGCTGGTGCCCTGGGAGAACATTTCCAGGTCCATCAGGCCTTCAGCATACCAGTCATGGAAATAGGTGACGGCATCGCGGTATTCATCCGTCGCGCTGACGAACTTAACCGAGCCATCGGGATTGGCGATCAGGTCGAAGCAGATATCGCTGGTGAAGTTGGTGAAACCAAAGCCGGAGTAGAAGATTTCCTGGCCCCAGCACCACTGGTCAAAACCGGTGGACATGGGGATCGTGGAACCGGCACCGTTGCCTTCCTTCGCGCCCATGTCGTTGTCGCGGAAGGCGACTAAGACGTCATGCAGCTCGTCTAAGGAAGTAGGCATTTCCAGGTTCAGTTCATCCAGCCACTTCTTGTTGATCATGGAGAATTCCGGAATGGCGTAGATGCTTAAATCGTTCTCGGCGCCGATGGCAGCCGTGCCCATGAGCTCGCCCGAAGGAAGGCCGTAGATGCAGCCGTCCGCCTGGGTGATACCGGCACGGATGTCGGGATGCTCTTCCAGGATCTTGGACAGGTTGGGCATGATTTCGGGGGTGATGTACTCGGTCAGGTCGATGAAGACGCCGTCGCCGCCGTACTCGTTGATGTCATTCTGAGAGAAACCGACTGCGATGAAGGCATCGGGCAGCTGGTTGCCACCGATTAAAACGCCGACCTTCTCGCCGAGGGAGTCGCTCATCAGGTCCCACTCGATCTCGACACCGGTGTTCTCTGCCAGTTCAACGAGAACGGGGTTCGAGTCGTTGCCGGAAGAGAGACGGGACATACCGCCGACGATCAGGAAATCGGTCTGGTTCTCATCGCCGCGCTTGGCGGGACCGCCGCCGCAGGCAGCGAGGGACAGAGCCGTCATGGCCGCCAGTACGCCGGCCACGATACGTTTCACGTTCTTTTTCATTTGTTTCCTCCTTATTTTTATGCGCTTGGATGCAATGGCATGAGCCTTTAAAAGCAAGATTTTGCGCATGCCTTGCATCCTCGCTGTGCGTTCATAGCATTAGCCCTTGACCGCGCCGGTCATGAAGCCCTGCTCAAAGTACTTCTGTACAAACGGGTAGATAATCAGCATGGGCGCAGCCGCCACGAACATGGACGCGAACTTGACAAGCTCGGCTATCCGGTTGGCCTCCGCGTAGCTCATGCCGCTGGTCATGCTGGCCAGACCCTCGGTGGTAATAACGATGCCTCGCATAACCAGAGGGAACGGAGCCTGCGTCTTGTTCAGATAAATCAGAGCCGTAAACCAGTCGTTCCAGTAGGCAACCATGGAGAAGACCACCATAACCGCCATGATGGGTATACTAAGCGGAACCACGATCCGCAGAAAAGTGGTCAGGTTATCGCAGCCATCGATCTCTGCCGCTTCGATCATCTCCTTCGGGATGTTGTTCTCGAAGTAGTTGCGGACGATGATGACGTTACCCACGGCAACGCCGCCGGGCAGGAACAGAGCCCACATATTTTCGATGAGGCCAGTCTTCTGGACAACCAGGTAGGTGGGAATCAGACCGCCGCCAAAGTACATGGTGATGATGAAGAAGATGCTGATCCATTTCCGACCGGGCAGGTCCTTCTTGCTAAGCGGGTAGGCCGTGATGTAGATCATGATCACCGAGTAGAGCGTACCGACAACCGTGTACTTCACCGAATTTAAGAAACCGGTTAACAGATCCTTGTTGGCGAAAACCGTCTGATAGCCCTCCAGCGTAAACTTGCTGGGAAGCAGGAAGGTTTTGCCCGCGTACACGTCGTACGGGTCCGAAACGGACGCGATGATGACGTAATACAGAGGATACGCGATGATCAGCATGATAAGGGTACACAGCACAACCAGGACGATATCACTGGTCTTGTCGGACATGCCGCGCAGACCGGTATTCGATTTTGCTTTCATGGCAGACCCTCCTTATACAAAGCTGACATCGGCAGCCTTCTTCGCGATGTTGTTGACAACGATCAGAAGGACGATGTTGATGGCTGTGTTGAACAGGCCGATAGCGGTAGAGTAGCTGTACGCGTGGTCGATAATACCCTGTTCATACACGTAGACGGCGATGACATCGCTGGTGACCTTATTGAGCTGCGTCTGAAGAAGGAAAACCTTCTCGAAACCAACGCTCATCAGGCCGCTGGCGCTCATGATCAGCTGAAGGATGATCATGGGGGTGAGCTCGGGCAGGTCGATCGTCAGGATCCGCTGGAACATGGTGGCGCCATCAATCTTGGCGGCCTCGTACAGACCGGGGTCAACCGCGGAGAGCGTAGCCAGGTAGATGATGGTTCCCCAGCCGGCGTCCTGCCAGATGCCGGAGGCGATGTAGATCGTGCGGAAGGCTTCCGGCACGGTCATGAAGTCAATCTGCGTGCCCAGAAGGAGGTTGATGAGACCGCCGTAAGGGCTGAGGAAGATTCGGATCATAC
>JAEEGL010545759.1_pt1 | contig 12540 bp, 7 predicted proteins | sample 9134231 | NCBI WGS metagenome assembly JAEEGL01 (sample SAMN16246548, study PRJNA631951) | gut metagenome | biome: gut microbiome; feature: rumen; material: fiber-attached | host: Bos | place: Iran: Karaj | collected 2018-10
AAATGCCCATTATGCAGACACGCTCCTTGTCAATCGGCAAAGTGGCAAGCAATTCATCCAGCAAGCCCATCGCCATGCCAAGAGGGCGTGACATATTGTCGGGCATTGTGTGGCTCTTCAGGCTCCAGGGCGTGTCCACCCACTGTTTCAGGAGCGGACATTGCGGCGCCGCGATGAAGGCGTCTATGCGTCCCGCCTCAGCCAGTTTGGCAAAGTCCGGCAGCACATGCACCAGTTGCGCCGTATTGTCCTCTCCGCGCTCGCCTGCGCCGTGCAGGAACAGAACCAGCGGGTATTTTCTGCCTGGTTCGCACTTTTTTGGCGAGAGCAGCCTATAGCCCATGGTGCCCTTTTTGGAGCAGAACATCTTTGGCTTGAAGGCATTCAGCGCCGCCTCCCTCAACGTGACGCCGTCCTTGCTTGCGGTCAATTCCACAAACGCGCCTACTTTGATGCTCATGGTGCGCCTGCCATGGCCGAATGGCAAGCCTGAGATTACGGGACCCTTCACGTACTTGGCATATTCCGCAAATATCTCTGGCAGATACTGTGGATTTTCGCAATCAGTAAAGTCACCGAAAACCAGTCCCTTCAATGACTTGAGTATGCCAGCGGACTTGAGTTGCGCCAGCATCCTGTCCACCCGATATGCGTCCTCTGAGATGTCCTCCACGGCAAGAATCGTGTTCTTCAGCTGCGGCAGATGCGGCGTGCCCAGCAAGGAAACCAGCATGGAGAAGTTGCATGGCACAATCGGCGCGGCTGCGACATGGCCTTCCTGAATCACCTGCAATTGGGCATCTGGCAGAATTGGGCATGGATTCCCTGCAATGCAGGCTTTCAAGGAGGCAATGGTCTCGTTGACATTGCGTTCATCCTCCGCCGTGGCAGGCTCCTTGCCAAACTGGCTGAGCAGCATAGGGCCATGTATGTGATTGCAGCAGCCATGGGCTAGTGCGGCCAGATGCAATGCGCTGACATCGCTGTATCCAACTATGGGCAGATTGCGGCGGCGCATTGCTTCCCAGTCAATGCTGTCCAGAATTCGTGTCACGCCAAAGCCGCCACGCAAAGCCACCATCATTTCCACCTGGGGATTTGCCAGCAGTTCGTTGAAGCAGCGGAGGCGTTCCGCATCCGTCCCATCCAGATAACGCAATGGCTTTACAGGACGGGGCATAATCGCCGTCACACCCCATTCACGCAAACGCCTTTCTGCCACGGCAAGCCGTTCCTCGTCGCACACTCCACTGAGCGAGAAGAAGCCAATGTTGCTGAAATGAAACGGATTGCCTGGCATAGTCATAAAAAAGAACCACAGTGACAACAGGGACTAGAGGGACCGCAAATCAAGTCCCTTTCGTCCCTGTCGTCTCTTTCGTCTCTGTTATTGCGTTATTCCGCGCTTTCGGCGTTGCCGTGGCTGCGCAGATAGTTGTCAATATTAACGAGGAGCAACTGGCATGCTTCCTTGTCCCAGCCAGTGACGCCGCCGACCTTGAGTGTGATTTTGACGCTCTTGTCCTTGTTCTCAAGAAGCGTGATCCTCAGCGGGATGTTGTTAACGTCCTTGTACTGGTATTCGCAGGAATTGGCGGTGTTTCTGCGTTCTGTGATACGCAGTTTGGCAGTGCTGCAGGTTTCCCTGACGGCCTTGTCCACTGCTATGATCGAGCTTGCGAACACAGCGCTATACGTTCCCAGAAAATACTTTTCCCTGCTGACATTTCCCTGCTGGGGGGCGCTGTTGGTTGCGCAACTCACCAAAAGAACCGCGGCTACAAGCAAAGAAGCAAATGCACTTTTTTTCATAATTTTTACATCTCCCAAAGTAAAGTTTCCCTACAAAGTCGAAAATTGGCGATAATATGATACAAAGTCCCTGAAAACCAAATGGAATATTGAAAATTAAGTTTATATTACTGCCAGATTTTTCATATTGCATATATGGAGTACATTGAAACATGGAAAACGAAGCGAAAAAAAAGCGCATCTACTGTGACTATCTGATAATCGGCTCTGGCCTGGCTGGGCTGACGGCGGCGCTGGAGGCGGCAAAATACGGCAAGGTCATCGTGGTCACCAAGGCGTCCGAAGACCAATGCAACACCAGGCACGCGCAGGGCGGCATCGCCTGTGTCGTGGACCATGACGACACATTCGAGGCACATATAGCTGACACGCTGACCGCGGGCGCGGGCCTCTGCCATCCCGATGTGGTGAGGGACATTGTGAAGGCTGGTCCAGCTCGCGTCCGCGACCTGGAGAAATATGGCCTGCGCTTCACTCGCAGAGGCGAAGTCAGGGAAACCCATTCCAAGGCAGAGGCGGAAGAATTCGACCTGGGGCGCGAAGGCGGCCACAGCGCCCGCCGCGTGCTGCACGCGGGAGACATAACGGGGCGCGAGGTCAGCGATGTGCTTTTGGCCCGCTGCCATGAAAACCCGAACATACAGTTGCTGGAATACCACCTGGCAGTGGACCTCATCACATACCGCCACGTTGAATACGAGGGCGAAAACCGCTGCTACGGCGCATACGTGATGGATGTGAAGACACAGGAAATCAAGACCTTCCTCAGCAAATACACGCTGCTCGCCACTGGCGGCGCGGGCAAGGTATATCTCTGCACCTGCAATCCAGACGTGGCATGCGGCGACGGCGTGGCAATGGCATACCGCGCCAGCGCGGAAATCGCAAACATGGAATTCTACCAGTTCCATCCCACCATCCTCTACCACCCACATGCCAAGTCCTTCCTCATCAGCGAAGCAGTGCGTGGCGAAGGCGCCGTGCTGAAAATACGCAAGAACGGCGAATACGTGGAGTTCATGCAGAACTACCACCCGCTCAAGAGCCTGGCGCCAAGGGACATCGTGGCAAGGGCCATCGACAATGAACTCAAGCGCACAGGAGAAGAATGTGCGTGGCTGGACATACGGCACAAGTCCGAGGATTTCCTCCGCAAACGTTTCCCCAACATCTTCAACGAATGCCTAAAATATGGCATCAACATGGCGACCGACTTGATTCCAGTGGTGCCAGCGGCACACTATTGCTGCGGCGGCGTGCGAACCGATGTGAACGGCGTCAGTACAGTGACTGGACTCTATGCAATCGGCGAAGTTGGATGCACTGGCCTCCACGGCGCGAACCGCCTGGCATCCAACAGCCTGCTTGAAGCAATGGTGGTGGGATACAACGCAGTGCGCCACACGGTGGAGCACCCGCTGCCGCCAATGGACATCGCATTGGACAAGGTGCCTGACTGGCAGCAGGGCAACGCAGTCAATTCCGATGAAATGGTGGTAATCACCCACAACTGGGACGAGATACGCAGATTCATGTGGGACTACGTGGGCATCGTCCGCACCCACAAGCGTCTGGAGCGCGCCAAGAACCGTATACGCATGCTGCGCCAGGAAATCGAGAAATACTACTGGAACTTCCTGCTTACGCCTGATTTGATTGAACTGCGCAACCTGGCCTCCGTGGCGGAGATGATAATCGACTGCGCCATGGCGCGTCACGAGAGCAGAGGCCTCAACTACAATCTGGACTACCCGCCCAGCAGCACGGAAAACGAGCCACCCAAGGACACCATCATTAGAAAGCCACTCAAGCCAATGGTGTGGTTTGAAACAGTTGACACAAATCTATAAGGCAGGGACACAATGCGAGACATCAATGAACTCAGGGCGGCCATCAAGTCAGCCGTTGACGCAGAAAAGGAACAGTTGATTGAAATCGGCAGGCATATCTGGAAGAATCCCGAACCTGGATACCGCGAGGTAAAAACCTCCAAATACCTGGTGGAGAAATTGAAGGCGCTGGGCCTGCAAGTCAAGGAGAACCTGGCATTGACTGGCTTCCGCGCAGACATAGACACAGGCAAGCCTGGCCCCACACTTGCAATCATGGGCGAACTGGATTCACTCATCATTCCAACACATCCTGAGGCAGACAAGGAGACTGGCGCCATCCACGCCTGCGGGCACAATTCCAGCGCAACAGCCATCATAGGCACTGCAATCGGCCTGCTCAAGTCAGGTGTGCTCAATGACATGAGCGGCAAAATCGCCCTCATAGCCACGCCAGCGGAAGAAGGCATAGAACTGGAATACAGGCTGGTCCTCATACGCGAAGGCAAAATCGGCTCCATCGCAGGCAAGCCGCAACTCATACGCGAAGGCGTGTTCGATGACGTGGATTTGGCGTACATGACGCACCTCACAAGCGGCAACTTCGGCTTCAACGACCACAACGGCTCCATCCAGAAAATCGTCACATTCAAGGGCAAGAGTTGCCATGCCGCCTCGCCACAGAACGGCATCAATGCGCAGAACGCAGTCTGCCTGGCACAAAACGCCATCGCTTTCATGCGGGAAAAATACAGCAATTCGGACAAGATTCGCATCCACGGCATCATCAGTTACTGCGGCAATTCATCCAACGTGATACCTGACGAGGCACGCATGGAGTACATGCTCCGCGCACCTTCAATCCCCGAACTGGTGGCACTGGGAAAGCGCTTTGACAATGCGGTAACGCACGCCTCACTGGCTGCTGAATGCACCTGCACCATAGACACCATCAGCGGATACATGCCGCTTTTCGACAACATGAAGTTGGGACAGGTCCTCAAGGACACCGTGGAATACCTGAAGCCAGGCGCACCTTTCAACTTCAACAACTCCTTCTTCAGTTCTTGCACCGACATGGGCGACGTGGCAAGCATAGTGCCAGGCGTGCACGGCTACTGCCCAGGCTACTCAGGCGCAAGCCACAGCGCAAGCATGCACATCACAGACGAATATTCCTCGTATGTCACAATGTCCATGCTGAACGCGGAACTGTGCCTGAACTTGCTCTATGGCGATGCAGCCACAGCGAAGGAAATCGCCACAGACCGCAAGGGACTGCTGTCAATCCCAGAATACATCAAACTCATCGACCAGTTCGATGGCTCCATCACCAGCGAATACAAGGAATAACCATCCCCTGTACGGTTGGATGTAGCCAGCGCGTCCCCGCGCTGGAATTGGGGGGGGAGTCCCCGCGCTGGAGTTGGAGATAGCCAGCGCGTCCGCGCTGGCTACCCCCGGCGTCTCTGCGTTGTATTTATGATTTGGGTGCAGCGACCGCAGTGGTGGCAGTTGCGGGCACAGGCGGCAGCGATTCCGCTTGTTGCCCAATCTTGTGGGAATGAGGTATTGTGTAGCGTTAGTGGCGCAAAGGCCGCGCTGTGCTGGGGATCCAGCAAATCCAGCAGGTTGCCGTCATAGTGCCTTTCAGCGTATGCTTTTATTATCTTGTCTGGTTCGGGCACATTGCGGGTGGATAGTTTTACCAGGGAAACGTATGGTTCGAAAAGTGTGACGTCCTCTGGCCGTATCCAAGTGCCACGCAGTATATCCTCCATATTCCTACCGTTGGCAAAGTGTTTTTTGCAGAGGAATACCTGGAAGTCCAGTTTCTTGCCTTCTGCTGATTGGCGTTGCCTATTGTGACCGTGCAGGTTGTCATGGAACTGCTGGTATCCACATTCGCGTAGGCAGCCGCTGTTGACCTGCATTCCAAGTCTCTTGCCGTTTGCTTTTGCCCAGGCCGCGCAGCATTTCATATATTCAAAGTCCCGCTGGTGCTCACGACTTACATAAAATGAATCAAATAAATCCTTGACATAATCAAAGCCAATCGTGCCGTGCATACGCATATTCACGGAAGCACGTATTTCAATGCCAGGCGCAATGCGTTTTAATATGGTGGCAATGAATGGGGAAGTGCTGGTTACCACATCTGGATATAACCCTAGTTTGTCCATTTCTTCCAATATTGCGGCAACATGACTCGCAAGTTCATGGCTGACCGCAATGTCGCCATAGCAATTGCAGTTGAACAGCAAATCCAGTTTTATGCCCTGCTGCCTGCACCACTTCAACTCATGATGCATTCTGGTGTCTTTTGCATCACCAAAGTCCAGTGGCGGCCTGCAACTGAGCGTCCCTGGCCATGCAAAGAATACCTCTGCTATTCGAGATATGTGTTTTTCGCAAATATCAATGAATGATTTATTATTGAAATAGCCAATAGTTAGATTTCTCATAATACTCCTTGCTTAATATTATTTACATTCATTAATCAATGCATATAATGTAAACCAATAATTATGCAATGCAAGTTGCCGTAGTAGCGACGGCGTCCCCGCCGTCGCACCAATGGCTTGCCTTTTGCTAAGAATGTCACGCATCTGAAATGAGAAAGTAGTAGTGAAAGCATGCCACTGGTGCGACGGCGAGGACGCCGTCGCTACTACGGCAACTTGCGAAAGCGTACAACAGGTGCGACGGCGAAAACGCGCTACTACAAGCCGTTCATGCTGCCCTGAAAATCTTCTGCAAGGGCTTGAAATGCTGGACTCAATCACTATCTTTAGCACAATTTTGTTGGCAAAGGAATGTAGGAGATACGATGAAATTAGTTGACGGCTGCATAGTGATGGGCAATGACAGCAGGGCATTGCATCCTGTGGAAGATAATTTGCAGGAACTTGATTTGTTTGACAGGTATGGCACTCCAGTTTGCGGCGGTGCCTTGCGCGAATTGATGGACGAGGGGGACGGTGCCTTGCAGGTGGCAGCCTTGGCGGGAAAGGACTTGATCGCCCGCAATGCCTTGCCGCAGGGCTGTGGCCTGGTGCTTGCCACCAACTTTGGCGCTGCCAGCACCATGTCATGGTGCTGGCAGGAAAAAGCAGACACTGGCGAGATATGCCAGGAGACCTACGAACCTGCAGACAACTATGTGCGCAAGATGGCAGCGCAATTGGGATGCACAGGACCTGCATGCCAGATTTCCATGTCCTGCGCGTCGGGTCTTGCGGCGCTTCAAACAGCAAACGACATGCTGGAGTCAGGCAAGGCAAATGCAGTGCTGGTGATTGCGTACGATGAGTTTGCTGGTTATCCTGCCACAGGACTAAAGATATTGCGCACAATTTCACCCGAAGGCAGGGTACTCCCCTTTGACGCCAGGCGGCATGGCACGGTATTCGGAGACGGCGCAGCAGCCGCGCTTTTCACAAAGGACACGCAGGAAGGCAAGGGGCTTGGCTACATAATCGGCACAGCCACCAACAACAATGCGTTCCACATAACGGCGCCACGTCCCGAAGGCGAAGGTTCCAGGCAAGTCATGGCGGCTGCAATAAAGTCCGCTGGCATAATGCCATCTGAAATACGGCACGTCACCGCCCATGCCACAGGCACTGTCGCCAATGATGTGACCGAGGCAGCCGCCCTGCGCAATCTGCTGGGCGACAGGCAGGTGTCTCTTGCCGCATACAAGCGTGTCATAGGCCATAAATTAGGAGCGGCTGGACTCATGGAATTGCTGATGACGGTGAACGGCATTGCCCGCGGCAATTGCGCCTCGCCATATTCGGCAGACTTCCAGCCAGACGAAAAATGCTCGCCATATAGCAGCATGCCAGCAACGGTGCCTGCCAGTCACGCCTTGCTAAATGCGGCTGGTATAGGCGGTAACAATGCGGCGGCGGTGTATTCAACGGAAAAGGCAGCGCCTCGCAACACAACAAAGGACGCGCCCATTTACATCCGCTCCATGGGCTGGGTTCTTCCAGCAAACATCGGCAGCGGCGACGGCTTGCTCCAGCATCCTGAATGGCTCGCGCAGAAAAGCGGCGGCAAGTTGACCGGCTTCAGTGCAAAGGAATATTTATCCTCGGTAAAGGGCTATCTCGATCCAGCCTCGGCATATTTGCTGGCGGCGTGCCGCCTGGCGCTTGGGGATAAGCAGTTCTCGGAGGAAGAGAGCCAGCGCATAGGGCTTTGCGCAATCACGCAGTATGGATGCCCAGTTTCAGCAATGCAGTTCCACAAGATGTTCATTGAGAAGGGTGAGCATGCAAGTCCCCTGCTATTCCCACATACCTACGCCAATACGCCCACTTGCCTGGCGGCAATGGAGTTTGGCCTGGCGGGCCCGCATACAATATTCTATGGCGAACAGGATCGCGCCATGGCTGAGGATTTTGCCAGAATGCGTCTCTATGAAAATAGCGCAGATGTGATGCTGCTGGCGCAATTCGAGGCATTCTGCCCAGATGCCTTCCCCATTGGCAAAGATGTCACTTCAGGCGCAGTGGTTTACGTATTATCCAAAACGCCAAATCCAGATGACATCGGGCCATTCAACGGAACGCTTCCTTTCTAGGATGCAACTTTATGTTTTATCCACAGATTCACGCAGATTTTCACAGATGAAATTGTAGACAAGCAGCAAGACAAGTCATTTTGAGGTCACTCATCACGGAATTCGGGCTTGTTTTTGCCATTTCATCACGGAATTCGGACTTTTGGGGATGTGCGTTCTCTTCGTCCTGGATGCACGGCAATTTATCGCGCACTTAAATTGAAATTGCGACTTGAAAAACAAATAAAAAAAGTATCTTAACCAAAATGTTCATCAGATAATGTTTTCAATAAAGTCATATTAGCGCAAGGAGAAAGAACTATGCGAGTTAAAAGCCTGTTGATTTTGCTGGTAATGGCAGTTGTCGCCTGTGGAGTGGAACTCACACTGGATGGAAAGTTGGACGAGGCAATATGGCAGAAGGCTGAAAAACACAGCGGCTTCGTCAAGGCAAAGCAGAAGCAAGGCTCGCCTGAAGTCAAGGCGCAGACAGAATTTTCAGTGATTCAGGAGGCGGACGCCGTCTATTTCGGTATCAAGTGCTATGAGCCGATGATGGACAAGGTTATCAAGAAGGACAAGACAGCCGCAGTATGGACCGATGACGGGCTGGAGATATTCCTGGCGCCTTCAGGATTGCCTTCGGATTTCTACCAGTTCCGCCTCACCATCAACAAGCAGAATGCCACCCTGTTCTACGGCGAAGGCGGCGCAATACAACCAGACCCATATTCACCTGACTGGACATACGAGGTGCATCTGGACAAGGATTTCTGGTCCTGCGAGGTGGTTTTCCCATTGACCGCATTCTACATGACGCGCCAGAATCTGTGGCGTTCCGAATGGCTGGTGGACGTAAGCCGCACACGCACACCTGAAAAAGAAAGCAGTTCCTGGAGCCAAAGAATCTACAAGTTTCTTGAGCCAAAACAGTTCCGCAAGATGGGTGGCTTCCCCATGAGGAAGGAAAACGATGATGTCTGGGTTTCCGATGCACGTGCCATAGTCAGTGGCAAGAGGGATAATGGTACACTTACAGGAGTTCTGGCTCTTACAGTCAATGTGCCGAAAAGAAGCGAATATACGGTCAATGGCAAGAGGATGGAATTGAAGGCGGGGGCCAACAAGGTGTCCGTTCCACACGAATATGCCAAGTCGGGCCGCAATGTCGTGTTGATTGTGTGCAAGCGCAAGTCAGATGGCAAGGAATTCAAGCGCAAGTACCCAGTAGTCGCCACATACGAGCCATTGAAGGTGCGCCTTACGCAGCCTGAATACCGCAACAACTTCTATCCTGGGCAGGACAGTTCCGTCATCGCAGGCAGAATCGAGCGCATTGGCAATGGCAAGGTCACGCTGACTCTCACAGGCGATGGACTCAAAACGCAGACAAAGGTGCTTGACAAATCACTGGAATTCTCCTTTGACGGCAAGGGCTTCAAGGAAGGCGCCACTGCAGAACTCAAGGCGGAGACACAGGGCATAACCCAAGTCGTGAAGATACAAAAACTGGCTCCTAGCAAGCACAAGATGAGCTGGATTTCCAATGGAATGTTGGTCGTTGATGGCAAGCCCATCATGCCGCGCCGCGTTTCCGCAGTCTATTACCATGGAGGCGAGGCATTCAAGAAGAAGTATGACAGCGACAATCTGCACATAACCCGTGACATAACCAGTCAGGTTGGCGCCATCGAGCCATTCCGCCTGATCAAGGGCATTGAGCAAAAGGAAGCCACCCGCGATGTGCGTCCCTGCGACGAATTGTTCAAGAAAATTGACGAAACCATTGAAAAGAACAAGGACAAGGACTTTGTCTCATACGAGATTTCCGACGAACCAGAGTGCAGGCATATTTCACCAGAATATCTTGGATACATCTACCGCTACCTGATGGAAAAGGACCCATACCATGTGGTCCACATGTGCTCCCGCTCCGCCAGCAATTACATCGACTGCGCAGACTGGTTCGAACCGCACCCCTACATCAACCCCGTGATTTTCAACGGCGAGCGCCGCTATGGCAGGGAAATCAACACAATCGGCTCATTCCTGGATGAAATATCGTTGCAGAACCGTCCCGACAAGTGCGTTGGATTGAACGCCACTGCATTCAGTTACAAGTACAACAGCGATGCATCCGATTACCCCAATTTCCGCGAGATGATCTGCCATATCTGGGCGGGCATGAACCATGGTGCCAAGACTCTTAAGTCCTACGCCTACCATGACCTTGGCGACCGCCCAAGCATCTATGAGGGTATCCGCTACATGTATGGCTGCATGGAAAGGCTGCAGGACTTCATCTTGTTCGCAAAGCGCACTTTCCTGGTGAAGACGCCCGACTGCGAAGCGATGCTGTATGAAAATGGCAAGGACAGCCTGATTGTTGTCGTCAACATGAGCACAAAGAAGATCAAGACCAGCCTTCCTGGCGTGAAGGGCACATTCTTTGAATTCCGCGGGCCACGCACATTCAACAAGTTCGACTTTGAACTGGAGCCCCAGGAAGTAATCGTTGCCACCTCCCGCAAGATGGATGAGGGTATGAAGTCCCGCGCGGAAGTGGCCGCAGAAATCGACAAACTGGAGGAAGCCCGCAAGAATCGCGGCAACATCCTGTTCAACCGCCACAAGGAGATTGAGGTCACGGCCTCACGTCCCACAGGCTCATGCTATAAGATGTTCGATGGCGTAACTGATGTGTACGCTTTCCAGCAAGTCGGGGGCAAGGACAAGTTCTTTGAAATGGCGTTCCCCAAGTTTGTGCCAAAGTTCAAGACCATCCGCGTGTATGGTTACAATATCCAGGGCATGACCGTGAAGATACGCAAGCGTGGTGACTGGATTACGCTCAAGCCGGACAAGATTGAGGAAGGCGAATATATGCAGGTCATGTCCTTCAATGAAGAACTGTCCACTGTTAAGATGCGTCTGGAATTCCCGAAGAGCAAACTTGAACTCTACGAAATCGAACTTTTGAAGTAAGGGAGGAATAATGCGCTTTGTTCTTGGAATATTGCTGCTGCTTGTCTTGGCCGCAAAGGCGGAGGAACAGGTACTGTGGAAACTGGACGAAACCAATGCCAAGGTAAATGGCAGAAAGGAATGGTACATGGGCAAAGAACCGCCTGTGGTGGAACCAGTGGAAGGTGGCGGTTTCGTGCTGAAAACACAGGCCGCACACCAGTTGACACTGCATCCTGGCGCATGGCTGGTATTTGAACTGGCCGATGCAAAAATGATCGAGCAAAACAAGTACACAGCCTGGAGCCTACACTGCCACAAGGAGAAATATGGCTACATCGTGGGAGGCGTACACAATATGCCGCTGGGCCTGTATACTATCAAGATGACAGACCTTGAAAAGCCAATAACAGGTGGCGTCATTTTCTACAACTACAACCTGCATCTCACATTCAAGTATGTCAAGATGGTACAAGAGCCCGAAAACAGCCTGTGCGCAATCGTCCCAGAAGGCAAGAAAATCCTTGAGGTAGGCGACAAAATCACAATTGTGCTGAAACTGAAGGAACCATGCGAGGACGTAAGTTGCAAGTTGTTCCAGGACCGCTACCCCTTCTCACTGAATGGTACTGACGCAGTGGATTTGAAGGCGGTGGACGATGACTGCAAAATCTGGCAGGCGGACATCACAATCAAGAGTTACCATAGCAAGCGCCCCGTAGGCATGCGCGGAATACGCATCAAGGCAAGCGTCCTTGGCGGCAAACTGGACATGCCAATCTACGGTGTAATCCCAGCCGCCTTCAAGAAACAGTAGATTGTTTTCTGTGGACAGTGGACAGTGGACAGTGGGCAGTGGACAGTTGGGGATGCAAAGCGAAAGCCCCACGTTAGGTAGGTAAAGCCCTATCCGTTGCTTTCGCCGCGAACACCCAACGTACCAGTCCACTGCCCACTGTCCACAGTCCACTGTCCACTATGATTAATAAGGAGTAAGTTTTTATGTCGAAGAGCGTGAATCGCGAATTATACGAATGTTTTTTAGCATCTTTGAATGCAGATGCGCTGCGGGACGATGTTGTGGCGTTGAACAAGTTGGACTTGCCGCAGACATTTGAGGCATATCACAAGTCCATGTGCTATGTCAGGGACAAGTTGATTCAGGCTGGCATTCCCAATGTTGAGTTGCTTGAATTCCCTGCAGATGGCAAGACTGTCTACCAGGACAAACGCATGCCACTAGCATGGGACGCAACTGTCGGGCGCCTTACAATGCTGCCGCCTGGCGCAAGCAGGGAAAACATCACAGAAAAAGACGTACTGGCGGACTTCAGCAAGAACTCGTTCAACTTGGTTAAAGGC
>JAEEGL011814169.1_pt1 | contig 12540 bp, 10 predicted proteins | sample 9134231 | NCBI WGS metagenome assembly JAEEGL01 (sample SAMN16246548, study PRJNA631951) | gut metagenome | biome: gut microbiome; feature: rumen; material: fiber-attached | host: Bos | place: Iran: Karaj | collected 2018-10
AGGGACAATAAGCTGGTTCTCGGACCCTTCCAGGGAAAAGTCGCCTGCATCCACATCGCAAAAGGCAAAGGCGTTTGCGGGACCGCATGGGATAAGGATGAGACGGAACTTGTTCCCGACGTTCATAAGTTCCCGGGGCACATAGCCTGCGACAGCGCATCAAATTCCGAGATCGTTGTTCCGATCCATGACAAAGCGACCGGAAAAGTCATTGCGGTGCTTGATATTGACAGCCCGAGGGTTTCGAGATTTAATGAAGAGGACAAAAAAGGACTTGAAAAAGTCGTAAAGGTCATAGAAAGCGGAATACTTTGGAATTGATCAACTTGGCTTAAATACAAGGAATAAAGGCTCCTTCAGAATTGTATTAGAACGGCTAATTTTACGAGACGGTCCTTAGATGGTATCCTAACGCTGAGAAAGCATTCCGTGAAATGGATAACGCGTTTTCAATGTATAAAGATCAGGAAGAGGAAAAGCATTGGATAACATGAATGATTTAAAAGTTTCCGTATATGACCCCGATGAACTGCACGAGGAATGCGGTGTGTTCGGAGCCTACGATCTTGACGGGAACGATATAGGAACGAGCATTTATTACGGCCTTTCGGCGCTCCAGCACAGAGGCCAGGAAAGCTGCGGCATTGCCGTGGGAAATACCTCCGGCCCCAAAGGCGTCATCAAATCCGTTAGAGACATGGGACTTGTGAACGAAGTGTTCAACAAGGATCGTCTTGATGCCCTTAAAGGCAACATCGGCGTGGGACACGTCAGATATTCCACAGCCGGCGCAAGCGTCAGGGAAAACACCCAGCCCCTTGTTATCAACTACATCAAAGGCACGTTGGGACTTGCGCATAACGGAAATCTCGTGAACGCTCCCGAACTCAGGGAAGAGCTGGCAAGGACCGGTGCCATTTTCCAGACTACCATAGATACCGAAGTCATTGCTTATCTCATCGCCCGTGAGCGTTTAAACGCGGAAAGCGTCGAAGGCGCCGTTAAGAAGGCGATGGAAAAGATAAAGGGCGCATATTCCCTTGTCATCATGAGCCCGAGAAAGCTCATCGGTGTACGTGATCCCTGGGGATTCAGGCCTCTTTGCATAGGAAGACGTGACAATACGTTTTTCCTTGCTTCCGAATCCTGCGCGCTTGATGCGGTGGAAGCACACTTCATAAGAGACGTGGAGCCCGGAGAGATCGTTACCATCGACAAGGAAGGACATATATTCTCGGATAAGTCGATGAAGATCGAAAAGGCTGCACACTGCATTTTCGAATACATCTATTTTGCAAGACCGGACAGCAAGATCGACGATGTGTCCGTATACAATTCCAGGATCATGGCGGGAAAGATACTTGCGGAGCAGCATCCCGTAAAGGCTGATCTCGTGACCGGCGTTCCGGATTCCGGAAACGTTGCGGCTATGGGCTTTGCTTTGGGATCAGGCATCCCTTACGGCATGGCTTTTGTTAAGAACAGCTATGTGGGACGTACATTCATTAAGCCAAAGCAGTCCGCAAGAGAGTCAGGCGTCCGCATTAAATTAAACGTCATGGAAGACGCCGTTAAGGGCAAGAGAGTCGTTATGGTAGATGACTCCATCGTGCGCGGCACCACATCCGGAAGGATCGTTAAGATGCTTAAAGACGCGGGAGCAAAGGAAGTTCATGTACGCATTTCCGCACCCCCCTTCCTGTTCCCCTGCTATTTCGGAACCGATGTGCCCAGCCGTGACCAGCTCATTGCCCACAACCATTCCGTTGAAGAGATATGCAAGATAATCGGCGCGGATTCTCTCGGATTTCTTGACGGATCGAGACTTTCCGAGCTTATGGGCGGAAGCAGCGAATATTGCGATGCATGCTTCTCGGGAAATTATCCTGTGGATCCTCCCAAGGGCGATATCCGCGGAGAATGCTGATACCGCGTTTTGCAATTACTCAGAATACCATCACGAAAGGCCTTCTTATGGAAAAAAGCGTTTATGTTTCACCGCTCTCCGAGCGTTATGCAAGTAAGGAAATGCAATATATATTCTCTCCAGACATGAAGTTTAAGACCTGGAGAAAACTCTGGATCGCTCTTGCCGAGAGTGAGAAGGAGCTTGGACTCGACATCACCGACGAACAGATCGCAGAGCTTAAGAGCCATGCGGACGACATCAACTATGAAGTTGCCGAGGCCCGCGAAAAGGAAGTCCGTCACGATGTAATGAGCCATGTTTACGCTTACGGCGTACAGTGCCCGAAGGCAAAGCCCATAATCCACCTGGGCGCCACAAGCTGCTATGTGGGCGACAACACCGACATCATCATAATGACCGAAGGCCTGAAATTAGTCAGAAAGAAGCTTCTCAACGTTATAAACGAACTTGCTTCCTTTGCGGACAAATATAAGGCACTTCCAACCCTTGCATTTACCCACTTCCAGCCCGCTCAGCCCACCACCGTGGGAAAACGTGCAACTCTTTGGATGATGGAGCTCCTGCTTGATCTTGAGGACATCGATCACATCATCTCATCCATGAAGCTTCTCGGTTCAAAGGGTACAACAGGCACACAGGCAAGCTTCCTTGAGCTTTTCGAGGGCGACTTTGAAAAGGTTAAGACACTTGATAAAAAGATCGCCGAGAAAATGGGCTTTGACGCATGTTTCCCGGTGTCAGGCCAGACCTATTCCAGAAAGAACGATACGAGAGTGGCAAATGTGCTTGCGGGAATTGCAGCCAGCGCGCATAAATTCTCAAACGATATAAGGCTCTTACAGCATTTGAAAGAGATCGAGGAACCTTTCGAAAAGAATCAGATCGGTTCTTCCGCCATGGCGTACAAGAGAAATCCCATGAGAAGCGAGCGCATTGCGTCTCTTTCCAGATATGTCATGATAGAGGCATTAAATCCCGCCATAACATCCGCTACACAGTGGTTTGAGAGGACCCTTGACGACTCGGCCAACAAGCGCCTTTCCATTCCGGAAGCATTTTTGGCTATTGACGGAATACTGGATTTGTATTTAAATGTAGTGGACGGTCTCGTGGTATATGATAAGGTCATCGAAAAGCATTTAAGATCCGAGCTGCCATTCATGGCTACCGAAAACATCATGATGGATGCGGTCAAGGCAGGTGGCGACAGACAGGAGCTCCATGAGGAGATCAGAAAGCTTTCGATGGAAGCAGGTAAGAACGTCAAGGAAAGAGGTCTTGATAACAACCTTCTGGATCTGATCGCAGAGGACCCCGTGTTCTCCGTAACGAAGGAAGATCTTGAAGAATGCATGGATCCCGCAAAGTACATAGGCTGTGCGGCTATGCAGACAGACGAATTCCTTGAGATGACAGTAAGACCATTACTTCGGGAAAACGAGGCCGATCTCGGAATTAAGGCGGATATCAAGGTTTGACATCCCCGGAGGAATGATGGGAAAGACCACACATATTAAATTGATCATCGCGGCAGTGCTTGTCATAGGAATTATGACAGCACTGTTTTTGACGATAAAAAATAAAACATCCGAAAACCTTGAGGGCGTGAGTATCAAGGAAACACCGGAATATTTAAGCCTTCCGGATAAAGAGGCGCTGCTCATCCTTGAGGACGAGATATACACATATAACTGCATTATCAGGGATAATGAACGTTATATACGCTTTGATCTCGTAAAATCAAAATTCAACGACGGATTTTTCTGGGATGATGACGAAGACACATGTATTTACGTTCTTCCGGATTCGATCATTCATCTTCCCGTGGGAGAAAAGACATACACCGTAAACGGCGAGAGCAAAACATATACGGCCGCTCCCGTGATACAGGAAAACAACACGAGATACATGTCCTGCTCTTTTCTTGAACAGTATTCGGAACTGAACATGGCGGTATATAGCGATCCCGAAAGAGTCATGATACAGTCCGAGAACAGGGAATTCCTGTATTACGATACCGTAGATGAAACTCCCGTGCATTTCGAGCCGGACATAAGCTCCGGGGTTCTCAAGTCACTTTCTGCGGGGGAAAAGGTCTATTATATCTCCGGTACCCCCAAGCGTGACAAGGAATTCCTGAAGATCATGACCTCCGACGGCATATACGGATATATACAGAAAAAGCATGTGGGAGAATCATACTACAAGCTTAACGAGATCAAAAAGATCGAGACCAAAGAATTCTACCGTATGCTTGATGAAACGGTGATACTCGGATGGCATCAGATCGCGGGAAAAGCCGGAAACGACACATATTCCACAGTCACGAAGAATGTTAAGAACATGAACGTCATCAGCCCCACATGGCTGAGACTTGCTTCCACGGACGGCGACATCACATCCATCGGCACCAAGGAATACGTTGATAAAGCCCACTCCGACGGTTATAAAGTATGGGTACTCATTGATAACTTTGACGATGAAGTAAGCTCTCTTGAAACACTGTCAAATACCGTATCGAGAGAAAACCTCTCAAAGAATCTTGTCGATACTGTATCAGAGCTTGGCGCAGACGGCATAAATATCGACTTTGAAGGCCTGTCCCGTTCCACCGGCATCTATTTCGTGGAATTCGTGAAGGAGCTTTCGGTTCACTGTCATTATGCGGATCTCACTCTTTCCATCGATGATTACGTGCCTTCGGAATACAGAAATTACTACGACATAGAGACCCAGGCAAAATATGCAGATTATGTGATCCTCATGGCTTACGATGAGCACTATGCGGGAAGCCCCACGGCAGGTTCCGTTTCATCCATCGGCTTTGTAAGGGATGCCATCAACAATGCGCTCAAAATGGCAAAGAAGGAGCACATCATCTGCGCGCTGCCTTTCTACACCAGAGTATGGAAGGAAGAGGTTTCCGGCGTTTCATCAGAAGCACTTACGATGAAATATTCCATTACATATCTTTCGGAAAACGGCGTGACTCCTGTGTGGGACGAAAAGACCGCGCAAAACTATGCTGAATTTGTTATCGCGGGCACGACTTACAAGATATGGGTGGAGGATGCCCAGTCACTTTCTTATAAGCTTCGTGAAGTTACAAATGCGGGCCTTTCCGGCGTAGCCTTCTGGAGACTCGGACAGGAAACGGAAGACGCCTGGACCATCATAAATATGTATTTTGAGTAGGACTATGGAAACAAAGATCATAAAAATAAACAGGGACAATTTTACCGACGATGAGTTTTCGGAAGCCGCAGCCATTTTAAAGAAGGGCGGCCTTGTGGCATTTCCGACGGAGACGGTATACGGACTGGGCGGGAACGGTCTCGATCCTTCGGCATCAATGAAGATATATGCCGCAAAGGGAAGACCCAGCGACAATCCGCTCATAATCCACATTTCGGATGTGAAGGATCTTGAGGCGCTCTGCACGGACATCCCCGACACTGCTTATCGTCTTGCCGATGCCTTCTGGCCCGGCCCCATGACGATGATACTTAAAAAACGTCCCGAAGTTCCGAGGGAAACAACGGGAGGTCTGGACACCGTTGCCATCAGGCTTCCAAGCGACATCATTGCCCGCACACTAATAAAGGTATCCGGCGTATACATCGCAGCCCCCTCCGCTAATTCATCGGGAAGGCCCTCGCCTACGAAGGCGGAGCATGTCATCGAAGACCTTTCGGGAAAGATAGATATGATAATAGACGGAGGTTCATGTGATATCGGACTTGAATCATCCATCATCGATCTTTCCGGCGATAAGCCCATGATCCTGCGCCCCGGATTCATCACGAAGGAAGATTTTGAGAGAGTAGTTGGAAGTGCGGAATACGACCGCGCCGTGATCTCCAAGACTCCGGAAAAAGGCATTGTTGCCAAGGCTCCGGGCATGAAATACAGGCACTATGCGCCTAAGGGGCAGATAACCATAGTAGAGGGAGAGAGCCATGCGGTGGCGGAGCTCATCAACGGTGAGACACGTAAGGTTACCGCGAAAGGCACGAAATGCGCAGTCATCGTGTCCGAAGAGAACCGCTCCCTTTATGAATGCGAAAGACTCTATACCATCGGAAAAAGAGTGGATGACAAAACAATAGCCCATCATCTCTTTGATGTGCTGAGACAGCTTGACGAAGACGGTGTAGAGGTGATATATTCGGAGAGCTTTGATAACTTACGTCTTTCCGAGGCCATAATGAACAGGCTCAGGAAGGCTGCGGGATATAAGATCATAAATGCGGAAGGCAGGTAAATAAAATGATAGCACTTGGATGTGACCACGGCGGATTTGAACTCATGCAGCAGGTGAAACTTCACCTTCGCGAAAGAGGACTTACATACAAGGATTACGGGACAGTGACCGACAGGTCATGCGATTATCCCGATTTTGCACAGGCAGTGGCAAAGGGCATACTCGCGGGAGAATGTGACAAAGGAATACTCATATGCGGTACGGGTATCGGCATATCCATCGCCGCAAACCGTTTCGAAGGCATAAGATGCGCGCTCTGCCACGATTGTTTCTCAGCGGAAGCCACAAGACTTCACAATGACGCAAACATTCTTGCGATGGGCGGTCGCGTAGTGGGACCGGGACATGCCCTTAAGATCGTGGATACTTTCCTTGACACAGAGTTCTCCGGAGACGAGAGACATGTGAGAAGGATCGAAAAGATAGAGAAGTTCAAATAAAAGTAAGGGAGCCTCATAAAAGGCTCCCTATTTTAGTTTGTTTTCTGATAAACGCGATTGTTTAGAAAATAAATTTAATATTTCCTATGATGCTTGCGGTGAAATTTTTGTAGGTGCCCGGAGTCTCGCCGTCATAGTGGACCATCCTGGGGACCTTGGTGTGAACCGTTACGGAAGGACCGTGAAGCAATACAACGCCTTTGCAGCCGCTGTGCCTGCTCTTCATGATGGCCGGAACGGTGAGAAGGGCTCTGAGCCTTGAAATGCCGTAGACGAGGCAGATCCCGAGCTTTCCGTCGGTGTCCGAAGCAGTGGGCACCATGGGAACTCCGCCGCCTTCACAGGGCTGGTTCATGGCTGCCATAAAGTAAACGTGAGGATAGATCTTTATCTGTCCGTTGATGTTCACCTCAAAGTCGGAGCGGGGGGTGGTGAAGATGTTTACCACGCCGAAAAAGGGGTAGATCGAGCTCTTGAGCACTTTTTTGAGGCTCCTGTGATGGTCTGCGTTGTAACAGATGTCGGCATCGTAACCGAAACCCGAGCTTACGAGGAAGCGGTGACGGCCGTCATCTATGGGGGTTCCGTCGGGAAGGGAGCCTTCGGTGTATACGGCTTCTCCAACGTCGATGTTTATGATGTGCTTTCTTTCGAGAATGCCGTCAAGCATATCTCTCGGGGATGCGGGAAGGGATTTGTTTCTGGAAAAATCGTTCCCGGATCCGTTTTTTATGAGTGAAAGCTCTGTATTTTCGAGGTCTGTGATGCCTTCTATGCACTGGTTGAGTGTCCCGTCTCCGCCGATGACGACAAGCTTTATGGGGCGTTCTTCGGTGGATGAGAGGATCTTTTCGTATTCTTCTTTTATGGAACAACCGGCCTTGGTGAAATGCAGGTCATATTCGATATTTCTGATGTCCAGTTCTTCTCTGACTTCGTCCCAGATTGAACTGCCGCTTCCCGAGCGTGATGCGGGATTTACAAAAAAGTGGAACATAATTTTCGCTCTTGCCTCCGATCATTTTGAAGTGGTTCAAAAACGACATCAAAGGTATCGTATCACTTTGAAATGGAATAGTCAAATAAAGGTTTTTGTTAAAATTGAGTTGATTATTTAGCTTTTAAATGATAAAATAATCGGGTATCGGTGAGTACTGAGATGAATTTTCAGAATTTACTGACAATACGACTCGAAAGGAAAAACACTTATGGACGTTTACAAAACTGAACAGATCAGAAACGTTGTTCTTTTGGGGCATGGGGGCTCAGGAAAGACAACACTGGCGGAAGCGCTCGCTTTTCACACAAAAGCCATCGCGCGTATGGGGAAGGTTGCTGACGGAACAACCATCAGTGACTATGACAAGGAAGAGATCAAGAGAAAATTCTCGATCAGAGCATCCGTCATCCCGATAGAATGGGAAGGACTTAAGATAAATCTGCTTGATGCACCCGGTTATTTCGATTTCGTAGGTCAGGCGGAAGAGGCTATGAGCGTTGCCGATGCGGCCGTTATCGTCATCAACGGTAAAGCGGGCGTTGAAGTCGGCACAAAGAAGGCTTGGGACATCTGCGAAAGAAGAAAGATCCCTTGCATATTCTTCGTTACAAACATGGACGATCCCAATGCCGATTACATCAAGATCGTCGAAGATCTGAAGGCTCTCTACGGCAAGAAGATCGCACCGTTCCATCTTCCTTTCTATGAGGATGAAAAGTTCACAGGTTTCGTAAATGTCGTAAAGATGGGGGCGAGAAAGTTCAAACCCGACGGAACATATACAGATACAGAGATTCCTGCCACTGTTAAGGGCGATCTTGACGATGTTAGGAACATGATCCTTGAAGCAGTCGCCGAGTCCGATGAGGCTCTCATGGACAAATATTTTAACGGCGAGGAGTTCACTCAGGAGGAGATCTCCCAGGCACTCAGAAAGTCCGTTATAGAGCATGACATCATCCCCGTTCAGATGGGTTCCGGAACCCTCACATACGGCTGCAACATGCTGCTCCAGTCCTTCCAGAAGTATTTCCCTGCTCCCGACAAGTCAGCAGTCTTCAAGAAGGGTGAGAACAAGAAGACAGGTGAAGAAGTCCTCGCCGACAAGGATCCTTCAAAGCCCGTGAGCGCATATGTCTTCAAGACCGTAATGGATCCTTTCGTCGGAAAATATTCACTCGTTAAGGTCTGCACCGGTACATTAAATGCCGGCGATACCGTATACAACGTAACAAAGGAAGTTGAAGAAAAGCTCCAGAAGCTCTACGTAATGCGCGGCAAGGAGCTCATCGAGGTCAAGAGCCTCGAGTCCGGCGATATCGGAGCCATCGGAAAGCTCAACTCCACAAGAACGGGTGATACCCTCTCCACAAGAGATTTCCCTGTTGAATATCATCCCACCACAATGTCCAAGCCTCAGGAATATATGCGTTACCGCGCAAAGGTTAAAGGCGAGGAAGACAAGGTTGCTCAGGCACTTCAGAAGATCTGCATCGAAGACCTTACACTCCGCACCGTAAACGATGAGGAAAACCGTCAGATGCTCATCTACGGCATCGGAATGCAGCAGCTTGAAGTTGTTCAGTCCATGCTCCTTGAGCGTTACAAAGCCGACATTGAGCTTTCAAAGCCCAAATTCGCATACAGAGAGACCATCACCAAGAAAGCCGAGCACATCCAGGGCAAGCACAAGAAACAGTCCGGCGGACACGGCCAGTACGGTGATGTTATCATGGATTTCGCTCCCCTTGAGGACAAGACCAAGGCTTACGAGTTTTCAGAGCAGATATTCGGCGGTTCCGTACCGAAGAACTTCTTCCCCGCTGTTGAAAAGGGAATCCAGGAAAGCGTTGTAAAGGGACCTCTTGCGGCATATCCCGTAGTAGGCATCAAGGCAACACTTGTGGATGGTTCATATCACCCTGTAGATTCATCCGAAATGGCATTCAAGACCGCATCAATGCTCGCATTCCGTGAAGGTTTCATGAAGGCTGGCCCGGTTCTCCTTGAGCCCATTGAGAGCTTAAAGATCACCGTTCCCGACAAGTTCACGGGCGATATCATGGGCGATCTCAACAAGCGCCGCGGCCGCATCATGGGCATGAACCCCATCGCAGGCGGCAAGCAGGTCATTGAAGCAGAGATACCCAGCTCCGAGATCTACGGCTATTCCACCGATCTTCGTTCCATGACCGGCGGTATGGGCGATTACGAACACGAATTCCTCCGCTACGAGCAGGCTCCCATGGATGTCCAGCAGCGTGAGGTTGAGAAGAGAGCATCCAAGGTTGATGCCATCGAGACCTGATAATAAAGACTTTATGGCGGGGAGTCCCGAAAGGACTCCCCGTTTATCTTGAAAGAAGGCTTATGACGGAAATGAAGAACCCATTTAAGATAATAACCATAAGCATAGCCGTCGTAATGCTGCTCATAACAGGCTACGCAGTGTTTATCCTGCTCTCCGGTTATATAGGGATCCCCCTGGGAGACATGAAGATAAGCAGTATACTTAAAAGAAACGAAGTGCCGGCTGAATGGGTGAATGCTTCAGAAAGCGGAGAACTTCCCGAGGCCGATCCCCACAGGCTGAGAGTTATCTACACCATTGAAAACGACAGCATTTCCGGGACATATCTGGAAGTGCTTAACGAAACCAAGAAAACAGTAAGTTTCTTTGAAGTGCCGGGAAGCACGAAGATCGAGCTCTCCGACGATCTCTACAAAGAACTTCTCACATATGCCCCCACACTTCCGAAATATGTAAAGCTCTCAAAGCTGCCGGGATACTTTTCAGAGAGCTTTCGATATAAAGGCTTGACAAAGGTCATTGCGGAAGCGGTGGAGGAAAAGATCGAAACCATCGCGGTATTTGACGAAAAGACTTTTGAACAATGGAAAAATAAAGGCGATCAGGCAAAAGCAAAGGAAAACACGGAAGAGTTTTACAAGCTTTTTGAATTGTGCGCAAGAAGCGATCTTTCCGATTCAAGCTATGCCGGGAACATGATGTACTTTGAGCTTTACAGCGGATGTGAATTTTTAGAGACCAAGGTCATACCGGGAGTCTGGGAAAAGACCGATTACTATATAAGCGGCGTTTCAGCAAGAGAAGCGGTGGAAGGAGTTAGATATTGAAGACAGCACTTATTACGGGCGCATCCCGCGGAATAGGGAGAGCCGTCGCGGAAGAATTCTATAAAAACGGCTACAGCGTATTCCTTGCATGCGAAAAAAATTCGGAAATGCTTGAAGTCGTGGAAATGAATCTCATGTCCGAACAGGAAGACAAGAAGCTTTTGGAAAAGCAGAAGATAGTGAGATTTACGGGAAGCCTTGCGGACCCCGCCACAGTGTGCCGAATGTTTGAAGAGTTCAGAAAAGCCTTCGATCATATCGATGTGCTGGTAAACAACGCGGGCATTTCGATACACGGGCTTTTTACCGACATGACGGATGAGGAATGGCAGAGGATATGCGCCGTAAACCTGGGAAGTACGGTGTTCTGCTCAAGGGAAGCCGCAAAGATGATGGTTAGCCGTCACAGCGGACACATATTAAACATCTCGTCCATGTGGGGACAGGCCGGCGCCTCATGCGAGGTGGCTTATTCCGCAACAAAGGGCGGCGTGGATTCCCTCACAAAAGCACTGGCAAAGGAGCTTGCACCCTCAAACGTGCAGGTCAATGCCATCTCTCCCGGTGTAATAGATACCGAGATGAATGCCTTTCTTGATGAAGATGAAAGAGTGGCACTCATGGAAGAGATCCCCGCGGGACGTTTCGGAATGCCGTCGGAAGTCGGAAAACTTGCGGTACAGCTCTGTACCGGAAACGAATATCTCACAGGGCAGATAATAAGGCTTGACGGGGGATTCATCTGATATTTATGGACGATACGAAAAAAGAAAAGAAAATAACGACGGGGATCAAGGCCGCTACCCTTACGGGACTTATACTAATTCTTACGGCTGCGGCTTTCTCGGCGGGACGTGTGTACGGCGCCCAGAGCGGCGAAGCGGGTTCCATGCAGGATCCGCTCATCACAAAGAGCTACCTGGACTTAAGGCTTGAGGATTATTCCGCATCGGGAAAGTTTTCATATTCGAGTCTTGATCAGGGTGAGATAGCTTCCTTCAATGCGGGAAGCAGGTTTGTCATATATTCGGGAACGGCTGTGGCAAAGGGAAATCTCGTGGATCTCACCGACGGGAAAATGCTCAAGAACGGGGCGGATGTTGAAAAGTTCCATGAATACCTTACGACATCCGACAACAGCGGCATTACCATGAAGTCATCGGGCCTTGTTTTCTACTCGGGAGAATAGCGCCGAAGGGTTTCTTGGTCAAAGTGCATAAAACCGACAGTGCGTAATTGGTAAACTTTCACAAAACTTTATTTACTTTTAGTGAAATTGTACAAAACAGACAGCCATATTTTGTTAAAAACATCAATGGCGCGGGAACTCAAAATAGTATAGAATCACAGAGTATCTGTTAAACCCCTTGAGGGGAAATGATAGGGAGGATCAAAATGGCAAGTTTATCACTCAAGAACATTAACAAGACATATCCCAACGGCTTCGTCGCAGTTAAGAACTTTAACCTCGACATCGCCGACAAGGAATTCATCATCTTCGTAGGACCTTCAGGTTGCGGTAAGTCAACTACTCTCCGTATGATCGCAGGTCTTGAAGAGATCACCGAAGGTGAACTCTGGATCGACAACAAGCTTATGAACGATGTAGAGCCCAAGGACAGAGATATCGCAATGGTATTCCAGAACTACGCTTTGTATCCGCATATGTCTGTTTATGATAACATGGCATTCGGTTTGAAGCTCCGCAAGGTTCCGAAGGATCAGATCGAGAAGCTTGTAAACGAGGCTGCTAAGATCCTCGGTATCG
>JAEEGL011872122.1_pt1 | contig 12540 bp, 14 predicted proteins | sample 9134231 | NCBI WGS metagenome assembly JAEEGL01 (sample SAMN16246548, study PRJNA631951) | gut metagenome | biome: gut microbiome; feature: rumen; material: fiber-attached | host: Bos | place: Iran: Karaj | collected 2018-10
GGTATACTCTAGCGGCAAGTATCTTGCACGTAGTCCGAACGAGCCGAGATAGTTGATGTTGTCTATATCGTAGTCCCAGATCTCGTCAGCCTTTCTTAGCCAGTCGAAAGTGAACTGGTTCGCCCAGACGCTACCTGAGAATAGCTGTTCAAGGTTGTACACGACAATCCGATAACCGGGACGAGACGCACGGTACTGTTCAGGTGTCATCTTGGACGCAGCTGAACCGAGGACTACGCACGTGTGGTCGTAGTCACGGTTGTCCGAAAACTTGGCGGTAAGCCATTTCTTTACGTCGGTGAAGACGTAGTCGTTGAAGGAGTCGATAATCATTGCTGCACGTCCGAGAGGTCGATGGAAACCTTGGCGACGACCTGGTCTCCGTCGGTGATGAAGATGTTGGATTCTGCCGGGTAGTAGGCGTGGAGGTTGTTCACGGCGAAGTCGTTTGGACCGACGATGCTCGGGTTGATGTAGACCTTCACGTTCGTACCTTGTCCGTTGTCGTCGTGTGCATCAATTGCACCTTCGGCACCGACATGCCAGTGACCCATGATTGCCACGTCGGCATGGTTGTGGCGGAGGTCCGGACCAATCTTGCGGAGAACCGTGTTGATGGCACCGGCACCAGCCGTAGAACCGTTGTAGCGGTCGCCATGCTCAAGCATCCATACCTGGTTTCCGATATCCGTGAGGAGCACGGCTGCCTCGTCGTCGAATTCGACCTTGATGTTCTTGGCTTCCGCCTCGCATCTGTCCTTGAGCGTGCTGTAGATGATGTGCTCGTAGTTGTCCATGCAGCGGTTCTTGCTCTGGAGCTTCTTGCCGGTACGCGAATGGTTTCCCACCACGCATGAAATCGTCACCTTCTTGTAGAGCGTTGCGTACTTGAGGATGAGACCGGTAAGGAACGAGTTGAGCATGCTGATGCACTTCGGAGCCGTGTAAGCGTTCGTCTCTCTCAGTTCATCGTGGATCTCGCCGGAGATGAGGTCGCCGAGAAGGAGGATGTGGAGTTCGTCGCATCCGTAGACGCTTGCGAATCGGTAGTTCTCCTCGAACAGCTTGATAAGGCGGTTCTTGGCGATTTCCGGGTTGTACTTGTTGAATCCGAACGTGGCGTTGGGCTGTACGACCTCGCCGAAGTGGAGGTCGGAAATCGGCAACACGTTATGGAACTTGCCAGACTTCTTTCCGGAATTCGTGAGCTTGATCGACACGTTGGACGGCTTGACCGTAGCGGCGGCTTCCGCCATGCGGTTCACCTTCTGCTTGCCGATGAAGGCTTCAGTCTCGAGCTTGTCGAGACGCTTCTCTGCCTTCTTGAGCTCTCGCTTGTAGTAGGCGGCGGCACCGCGCTTCTCGTCTTCGGAATATTCGAACATCGGGTCCGGCTCAAGGGCGAGCTCGTCCATGTATTCCGGCTCGTCTTGCGGAGACTTGCGGTCCTTCGGGTTCTTTGGTGGCTTGACAGTCCCTTCCTCGGAGACCTGAGACAAGATAACCGTCTTTGTTGTCTCGACGATTGTCTTGAACTGGTCTGCCGGAATATGGTCTTCCATCCAGCCGGCTTCCACGAGCTCTGCTTGGTATGCACAGACCTTGGAAGTGTCCATGTTGAAGTGTTTGAGGAGATGTACCACGCCGTCGTTGTTGACGAGTGGCTGGATTTCGCCGTGCTTCGGGGTGCCGATGACACGCTTGATAGTCTTTGAAGATATGCTCATGTGCAACCTTTAGTGTACTAACCCACAAATTAGTTCAGATTAATACTATATGTTGTGGATAATATATTTATAGAAAGTTTGTATTTCAAATTTTCAAAATTTTTCATCCTATGTATTGACAAGATTGAAGATGAAAGTTATATTTGTGCTATCAAAACAGAGGAAATATGTACGACAAAATCATCAGAGGTGTATACTCTATTTTATTCTTCATCGCGGCATTTATTGCGTCAGGATTCATCTTCCGTCCGCAACCGCAGAAACCAGAAAACTTTATCGCGAGCTCGTCATCTATGGAAATCTCATCTTCTTCGTTCATGACTTCATCGAGCACCGTAGTTGACGACTCGTTCGCGTTTGTAGATCCGGTCGAGGTCGGTACTGAAATCATCAAGGGCGTACGTCGTGGAATCAAACCGGAACACGCTCGTAACCTCGCCCAGATACTTTATAACGAATCGACAGCCACTATCGACTATCCGTTCCTTCTCGCCGTCATTGCAACCGAATCGCGGTTCAATACTGAAGCGGTGTCTCCAGCCGGTGCGAAGGGGTTAGGGCAACTCATGCCGGTAACCGCACAGTCAATCGCGAAGAAGTCTGGAATCGACTATCAGCCGAACCGCCTCACAGACCCGCAGTACAACATACAGCTCTCGGTAAAGTTCCTCGAACGTCTTTCAAAAAGGTTCCAGAACGACTGCAAGCTCGTAGCGGCGGCATATAACGGCGGTCCCGGCGGTGCAAGAAAGTACAAGCGATGGATGGACGGCGAAATCGCCAGGGAGTCCGTGCATCGTGAAACACTTGCATATGTCGATAGAGTCATGGAAAAGTACAACTCATACAAAACGCGTCTTCAGTAGTAGCCAATCGTTAATAAAATCCTATATTTAAACGGACACTCAATTAGAGGCAACCATGAAACAGTATCTAGAACTTTTGAAGGACATCATTGCCAACGGTGTAGACCGTTCCGACCGTACCGGCACCGGAACGCGCTCAGTATTTGGCAGACAAGTCCGTTATGACCTCAAGCAGGGCTTCCCCTGCCTCACTACCAAGAAACTCCACCTCCGCTCTATCATCCACGAACTTCTCTGGTTCCTCAGCGGAGACACGAACATCAAGTATCTGCACGACAACAAGGTGACTATCTGGGACGACTGGGCTGACGAAAACGGCGACCTCGGTCCGGTTTACGGTCACCAGTGGCGTAGCTGGCCGACACCTGACGGCGGTCACATCGACCAGATCAAGAACCTTATCGACAACCTCAAGAACAACCCCGACTCTCGCAGACACCTCGTCTGTGCATGGAATGTCGCGGAAGTGGACAAAATGGCTCTTCCGCCTTGCCACTGCCTCTTCCAGTTCTACGTGGGCGGTTACAACGCTAACGGAAAGCGAAAACTCAGCTGTCAGCTCTATCAGCGCAGTGCCGACATGTTCCTCGGGGTTCCGTTCAACATCGCGTCCTACGCTCTTTTGACCATGATGGTCGCCCAGGTATGCGGTTACGAGGCGGATGAGTTCGTCCACACGTTCGGCGACCTTCATCTGTACAGCAACCACTTCGACCAGGCGTTCGAACAGCTGAAGCGTGACCCGAAACCGCTTCCGAAGATGATTATCGACCCGACGGTTGACGACATCTTCAATTTCAAGTTCGAGTCGTTCAGCTTGGAAGGATACGACCCGTATCCGACAATCAAGGCTCCAATCGCGGTATAATATGAAGAAAATCGGAATCGTAGCTGTTTCCCTTAACGGTGTCATCGGCAAGGAAGGCAAGTTGCCGTGGCACCTTTCTGACGACCTCAAGCGTTTCAAAGCGACTACCACCGGCCATTCCGTCATAATGGGTCGCAAGGCTTACATGGAAATCGGCAAGCCGTTGCCTAACCGTGTCAACTACGTCTTGACTCGTGACCCTAATTTCAAGGCTGACGGCTGTATTGTCTGTCCGTCTCTCGACAGTGCGTTTGAACACGCCGAGAAGAGCGGTGAAAAGAATTGCTTCGTCATTGGCGGTGCGACTGTCTACAAGGAGGCGTTGCCGTTCCTTGACGGGCTTTATCTGACCGAAGTCAAGGCTGAAGTCGACGGCGACGTAAAAATGCCGGATTACAAGGACAAGTTCAGACTTAACATGGTTTTGGCAAACCATCAAGCTGACGACAAGAACGACTACGACGTCGAATACCAGTACTGGACAAGAAGGTAATTATATGCACATGACCTATGAGCAGTTCTGCATGTTCCTTGACGACCTCAAGGAGATTGCCAAGCGTTATTACGAATCAAAAGAACCGTCGCCGGAGCCCGAATCCGCCCCGGAAACGCACTATGTTCGCGGAACGGCGTTGCAACGTATCGGCTCAATCGATCTTTCTGAAATCGATACGTATATAAATCATCTTGTCAAGAACCCGACTAAACCAAAGGTCAACAGCTTCCTGCTCAAGGCTTATAGCTACATGTGCGGTATCATAGCCGACAACACCGAGACTACGATTCATCCGCGAGAAATCACCATCAAGGAAGCCGACTCGGGTCTTTCCGTCCATATAACGGCTCGACTGATTAGCGATGGATGCGGAAACGAAGTTTCGTGGACTAGCGAAGTCGCAAAGCTCACATGGTATGGCGACGAGTACGACACGTATCTGTACATCAACCGCCAACCGCTCAATGCCGAAAACCTTGTAGGCACAATGAAGGCTTATATCGAGTCTCTCCCGTGGAACAAACCGAATTTTAGTTTTATTAGCAAGTAGAGGACAACAATGACTTACGGTGAATACTGCCAATTAGTCGACGAGCTCAAGGAGCTCGCAAAGGCGTATTATGACGGAAACGAACAGGTGTCCGACGCCGTCTATGACGCCAAGGAACGCGAACTCCGTGCGTTCGAGATTGCGAATCCAGACCTGGCTCTTGAAGACTCCCCGACACGCAAGGTATACGGTGCTCCCACTAGCGGCTTCCGCAAGGTCAAGCACAAGACGCCGATGGGTTCGATTGCCAACTCGAACGGTATCGAGGAAGCTGTCAAGTATGTCCGCGTTCTTAAAGAACAGTACGGCGTCAAGGTAATCGAGCTGGAATACAAGCTCGACGGTGCAAGTCTCGCCCTCATCTACAAGGACGGAACGCTTGTAGATGCGATTACCAGAGGTCAGGACAATGAGGGTGATTCTGTTGTCGAAAACGCCGTACGCATCAATGGCGTAAAGAAGACGATTGACCGCAAGGGCGATGTTGAGGTCAGAGGAGAGACGCTCTGGTTCTTCGATGATTTCGACGCATATAACGAACAGCTTGAAGGAAACGGCGAAGATCCGATTTCCAACCCGAGAAACGGTGCCGCCGCTTCCCTCCATCTCAAGACTCCTGAAGAGGTCGAACAGAGGAAGCTCAACTTCATTTCCTATATCGTTGCCGAGGGTTCCGAAAGCACGACGCAGATCGGCGACGTGGAATATCTGGAGAAGGAAGGCTTCGCCGTTCCTCCGCATGTCGTAGTCGACATCTCGGGTGACGACGGTCTCGACCGTTTCCGCGAGGAAGCCGAGAAGCTCCGCGAGAACCGCTTCAACATGCCGTACCCGATTGACGGTGTGGTCATCAAGGTTAACGACAAGTCGATTCAGGATGAAATGGGTTATACTGGGAAGTTCCCCAACTTCTACCGTGCATACAAGTTCCCTCCGGAAGAGAAGGACACGTTGCTTCTCCGTATCGAGAACTCCGTCGGCAAGTCTGGTGCTATTACACCGGTCGCTGTGTTCGAGAACGTCTCGCTCGCGATGACCAACGTAACGCGTACGACTCTCCACCACTGGAACTTGGTCGAGTATCTTGGTCTGTTCGAAGGATGCCATGTCAGAATCCGCAAGGCTGGCGAAATCATACCGGAACTTGTCAAGTGCGTCGAGACTGGTCTTTCCAAGGACGACTATGACGTAATCAGCAAGACGAAGGGGAAAATCGAGAAGTATACAGACCGTATCCTCTCGAAGCGTCTGGTCGGCGATAACCACAAGTTCTACACCAGACCGACGGAATGTCCGTTCTGTCACGCCCAGTTGCACCATGCGGTCAACTCGAAGGGTCAGGAGCTGGTCAGCTGGATTTGCGACAATCCGGATTGTATCGCCCAGATGGTCGACAAGCTCACCCATTTCGTCAGCCGTACCGTGATGAACATCCGTGGCATGGGTGAAGTGATGGTGCAGGAACTGTACGACGCCAAGAAGATTGGCACGTACGACGACATCTACCGACTGACCGCCGAAGACCGTGAGGAAGCATGCGGCTGCCGTGAGAAGAAGTCCAAGAAGATTCTCGCCGAAATCGAAAAGTCAAAGGGCAACTATCTCCACCAGTGGATTGAAGGGTTCAGCATTACCGGACTCGGTCATACCGCTTCTCCGGCGTTTGCCGAATGTGTAGGCAAGTGCGGCGGTATGGAGAAGTTCATCGGTGCTACCGCTCTCGAAGCTCTGGAACAGTTCAAGCTCGAAGCAATCAATGCCGGACTGTCCGAACTGCTCGTAGGAAGGTTCGTCACGTTCATCCAGAACCAGCAAGTGATGCTCGGAAATCTCTGGATGTGCGGCGTACGCTTCCCCATCAAGGAGAGCAACGTCAAGTCCGCCAAGCTGAAAGACCGTGTCTGCATCATGACCGGCGTGTTCGACAAGCTCGACCGCAATGACTTCAAGGAAATGGTCGTAGCCAACGGCGGAAAGGTCTGCTCCGGCATCAGCAAGAAGACCAACCTCGTCCTCATGGGTGACTGAGCCGGTCCGTCCAAGGTCGAGGCAATCGAGAACTTGAAAAATGCTGGGTTCAAGATTGACGTCTATACCCCGGCAACGCTGTCTGACTTCCTCGACTTGCTGAAATAATCCCATCTATTGACAACTTGAACCTCGATTGCTATATTGGCAGTCGAGGTTTTTATTATGGCGAAGAAAAAGAAAGAATACGTCGCACCGAAAATGGAAGTCATAGATTATGCACCGGAAACAAAGCTTCTTGCCGGTTCTGGTGACGATCCATACTGGCACAAGCCAGACACTCCTCCGGGATGCCAGTCTGCATGGTGGTGCGGTAACTAAGGGGTAACATGGATGGTAGCACAGCAGAAACAGAAAACGCGGCGGAAGGTCGTCGTAAAAATTAAGAAGGGTCACCGTCCGTGGTCTGCTAAGACTCAGCACGACGAGATGGTCGTGTTTCCTACGGCGTCCGGCAAGCTCGCCACTACATGGATGAAGAACGTCGACAACATCATCTCCGAGGGAACCGGCGACATCAGTACCGACAAGCTCAAGGTAATGAAGGGCAAGCTCCAGACGGCTCTGGATATCGTATCGCATCGTCTCGCCGACGAGGAACTCAAGAATAAGGCTAAGGATTCAGATGCCTTCAGAATGTCATGCTTGACAAAATTCATGAAAGACTGTACCGGCAATGTTGTCCGTATCAGACGCCATGCTCGTGATGTGGATAATTCGTTTGGGACACGTAATTTACTGGTTTGCAAGGCGGAAATCAATAAAGATTCGCTGAGCTCACCAGTTCAGTTATGTATCGAAGGACTGATTTTTGATCCACTGACTCGAGATGTGCCGATGCCTGACACTCTCGGGTATATGCCGGTTTCAGTTGCAAACCATACTAGCCGTTCGTTCAAGGAACATAGTCGCGTCAGCCAGTTCCAGCTGGTTGAAAATGTCCATAACATCAATATCAAGAAGCTGGACGGTGAAACACAGTTTTCTATAGAGTTTCCACCAGACCACTGCCCTTATGATATCGACGTCGGTGTCTTGCCGAATTTTTCTGAACATACGTTGCTGAAGTTCCTGGGTGAATTTTTCAAAATGGCGTCTGTCATCCCGGAATTGAAAAACTTAAATAATATTATGTCGGTTCCCGAAGAAAAGAAAGAGGAGGACCCAAAATGCAAGAAGAAAACACTCAAACTGAAACTGAGACGAAAGTCCGTGCGATCGGAACCCTAGTTTTCAAGGTAATTTCCGGCTCGACTTCGTTCGGGCTCAATACGCCGACGTCCGACATAGACATCCGAGGCGTCTACATACTGCCGTGGAAAGACCGTCTTCGCCAGGATGCACCTCAGCAGATCGCGGACTCTACCAACGACGAGACCTACTGGGAAATCACTAAGTTCTTCCATGAGCTCGCGAAGGCTAATCCACAAGCACTTGAAATGCTCTACTCTTCGGACGACTGTATACTCGAAGGTAAGGAGTTCCTGGAGAAAGTCCGCTCTGAAATGGACTTCATAACTATGCGTTGCGAGAAGACCTTTGTCGAGTACGCCAAAGGTCAGATTGCCCGTGCACGCGGTCTCAACAAGAAGGTCTTCAACCCGCAAGCGGCGTTCCAGCCGAAGGTTCTGGACTATTGCTATGTCCTAGCAATCGAGGGTCGTGGTGTTGCAATACCGTTCAAGGAGTGGATCCAGACCCACAAGGACGACGATTATGGCAATGACCAGAAGTGGTACACGCTGGCGGCAATCGACCATATCGACATGGGTTACGCCATATACGGTCAGCCAAAATCGGAGCGAAATGTCCCGAACCTCGACGAGCACGAATGGCGTTGGGCTTACGGCATCGTTCGTAACGAAGAGACAAGCGGTGACATACAGCTTAACTCCATACCGAAGGGCAAGCCGGTTCTCGGCTACATGGTCTACAACAAGAACGCCTATTCGAAGGCTTGCAAGGAGCATGCCGAGTTCCTTGTATGGGAAAAGAAGAGAAACCCGGAACGCTACGAGACGACGCTGGCACACGGGCAGGGCTACGACGCCAAGAACATGATGCACTGCGTGCGTCTGCTCCATACGGCTCGTGACATCGCCATGTGCCACAAGGTCATCGTCAACCGTAGGCATGAACGTGATTTCCTTCTCAACATCAAGAAGGGCGGATGGAAGTACGACGACATCCTTACTTATGCCGAGAAGCTTGTCGACGAAGTCCATGTACTCTTCGCCAACTCGAATCTCCGAGCCGACGACTACACGGTCAAGGAAATCGACGACTATACGATCAGCGTAATCGAGTCAGTCATTGAGCCGGATGCCGATATGCAACCGTTCTTGAACTCTTAAAAGGTTCCGTGTGTCCGAATGGAGGGAACCGGGAAACCGGTTCCCTTTATTTCATTGACGTTTTGCATGCACGTTGCTATATTTTTGGCATGGCAGAAGAGAAAAAAGAAGAAAAAACAAAGAAAGAGTTGCGTAAGGTTACTGTCGAGTTCAATACGGAACGCGGAATCTTTACGGACATTTACCGTATCATCGTCGACAAGGATACGACCGTCGACAAGGAGATGGAATGGCGACTCGAGTTCGCCAAGGACTTGATTCCTTGGAAAATCACAGAAGACAAGCTTCTGAAGGAGATACAAAATGGTTGACAATAGCGAATTTATCAAGAAACTGATGCACTGGGAAATCGAAGGTGACGTCTACTATGTCCAAGTCATGAAACGCAAGAAGGACGGTGCCGACCACGAAGGCCCGGTCCGTGACTTCCATATCCACAACATGGAACAGTTCGACAGCGAATATCCGCTCATGAAGCAGATGGCTGAGGCGAACAAGGCTCGCGTCATGATCCGCCTCAACCAGAGGAACACGATGGACGCCAACCTCAGAACGACAATTGAGTCAGCCGCTATCCAGATTGAAATCAACCGCGTCCTCCGCAAGATGATTCGGTCCGGTGATACCACGCTCGGTCTTCCGCGTATCCTCTCGTCCCACAAGCTCTACAGCAGTGCTCTCGGCAAGTCCAACACCGAAGACCCCGAGACGAGGAAGTGGATTCTCGACATCGACGCCGACATGGTTGACGCGAACAAGCCGGGTTACGAGTCTATGGACGCGATCGCCGACACGTTCGCATCTGTTATTCAGAGCCAGTGCGGCGTGAAGGACAAAAAGTCCGGTATAGTCCGGGTCCCGACTGTTTACGGCAAGATTCCGTCCAAGAGCGGTCTCCACCTTGTTACCAGCACGTTCAATGCCGGTGCATTCTTCAAGGCTGTTGGCAAGCCCGCGAACCAGGACCACTATATCATGGAAGATGCAAACGAAAACCTCTACATTCCGGACTGCTGCTATGGCGATTAAGAAATCCATGACCAGCTTCTTCAAGACGGTCAGGACGGTGCTCTACATCGTCATGGCTGTCCGTATCGTTATCGCACTTTACATAAGAGTACATTCCGACGTGACAGAATATGAGTAATCAACCAGTAGCAGAAACCGCCGAAAGCGGACCGGAAAAGAAGGACTATTCCGACGCCATCAAGAAAATCAAGGACACGGTCAAGAACTTGCCCGAGCTGTGGCTGAACAAGCCGAGCTTCAAGCGTCTTCTCGATACTATCTTCTGTATTCCTGATTTGAAGCGTCGTTACGCCGCACGCGGTTACAAGGTCGCGTTCGAGAGCTTTGTGCCGTATGTAGCCGGCGAGTATCTGTACGCTCTCGACACCATCGTATCGCTGATTGTGCCGAATACGCCTATTCACGCGGTCACAAACACCATACGCAACCTCTGCCTACTGGACTCGATGACCGACGAGATTGCCGACAAGATAGAGTTCAGTTCCGACATGTCTACGGCGGCAAACCTCGCCAAGATACTCAAGGACGCCAAGAGCTGCTGTCTGAAGCCGAGCGATTACTGTTGCGTAACGTTTGAAAACGTAAATCTGGGAACGATGTTCCTTAATGCGTTCGTGGGTGCATCCGTCGGTTCTGTGATAGAGCTTAATTCTCCGGCATTTCATAACAACAACGGCGACCGAATCAAAACGGTGAATGCCCGTGTACTGTACATGAACCATCCGATCGAATTAGACGAGCGTTCGCTCGTTATCCGCACGACGCTATCGTCTAACTTCGTCATCGTGCTTGACGCGGTAGAGCTGAACTCTTACGTAGTGTTGTCCGTCAGTACGGATGCAGACCGCTCGGATATATCGTCACGTAGAATCTATCCAAACAAGATTCCGTTTCATGTGATGTTCAGAGATAAAGTCGATAATTTCAGCTACGGAGCCATGTCGGCAAGCATTCGTGCCTTACCGTTTGCCGTAATCGACTTTAAGACGACCATGCTGTGTGTAACTACGACCAATTTCTATCCGAAGCTGAAGTGTCAGAAGTTCCGAGGAGAAGTCGAAGACGTGTTCGATTCGCGTACGGAAGCCCTTGTACGTCGTATCGTAGACTCTGGAAAGTCTCAGCACTGCTCGCGTTCTTACGCACTTGTAGGCATTCCGGGAACCGGAAAGACCTACATCATGTCGAAGATTATCCGCGACGATACCGACTCGGTCATTCTCTGGCCGATAATCCCTCCAGACGGCATGACGTATGAATTCCGTCAATCGATTTTGGCGGCTATAGAAGCGATTCCGCAGAATCACATCTATATAATGCTTGACGACTTCGACAAGTGCATATTGAGCAAGGACGAGTCTAATTCAAGCAACCAGAGTCTGATACAGCTGTTTGCCGACTTGCACATTATCTGTCCGGGTGAATATGACGACGCCGGGAACCCGAGGAAGACGTTTACCCTTATTGCGACGATGAACAACCCGTCCGCGCTGAACAACGCCATAATCAAGCGTTCCGAACGCTTTGACGAGGTTATCGAGATTGGTCTTCCTCAACCGTACATCTACGGAAGGCGTCTCAACAGTCTCCGTAGCGATGGCGACAAGACCGACTTCACGTCACGGAAGTTCCGTCCGATGTACTGGTACATGCGTCGCAAGGTAATCACCCTTGCCGATATCGGCAACATCTACAGCATTATGCGGCTTCACCGAACTAAGCAGGGCGACAGCTTCAAGTATACCGTAGGCGACTTGTTCTACGCCGTACGTTATATCGGAAAGAACCGTAAATCCGCAAGCAAGGAGTATGAACTGTGAATGTTCTCAGCTTAGAAGCATGGTATACCATTAAGTTCTTGGTATTTATGCTATTTTTACTGGTCGCGATTATCCTGGCTAGTATGGGCATGTCGGACTATGTCCAGTCGAAATGGGTGAAGAAAGCCGGAAGCTCCGATAAATTTCTTACGCGAGAGTACTGCTGGACATTCGCTGCTACTTTATGCTTCATGATGACTGTGCTATACATAAAGGGTCTCAGCGAATCGGCATACGTTAATGACGCTCAGGACATGATTTATCGGCGTACCCATATTGAGTACATTTGCACTAGGTCCAAAGATTTAGGCTGTCCAGCCATGTGGAAGCAGTACCGGGCGGACAGCTTGTGGATTGAAAGCAAAATGAAAATATACAAGGGAGAGCATTAATGAACTATTTCACGCTTGAACAGAAGTTCGACATCCAGGATGCCATTATGTACTTCTTTATTGTGTTTGCCGTCGTGACCTTAGTGCTGTCGATAAGGGCTTTCCGTCACAGACACGAGGAAAAGACGTATTACGACGAGATGCCGACTTGGTCGCTCTGGCTGTCTGGTACGATTATTGGTGTCATCGTGTCGGCAGCTATCTATACGAACATTCACACGAAGGCCGGAATCGTCGATTATACCTATTGTCTCGCTAAGCGACACCGATCGCTGGTGTACGGAAGTTGCGAAACGATGCAAAATCTAGGCTGTCCAGAAATGTGGAAACAGTTCCGCGAAGACAGTCTGTGGATCGAGAAAATGCTTGGCAAATACCGTAAATGATAAACTGCATATAACCTACCAAGA
>JAEEGL012646283.1_pt1 | contig 12540 bp, 9 predicted proteins | sample 9134231 | NCBI WGS metagenome assembly JAEEGL01 (sample SAMN16246548, study PRJNA631951) | gut metagenome | biome: gut microbiome; feature: rumen; material: fiber-attached | host: Bos | place: Iran: Karaj | collected 2018-10
ATTGTTATTTTAGAAAATTTATTCAAATATATTATTACTATGTTTTTTTATTATAAATCAAGTGAAAAAATAAGTATAATTAACTTTAATTAAATATTTTGAAGAAAAACAGAAATTATTCTTTATTCAAAAAAACAAAATAATATAAAAAACAGTTAAAAATGATTGCTTTTTTTATATAATTAATTATTGTACAAAAAAAAAATATTAAAAAAGTTTTTTACTTTAAACTAAAAAATTAAAAAAAATTTTTTTTATATAAATAGCAAATAATTTCTATTAATTAACTAAAAAAAATCCGAATAATTGGATGGAAGATTTAATGAAAATTCAACCCAAAAAAATTCCTTTATCCAAATTTAATATACTTCAAAATATAGGTTATGGTTCATTTGGAATAGTAAAATTAGCAAAGCATAAACAAAAAGAAAAATATTTTGCAATAAAAATTCAAACAAAATCAGAAATAATAAAAAAAAAACATGTAGATCACATAATGAATGAAATAAGAATATTATCAATAATAAATCATCCTTTTTTAATTAAAACTTCAGGTTTTTCCCAAGATGAAAAATATATTTATATAATATTAGAGTTTATAAACGGAGGAGATCTTTTTACTTATTTAAGAAATGAAGTAACTTTTTCACTTGAACTATCAACGTAAGAATAAATAAAATATAATATATAAATTTAAAAAAATAGTTTTTACGCATCTCAAATAGTATTAATGTTTGAGTATTTACATTCAAAAAATATAATATACCGTGATTTAAAACCTGAAAATTTATTAATAAATAAAAATGGATATTTAAAATTAACTGATTTTGGTTTTTCAAAAATAGTTGAAAGTAGAACATATACTTTATGTGGAACACCTCAATATTTAGCTCCTGAAATATTATTAAATAAAGGACATGGAAAATCAGTTGATTGGTGGACTTTTGGAGTCTTATTATATGAAATGTTAATTGGGATTGATCCTTTTAATGATGAAGAACCAATGGGAATTTATAAAAAAATTTTAAAAGGTAAAATTATTTTTCCTTCTAATATTAATGAAGGTGCTAAAAGTTTAATTAAACATTTATTAAAAAGTGATTTAAGTAAAAGATATGGTAATTTAAAAAGAGGAATTTTAGATATTAAAGAACATAGGTTTTTTAAAAAAATTAATTGGGATAATATTAAAGATATGAAAATTAAAGGATTTTATATTCCTGATGTTAAAGGAAATGGAGATAGTCAATTTTTTTCTTGTGATATTAAAGGAAATTTTCATGCTCCTAAAATTAGGAAAAGTCAAGACCCTTTTATTGATTGGTAAATTAATTTTTTTGATTATTATATGGGTTTTTAATATGGTGGTTTGTCTGTGGATTGTAAATTTTTATTTATATATTTTACTATTATTTTTCTATTATAATGTAAAATAATTTTATTTTAAAAGTTAGATTAATTGAAATTTCCTAAAAATCCTTCAATATAAATATTTAATCTATTTTTTTTATTTTTTTGTTTTATATCATCTTTAATAAGATAATAATATTCTTATATTTGTTATTCCGAATTTAAATATATTAAACTAATTATTAGTTATTAAAGATAAAAAATGTTTTATTCAAAAATGATTATTAAGAAATATATAATAAACTCAAATTAAATTTTTGTAAAAATTTAATTATTTTAAAATATAAATATTTTGATGAAGGAAATAATAGAAAAATTTAAATAAGTTTTTCTCAATTTTAATACATTATTTATCAAGCAATTTATTTTATTGGTATCGATGAAAATATTCATAATTTTTGTTATTTTTTTATCTATAATTATATGCTGGTTTTTCAATTTAAATTTGAAATTTATTTAAAATCTGTAATTTAAATGCTTTGATTTGATTTTTTCAGACATAATATATTTCTATATCAAACTTCTTCAGTTTATGATAAATATTAAAAAATTGGGATTAATCACAAGTTAATAGTGATTTTAAGTTTTTATAAATTTGTATATTATATTATAATTTTATTGTTTTTTTTGAAAAATCTTATAATAAATTCTTATTCATTATTATTCATTAATAAAAAAATAATGAGTTAATAAATATTTTAAAGAAAAAAGGCCAAAAAAATATTATGAATAATTTAAATATAAATATTTTTAAATCTTCAAATTTTTTATTTTAATTTTTTAATAAAAATTACATCACTAAATTTCCATGCTTATAACGGTAAGTTCCAATTATCATAAAATCTCCTAAAATTGCATCCAACAAAATATAATAAACTAAAATAAATTTATTAAACATTAAATCATATAGTTTATTATATTTTCCTAAATTATTAAGTTCATTTACTATATAAGTTAACATAAAAACTCCTGTAAGCATATAACGAAAGTTCACAAAATTTTGAGGAATAATGGAAAGACAAGTACAAATTAACCAGGCAATAAATTTTGGTTCCAACAAAAATTTTGTATATTTAATAATAAAAGAAGAATATAATAGAGACAAATAACATGCAGATATATTTCTATATTTTCTATTTAAAAAAAATTTTGTATAATACATTCTTCTATAATAGTGTCTTGGATTAAAATTAAAACTATGTCTTGGAATTCTTCTATTAAAAAAAAGAAGTGTTATATAAAAAATAAAACTGCATAAAAATAATTTGAATAATTTCTTATAATCTTTTTTACTAAAGCAAACTTTAAATGTTTTTATTAATATATTATTTAATGAAGGAAATAAAATAACTAGATATAATAATAAATGATGAATATAAGTTAAATTTAAATGTGCTTTGTGATGTCCTTTATCTCCAATAACAAAACTTCCATTTTTAATCACAAAAAGTATAAAGAAAATATCTAAAACTGCAATATCTAGATTTTCTATTAATATATTAAAAGCTTTTTTAATAAAATCTTTAATATTTCTATTTTCTTTTTCAAAAAGAGAAAACAATAATTCTATAACTTGTTCTAAAGGCAAAAAATTTATAAAAGCAATATTAGTTTGTCTCATTAAAAGAGTAAGTAAATCAATAATAAAAGAAACTATAAATAACTTTTTTGTTTTATAATTCTTTGAATAATAAAGAAAAATAGTTAAAAATAATAGACTACAATTTTCAGTATAAAAAAGAAAATGAAAATAAAAATTAACAGGAATTAAAGAAACAATCAGAAAAAATAATTTTTTTTTCGAATCAAATTTTGATAATATATAAGCATTTAAAATATAAAATATAAACATAAGTAATCTAGCATAAAAAACAAAAATTAAACGATTCAAATAATGAACTCTTCTTACTTCTCTATAACTTTTAAAATTTTTCATTAATCCTAAAATATTATAAAAAAAACCAGTTAAATAAAAAGGTCCAGGAAAAGTAGATAAAAAAGCTAAGAAAGTTCTATATCTTCCATAAGCAAATATCATTGATTGATTTACATGAAATGATTCATCAACTATCCAATCACCTTTTCTTATAAAGTTTAGTTTATGAAAATAAATTGAAAAAAAAAAATTAAAAATATTAAATAAATCCAAGTTTTCACTTTTTCATCCATTTTTATATGATATTTTTTTATATAATTATTAAATATATTATTTAAATCTATTTATTAAATATAAACTAATTTAATTTATTGATTTTTCAATAAAATATTTATTTTTGTCATCTTTTTAATTATAAATCTTTATAATTGAATATTTTTATTTGTTTTCAAAAATAATAAATTAATTTTACAATGCAGGAATTTTCTAAAAATAAAAAAACTAATTGTACCTGATAATTTAAAAAAAAATAATTTAAAAAATAAAAAATGAAAATATTAATTTATATCCTTCCATTTTTATTTTTATTATCATCATCAACATATCCAATAGCATTTTTTCATGGAATAATATTAGATTGTAAATCAAATCAAATGGTAAACATAAAAAATCTTTTAATAAAATATTTAAAAACCAAAGTATATTGTATAGAAATAGGAAATGGAAGTGTAGATTCAATAACAATGCCATTAGAGAATCAATCAAAAATAGCATGTTCAAAAATAAAAAGTATTTCAGATTTTGATAACAAATTTAATATATTTGGATTATCTCAAGGAACATTAATAGGAAGATATATAATAGAAAAATGTGATATGAAAGGAAAAGTTCAAAATTTTATTTCTTTTGAAGGTCCTCAAATGGGAATTGGTTATATTCCAAAATTAACTTGTGGAAAATTTTGTGATTTAATTAATAAAATTGTTTCTGAATATAATCATAAAAACCCAGAAAAATTAATTAAATATGTTGCTCCTGCTTCTTATTGGAAATATCGTTATCAATATGAAAGATATTTAAAAAATAATATTTATTTAAAAGATTTAAACAATGAAGGTGATGTTAAAAATGATATTTATAAACAAAGAATTATTAATATTAATAAAATGCTTTTAATTAAAGGAAATAATGATACTGTCATTTGTCCTAAAGAAAGTTCTTGGTTTGAATTTTATGATAAAAATGGAGATAAAATTGTTCCTTTAAAAGAAAGTGAATTTTATATTAAAGATTTTATCGGTTTAAGAAGATTAGATGAAGAAGGAAGATTAAAATTTGCTTTGTTTAAAGGAGAACATTGTGTTTATACCATCAATGAATTTGTTACTCATATTGTTCCTTTCTTTAAAGATGATGGGGATATTCAGAAATAATTATTTTATATTTTTTTATTTAGTGAAAAATTATTTAAAAATTTTTTGTTTTTTATAATTATATTTTTTAATAATAGAATATTTTATAATCACTATTTATCCATTTAACTCATTCTGAAAATGAAAAATTCATTTTAATAAAATTATCTTATATGTATAATAATTATACAAATTTTTTATAATTTTTCTACCTAAGATAACAAATAAAAATATATTAAATAACTTTATTGATGAAATGGTGAAATTTTTTATCATTAATATAAATTTTTTACTTACAATAAAAATAACATTTATAATTACTCAAAATTAATTGTCAAACAATTAAACAATTTTAAGTGATGTTTAAAAATAATATTTTTAATAACAATACATAATTTTATTACTGAAACTTACATTTCTATTTTTTTTTTCTTTTTTATTATCTCCAATACTTTCAACTTTTTTAAGTGGATTTTTCAAAATAGATTTAATATTATTTTTATTAGAAATTTCACTTTCATATACAGGAGCAATATTAGGTTCATTTGAAATATTTGAATTAGAAATAGATAAACTATCATAACTATTTGGTCTTTTTATTTTTTTAATTTCAAAGATACTTTCCCAATATTTATTGTTTGAATTATAATTATTATAATTATTTTGAATTTCCATTTCTGTATCATTTTTCTTCATTCTAAATATCATTTTTTTTATTATTATATTATAAAAGTTTCCTTTATTATCTGTATCAACTTGATATCTAGAATCAATTATTTGTTGACCGTTAATTATAAAATTTATTTTATATTCTCTTTTTAATACTCTTATTTTTGATAAAGGAAGATAAAAACAATTTAATGCTCTACAATATTTAAATTTAAATTCTTTATTTTTAAAAGATTTTATTTTACATCTAACATCATTTTTATTATTCGGTATATTTTTCTTTTCATTTTTATTTTTTAAATTTGGTGATAAACGGTAAAAAAAAACATATTCATAATTAAATATTTTTTGAATAGATTTTTTTACTAAATAACCTTTTATATTTGCTTGTATTTTTGATATTAAAAAAAATCTTTTATGTAAAATTTGATTAAACAAAAAATTTTTTTTAAAATGAATTCTATTAAACTTTCTTTTAAGAAAAGAAGAAATTTTAATAGCATTTTTTTTTCTTTGATTTAAAATATTAAAAATAATCTCTCCTTGATATTTTAATTTTTCTTCATCATTTAATTCAATTGTATCATTATATTTATTTAAATCAAAAAAATTTATTTCTCTATCTTCATTTGTTTCTGAAAAGGACTTTCTTTGAATATTCATTTTTTCGAATTTAATAAAATTGTTTAATTCATCGTGACTTAAATTTGTAGATAAAGAACTAAAACTTACTTTATTTAAGAAAGTAATTGTTGATTTTGCTTTTATTAGATTTGAAATATTTTTTATACATATTGGATAATGATATATTTTTGAATCATGACTTGTTTTATATAGAGTTTCCAACATTAATTAATTTAAAGCTTTTTATAAAATTATTAACAATTTTATTAATCAATTTATTTGTGTTTGATTCTATTATTATAATTTTTTTATTTTTTTTGAGAAAAATATTTTTCACTTTTTTATTTAATTAAAAAAAATTATATATTAATTTTTTTTCTTTTATTAACTTAACTTACTTATTTATTTTAAATTCATTATAAGAAGTAATTAAAATTTAATTATATATTTAAAGTAAAAAAATATTTTATTTATAATAAATATTAAACATTTAAAAATGTATTAATCAAAGATTTTATAAAAGAAGGTTCTTCTTCTTTAATAACAGGTTTTAATTTTATTTTATATTTTTCTCCTGTTTTAATATATTTTTTTATTTTTGAATTATTTAAGTTATTTGTGTTTTCTTTATCTTCATTTGAATTTAGATTTTTAGTTTTATAACTCATTATACTTTTATTATTAGTTAATTGTTTTTCTTTATTTCGTTCAGTATTTAATTTCCCATTTTTATTATTAATTTTTTTTTTTAATTTATTATCAAATAAATTAAATTGTTTAACTAAAATATTTTCTTTTTTATTATTCTCTGGAATAATACTTTCATCTTTTTCAATTGATAAAATTTCATTCATTGAAAAAATCCAATTTTTATCTACATTTTCTTTTTTATTTTCTTTTTGTTCTGAAAAAGGAGTAATCTTAATTAAATCACTAAAATAATGTTTCAGTACTTTATTATTATTATTTTCATCAACAATATTTTCATTACATTCATTTTTACAGTTGACTTTATTCTTATTATATTTAATTTTATTTTCCTCAATTTTTCCTCCTGATAAAATCATTTTTCTCAATTTGCAATTATTATCTTTATTAATATTTTGAATTTTCTGAATATCAGAATCTCTTAATTCATTTTCAACAATAACATCAAAATCATAAATTTCATCTTCTAAATTATTTAAAACAAACTTATGTGAAAATATATCTTTAATCTTTAATCTTTTTTCAGGATTACTAATTAATAATTTTTGAATTAAATCTTTGCAATCATTACTAATAATTTTCTTATTATCAAAGAATAAATGATGTTCCTTAATATTTAAAACAACACCTTTAATATTATTAGCTCTAAAAGGAGAATAACCAAATAACATTTCATATAATAAAATTCCAAGTGACCAAATATCAACTGAAAAATCATAATTTTCATTATCAATTATTTCTGGTGCCATATATTCAACTGTTCCACAAAAAGTTGTTCTTTTTTCTATATTTATTTCTTTACTCCAACCAAAATCACATAATTTTAAATTATCATTTTTATCTATTAAAATATTTTCTGGTTTTATATCTCTATGAATTATATTATTTTTATGAAGAAAATATACTGCATTTAATATTTGAATAAAATATTTAAATGCTTTTTTTTCAGAAAAACCTATTTTTGATTTGCGTATTTTATTAAATAAATTTCCATTTAATGCATATTCCATTATCATTTTTATATGATTTTTATCTTCATAAACATTATATAATCTTATAATATTTTTATGAATTAATCTTGAATGAATTGATATTTCATTATATAATATATCATAATTACCATAAAGTTCTAATATTTCTTTTTTATTTATAATTTTTATAGCACATATTTCATTAGTTATTTTATTTTTCATTAAATAAACTTTTCCAAAACTTCCTGAACCTATTTCTTTTAAACATGGAAAAGCTATTAAATATTTCATTTGATAATTTTGGTTAAATTTATTTTTTTCCTGAAATATTCCTTCTGTTATAAATGATGGAATTTCCGTTAAATTCTGTAGATTTCTACTTTTCCCGTTAATTTTAAAATTTTCTGTTTGTAATTGTTCTTTTTTTTTTGGATGATCTTCACTATGAATTAAAAGGCAATTAATACAACAAAATTTTAAATTGCATAAAATACATTTAACAGGTGTTTTTGGATTAAATTTTTTTTTACATTCACTACATTCTTCCATTTTATTCAATTTTTAATTTAATTACAATTAAAAAAAATAAATTAAAAATATATAATCAAAAGAACTAAAAATTTACTTCTTAATAAAAGTTTTATCCTTTTTAATCCAAAGAAACAGGAATCAATTATATATATAATTTTCTATAATGAATTAATCCAAATAATCAATTTTAGAAAAAATTTTATCAATGTTTGATATAATAACAATATTATATATGTGTTTTTTAAATATTTTTTACTTTATGAATATAATCTTTTTTCTTATTTATATGTTTTCCAAAATACATTTATTTATTTTTCTTTACTTTTAATATTTCATTTTTCTCTTCATCTTCTATTTAATTTAATTTATTTAATGTTTTTTGCTCCATTAATAGATAGTTTTCCAATTATTTGATGATATGGATTTTTTGGTTGAAACAAAATTAGTGAAATGAATTGATGAAAAAAAACTAAATTAATTTATAATTATTAAAATTTAAAAAAAGTGGTTTCAAAAAGTATATATTTCACTAATTTGTAAATAAGATTTACTGATTTTTAATAAAAAAATTATAATTTTTTTTTTGTTTTATTCATTTATTTATTAAATAATTATTTTCAATTTACAAATCAAAACACAATCAGTTTAAAAAATAAAATTAGAATACTTCAGATATTATTATTAATTTCAGAAACATAATTGTTAATTTTTGAAACAATTGGTTTCAAAGAATTATTATTTTGACTTACTCCATTAATACTTTTCCTTATGCTATCATTATTAATTTGAATCATTTCTAATTTTTTTAAAATATTAATGACATTTAATCTACTATTTATAAAACTTTTATACATTAATAAAGTTTGTTTATTTTTTTTATTAATAAAAATACTTGGAAGAAATCTTATTAAAAAAGAAGATTTCATTGATTTAAAAGAACTTTCTATTTTATGAATATTTTCTTTCTTTGGAACTATTATAATTCCTGATTCATTTTTTTGAATAAAATCTATATTACTTTTTGATTTATAAAAGATTGTTGAAGTTACATTTTTTGATAAAATTTTTGTTTTTGAAATATTATTATTATTTAATAGTTTATTTTCAATAACGAAATATTTAATTAATTTTATATAATAAGAATTTTCAGAATTAAAGTAATTAAAAATTGAAGAAAATAGAGTAAAAATATGAATAAAACCTCCTATATTTGATAAATAATTTTGAATTTTAAAATAGTTTTTATTATATATTGAAGATTTCATGTCATTTAAAATTAAAATATTTCCTAATTTATGATTTTCTTCATATATATTTGAATCAATTTTAATTGATTTAAAAGAATGAAAATTTTCAATTTTTTTATTTTGAAAAATAAAACCTTCATCTGTGATAAATTTAATGTTTTTCAAAAAAAGAGAAATTCTTTTAAATAAAATTAAAGACAATTCAATTCTTTCTTTTCTAATGAATACTTCTTTAAAAGATTTTTTATTTAATAAATCAAATGAATAATCAACAAAAACAATATCTAAAAATAAATTATTTATTTTATTTTTAATATCACTAATAGTATAGCAAGTGTGATTATTTTCAGTTGAATTATAACAATAATTCAGATTTAAATTAAAAGAATAATAAGAAAAAGGATTTGAATTTTTATAAATTCCATAAATATTTTCTGTATAATCCCTTTTCTTAAGGCAATAGTAAGTATTTAAATTTGGAAAATTTATAAAATATTTTCTAAATTCTTCAAAAAAATGTTGATTAATATCACATTTTTCAAATCGTAAAGATTTTGAATTTTCTTTTTCATCTTTTAATATTATATTTTTATCTGAACCTCCAAAAACAATTGATGCAGAAATATTAAATAATTTTTCTTCTTCATTAAAAGGAATTGAATTATTATCAGTTAATCTTAATAAAAAAGGAAGTTTATAATTATAACTTAAATTTAAATTTGGATTATATTCAGTTGATTTTGTTATTATAAAATCTTTTCTTGTTATCATTCTATTTAAAAAATAAAGAGAAAACAATATGGAAATAAATAAAGAAATTAAACTTATTATTCCTCCAAAAAAAGTTTTATATCCTGTTTCTCCTTTTCTATTTAAAGTCAATGATACTTTATGTGATAGAAAATCACACTTTTTTATTATAGCCTTCATTATTTTTTTAAATTATATTTATAAAATATAATTCTGTTAAATTATATAAATAATTTATATAAATTCCAAAAATTAATAATTTTTACAAAATATTACTTCATTTTTTACGAAAGGTTTATTTTCAAAAAAAATCAAAAATTTTATATATAGTTAAAATCGATATTTTAGTTAAATCTTATTTGATTTATAATGGTAAATTTAAATAATCAAAAAATGTCCATAAGTGACACTAAAAGAAGAATTATCATTTATTTTTTATCTTAATATCAATATTTATTATTCTATAATTATAAATAAATAATATATTTAATTTATATATATTTTTGAAAAAAATGAGCTAAAAGAATTGTAAAATATACCTCATTAAAATTTTAATTTATTTAAAAATATAAAATAATAAATTTTAATAAATTATATATATAATTACAATAATTATTTTAGAAGTAATTAATTCAATAAATTATCTAATAATGAAATCAAGAAAAATTTAAATATTTTTGATTGATTTATATTAAATCTATAAATAATCATCAAGAAGGGAATATAGTAATAATGACATTTAAATAAATATATATAGACAAAAATTATAATTCAAATTTCTTGAACAATAATTAATTTAATAAAATCTAAACTAAACAATTAAAAAATTTTATTTTCTAAGAACATTTTTTGGAAACTGTCCTTGGTAATTTCCAGCAGGATAATAATTAGCAACAACATAACATCTAGATTTATCTTTAGTACTAGCAACTCCAAATCCCACTTCTTTAGTATTTTTCCAAACAACTTGAGTAAAATGTCCAGTTTCCATAGAAAAACCAGGTCTATTATAATTATATTTTAAAACTTCATTATACCAAAGTTTAGTAGCATCAACAATGGAATCAGCATCACATTTACTTCCTCCTGAATAATATAAATTTTCACCCATATAATCTCCATGAAATTTATTTTTTGAATGCTCAAATATTTTCTTTGATGCTAAATAATCTGCATATTTTTGAGCTATTGATGTTAATTCTTTATTTATTTTCAATGGCCCTACATGATGCTCTTTCCTATATTTATTATGTAATTGTAATCCTTTAGTTCCATCTACTGCTAATTTTCTTAAATTTAAATCTGATTTTGTACTCTTTAAAGTTGTATATCCTATTAGGAATATTGAACATATTGTTATAAGGGTTATAATAATTGTTGAGAATTTAGACATTTTTTTTATAAATTTTATTTTTTTTTTTTAGATTTTTAATATCATTTTATTCATATGTTGTAAAAATTTAAATTTTTTTTGGTTTAATTTATTTTTTCTTTCTATTTATTTTGTTATTTTATATTCAATATTTTTGATTAATGCTGATTGCAAAAAATTAAATAATGAATTATAAATAACTTATTAATAATAACAAATAAAGGTTAGTTTTCAATATAAATATTAATTATTTAAAAACAATAATATCTTTGTTAATTTATATTAATATGAACGAAGAACTTAATTTGAAATTATGAAATATAATTAAAATTATTGTTTAAAGAAAAAAATTGGGGATTGGGCCCAATCCCCAATCCCCAATCCCCAATCCCCAATAACATATTAAAATTATTTGAATTATATTTTGGAATTTTGGAAAAAATTTTATTTTTTACTAATAAATCAAACATTTATTAATAATAAAAAGTTATTGAATCAATAATTAATGTTAATTTATTATTATTTCAATATAATTAAACTTAAAACAAATGATATTTTCTTTATTATTAAAACATTTATTTTTAAGGTATTTAAATGTAATTACATTGAAGCTTTTTTATAAACAAGTAAAATCACACCTTTAGGGTCAATATCGGAAAATGAATATTTTCTGACTGAAGAATCATTAAATTCATACCATTGATCTTTTTTTTTACAATAAGCAATATTATGTCCACCATAACCACTAGTACCAAAATGATATATTATTCCAGATAAATTATAAAATATTTCGCCCGACATATTATTACTTAAATAATGGGTAAAATGAATAATTTCATTAAATTTTAATTTAGCTGAATAAGTTGGTCCTTTATTATTTCTTGCAGGGTGAATAATTAAAATTTTTGGAGTTTCATAAAAAAAAGTTTGACAATAAGCATCGTATTCATCTTCACATATTGAACAATAA
>JAEEGL014903362.1_pt1 | contig 12540 bp, 5 predicted proteins | sample 9134231 | NCBI WGS metagenome assembly JAEEGL01 (sample SAMN16246548, study PRJNA631951) | gut metagenome | biome: gut microbiome; feature: rumen; material: fiber-attached | host: Bos | place: Iran: Karaj | collected 2018-10
CACTACTCATAGAGAATGGTGATTTTGCTGGGAATACATAAGGAGGTTCTGGTATACCACATTTTTCCTTTAATACATTAAAACTTGTGTATGTTTTAGAATCGCCATAGGTTCCACTTGCAACTTCAAATTCTTTTATTTTATGAGAAGTTACAATATTAAATTCTATTTCCATAGCAGGATCGTATGTTGTATTGTCTACTATACCACCCATGCTATCTGAAGCTATGAATTTGAAACGGAAACCAGTATGATCTGAGAATTTTTTAACTAATTTTTCAGCTGAAACTGTTATTTTTGAAGTAAGTTCTTTATCTGAACCAGAATTAGATGGAACACCTCCTTCTGGTGCATTACTACTGGTATATGGCTGATAATCTCCATAATTTCCAGAGTTATCTTTTGTTGATATATACCAAGCCAAGGATAAATTGCCTGCTTCATCTTTTACTTTAGCATTTATATTAATCACATCTGTATTTATAAAGCCGGACTTAGTAGAAGTGGCTATTTCTATTACAGGAGGCTGATTAACATAATACTGATATGTGGCGGTTGCAGATTGTTCTGCTTTCGAGTCTTTGACTGAAAGTGAAATAGTAGTTAAACCTGGTGTGGTTAAAGGTACATCATATTGTCTGCCAAAGGATGTTGAGGTTCCATTTGTCCATTGAGCAGATGCTTCAAGAGTAGAAGTATCTGTTTCGATGTCGGTGCAACTGGCAACAAAATGAACTTTTTTTGATTCATCACTGCTGACTTGGAAAACATCATAGGCTTTGGAGTTATAGTTATAAGTATAGGTCGTATTGGTTTCCATACGGCCAGTTGTATCAATTCTATTGCTTTCACAAATGATTTCTGCTATTGGCAGACTGTTGATTCTAAAATCTGCAGTTTGTTCTCCTGAAATACCATTCAAATCAATTGCAGAAAGTCTAACCTGGTAGTCTCCTCTTAATACTTGATTTGAAATAGAAAATTGTGTTGTAGCTTTTTGGCTTGGAAGAGAAGTTATTTTCCCTTCAGGATCTATAACAGTCCATGTAAAATGACTAGGATCAATAGAAAGGTTTCTATTTGAATCTGTAGCCATACCAGTGAAAGTTACTGTTTCACCTATTTTAAACAACGGAATTGAACCATTATACTTTATGTCGCTACCTGTTATAATTATTTCAGATTCAGGAGCCTTTTTATTCGGGTCTGGTATTATGTTTAGAGTGAATGTTTCACTAACCGTGCTTTGATACGGGTCACGAATAAGACATGAAATTTCGGTTGAAGTTGCATTATTTAAGTAGGGAGCAACCCAAACAATAGAGGCTGTATTTTTTGTTTCAGAAGATTCTTTAATTTGACCTCTTTTAGTACTCCAGTTAAATGTTAATTTTTCATTTTCTGGGTCTTTTGCTTCAATTTTGAGAGTTATTTCTTTTCCACTCATTATGTCTGAAGCTGTAGATGGAGTTTTGCTTACTACATATGGTGCTTTGTTAGGCTGTGATTTATTAACAGAAACGGTTCTACTGTAGGTAGCTAAATTACCTTTCTGATCTCTTACTTCAAAATTGAGAGTGTAGTTCTTAGCTTCGTCTAAATCAGGAGTATGCCATCTCCATGTATTTCCGCCAGATTTCTGTAAAATACTGCCAGATGGAGTAATTGTAAGTAAATGAGTTAGTGAATCATTATCTGTATCTGTGGCGATACATGTAACTGTATATTCTCTGCTACCGTAAAGACTTTCAGGGTATATGGTTGTATCAATAATTTCAGGTTTGTAATTATGTTGATAATGTCCACTACCAATCTGAAGTTTTAATTTAGCTTTTGAACTTAGTTTTTGTAGAGTATCTTTTTCTGTAACTGTGACCGTTATTGTAGCTAAACAGTCTTCGTCAGGAGAATACCAATAATATTGGCTCAGATGCTTTCCATTTCTAACTGTTTCTAAGGATTTTTCCAAACTTCCTTTATTTGGAGAAGTACAACTTTCAATATCCCATGTGAATTCTAATTCTTTATTGCCGTTAGCTTCTGCTTCAGCATTAAGAATAACAAGAGATTTTACTATATATTGTGAATCTTTAGAACTTAAATCGACAGAGGGGGGGACATTTAAGGCTGTGGATTCAATACCTGTTAATTCATGATAAGCAGGGTTATTTGAGAAAGTAACTGTGTTTTTAGACTGCTTGTAATTAACTGCATTTACGATTAAATCTGCGGTTGTTCCTTCAGGCATTTTGGGGGTTGTGAATTCGCCTGTGTTGGGGTTAACTTCTATTGTTTGTCCCCATAATGTAAGTGATGGAACGGGTGATATCGGCTGACCAGATGAATTGACTAATTTGCCTGTTATTGAAACAGTGCCTTCAATTGCTTTCAATTCATCGCATTTTTGAACAGGAGCACTTTCTGTTAATACAACAGGTTTGTTAGAACGACAAATGTATGTTGTTCCACCAAATCCGTTAGGAAGATGTTTAAAAACTATGTAATGTGTACCAGGTTTGAGATTTCTAATTATATATGTTCTATTAGATGGATCCACATCAGCATAATTGGCAGGATCTTGTTCTGAATAAATATAAATTCCAGCACTTGGTCCTGAAACAGCTCTCGCAGATGCCATAGATACTAGACCTTGAGAATTATAGGTTCCTGTAATCGAATATTCAATAGCAGGTACTGCGTCAGAAGTTGCGGACCCGCAACCATAAAAGAGTGCTGCACCAATTAAAGACAGTACAAGCAGAAAGATACTAAAATTGCGGTTATTTTCCGCCATAGTTTGCCCCCAAAGATTCAATGTAAATATATTTGTGCACCATTATCGCTTTATTTTGTCTTTGTTGTCAATAGTTCAGAAAAATTTTTTTAATATTTTTTTTTAAGAAAAAATAGTTGGTGTGACTTAAAGTTTTTTAATTGCAGAGGAGTCTGGATAAAGTTTTAAATAACTTTGAAGTTTTGTTTTAAATAAAAAAGAGATTAGAGAAATAATCTCTAATCTCTTTGATTTTAACTTAAAATCTTAAATCTTAAAACTTAAGTCTTATATCTTATATATACAAATCAGTCTTCAGCTTCATCTGCTGTCTTATATTCCTTAGCAACTTGTTCAGTTACGTTGGCTGGAACTTCTTCGTAAGAAGAGAAATGCATTGTAAATTCACCTCTAGACTGAGTCATAGACTTGAGGTCTGTAGCATACTTATACATTTCAGCCTGTGGAACAGTTGCTCTGATAACCTGTTTTCCGCCTTCAATCGGATCCATACCAAGCACTTTACCACGGCGTTTGTTCATATCACCCATGATATCGCCCATGTATTCGTCTGGAACAGTTACAGCAACTTCATAGATTGGTTCCAAAAGAACAGGTTTGGCTTCAGCAATACCTTTCTTGAATGCAAGACCTGCTGCAAGCTTAAATGACATTTCATTAGAGTCAACATCATGATAAGAACCGAAATCAAGAGTTGCTTTGAAGTCAATTGTTGGGAATCCAGCTATAACACCACGCTGGCTATATTCCTGCAAGCCTTTATCAACTGCTGGAATGAAGTTCTTGGGAACAACACCACCAACGATAGCATCAATAAATTCATAGCCATGGCCTTTATTGGGTTCGAATTTAACCCAAACGTCACCATACTGACCTTTACCACCAGATTGTTTCTTGTGTTTACCCTGAACTCTGGCAGTTCCTTTAATGGTTTCGCGGTAAGCAATCTTTGGCTTAGAAATATCAACTTCAACGTTCCAACGAGATTTTAATCTGCAGATTGCAACGTCGATATGAGTATCACCAAGACCTGAAATCAAGCCCTGTCCAAGTTCTGGATCAAACTTGTAAGTAAGAACGCCGTCATCGGCACAAAGTGTATTTAAACCAATACCCATCTTTTCCTGGTCAGCTTTTGTTTTTGGAGAAATAGCATATTGAAGCATTGGTTGTGGGAGAGCTGGAACTTTAATTTGAATAGGATTGCTTTCAGAGCAGAGAGTCTGACCAAAAGTAGTGCATTTTGGTTTTACTAATGCAACGATATCGCCTGCGATAGCTTTTTCAACATCAATCTTGGTTTTACCGCGAAGAGTAGAGAAGCTACTGAATCTTTCAGAACTTTCTGCAGCTGGGTTGTAAATATCTACGCCAGTAGAGAATGTTCCACTAAGAACACGCATTAAAAGCATATCGCCAGTCTGTTCATTAATTTTCTTGAAAATGAAACCAGCCTGAGGACCATTGGCATCGTTTTTAAGTTCAACTGCTTCTTCTGTGCCATATTTAACAGCAGGTAGAACTCTGCTAGCTATTGGAGAAGGACAGCTGTCTACGATGAAGTTAAGAAGATTTTCTGTGCCAAGATTCTTCAAAGACATACCGCTGAGCATAGGTTTAATCTGATTGCTAGCAATACCTTTAGCAAGTGCAGCTTTAAGTTCGTTGGCTGTAATATCTTCGCCTTCGAAATATTTGTTCATCAAATCATCGTCACATTCTACTACTGATTCAAGCATCTGGTCGTGAAGTTTCTGAGCTTCGTCCTTCATGTCAGCAGGAATATCCTGAACTTTTACTGCTTTACCCTTATCATCAGTATATTCATAAGCTTTCATTTCGATAAGGTCAATAACACCTTTAAGTTTATCGAAAGTGCCCCAAGGAATAACGATAGGTGTAATTTTGCTGTCAAGAGCTTTTAATGATTCATAAGTCTTTTCAAGGTTAATGTTTTCTTTATCTAATTTAGTTAAGAAAACGATTCTTGGGGTGTTGGTCTTTTCCATTATAGCCCAGTTCTTTTCTGTTCCAACTTCAACACCAGACTGTGCATTAACACAAACGATAGCCATATCAACAGCACCGGCTATTTTGTAAACTTCACCTAAAAAATCATCAAAACCAGGAGCATCAAGAACGTTGATTTTGCAATCTTTATATTCGATAGCAGCTAATGATGTATTAATAGTTGCTTTACGTTTTGTTTCTTCTGGGTCATAGTTCATGATGGAAGTATCATCGTCAACTTTACCTAAGCGGCTGTTTGCACCAGTGTGGAATAACATTGCTTCAGCCAGAGAGGTCTTACCTGTGCCGCCGTGACCGACTATTGCAACATTGCGGATTTGTTCAGTAGTATAGAGTTTCATGCTTTTCTCCTACAGTACTTGTGTTAAATTAATTTGGTATAAAGTTATACAGTACTTTTGATGGTTTTGCAACTTACATTTTTTTATTGTTTAGAGCATAGAGCAATAGAGCATATAGCAACAGGGCAACAGAGGATGTGTAAAGTGAGACGAGGCTAAAGCCTCTGTGAGACGATTGCTACCGCAATCTGTGAGATGGCTGTTTCACAGCCTGTGGTAATAGTCTAACAATTCTCACGGGCGACATTAGTCGCCGTCCCACAACGAAGTGTCCCACAGCGCAGCGTTTCACTTATAAACTTTTGAACGATTTGAACGATTTGAACGATTCTAACTATTCCAACAACTTCAACAACTCCAACAATTCCAACAATTCTAACTATGTATAACTATAAACAAAAACAGACAAATACAAACAAAAAATGTGGCTATTTGTATCTTAATAATTAAAAACGTATAAGAAAAAATGAATTAAAATAACTATCAATAAGGAAAGATGAAAAAATATAAAAAAAAATAAAAAAAGACTAAAGTTTTGATATTTTTTAGACGAATATATTTATGAAGTTCATGAGAGCTTAACAGAAAATAAAGTTAAGCAAATATGGATGGACAACCAAACAAATCCCTAACTCCCTTTCAATGTGTCGCTATAAAAAACGGCACATTTTTTATTTTAGCCTGAAAACGCTATATTGGGTAACCCATTCTATAAGCAGAAATCAAATAATAATTATAGTTAAAAATACTAAAAAAAACAGCCAATGGGGTCGATATGAAATTACCACTGTCTAAACAAAAAATGTTATTTTTCGGAGGTAATTGATCATGGTGAAGGAAAGTCTAATGACTATTCCCGAATTAATGGAATTCTTACAGGTCAAGCGAAACACTATCTATACTCTAAGGAACCTTGGGCTCCCAACAGTAAAAATTGGGCGTTCTGTTCGATTTCGTGTTGACAGCGTTATTAAATGGCTTAGCGAACTGGAAAAAGCCAGTAATTCAGATGTGACCAGTTACTTAGGTAAGGCATAAAAAGAAAGTTAAATAATGATTTTAGATTTTACTAATCCTTCAGAAGAAGTAATTTATTTGCTTTGTTTCTCTATAAGCACCAGCTTTCTGTTAGGAAAAACTCTTTGTAATCTTTATAATGAGTTGATGAACAGCAAAGAAGCTGCAGAAAAGAAAAGATTGAAACATTTCAAGCCCTGATTCTGAAGTAATAAAGAATTAACCCAAATGACCATGCAACAGCATGGTTATTTTTTTTGTCAAAGTTGGATTTAATATTTACTTGTACTCTATATTTTTTTTTGTTATCATAGACAGGATATTGTGCAGAGGTGATTTAAAGGTATGAACAATCTACTTTATAAAAAGGTTATAAAATTAACAATTGCTTGCGGGATAATAGCTTTTCCTTCTTTAATAGCTTATTCTCAAAGTTTTGAACAAAATTTATCAAAAATAGGTGCACTATATGATAGTAAGAAATATCAGGAACTATATAATGTTGTTCAACCTACCAAAGCCAATAATAATCTAAAGGATGTAAGACTTTATATGGAAGCTGAAGCGCTTCGCAACACCAACAGAAAAGCAGAAGCGTTAAAGGTCTATACAGATTTAATAAATAAATATCCTGATTCAGAATCTGCTTTATTAGCTAGAATGACTCAGTTTATTCTTTTGTTGGAAAATGCAGGACCAGCAGATTTGGCAAGGCTTGAGTCTACGGCTGCTTTGTTAAAGACAGTCTGGCAAAAGGGAACCGCATTTTATAAACTTTCTGATTTGCCGTTCATTGATATTAACCAGAGAAGCCGTTTTGCATACCGCTCTCTTGTGGAATACAATGCTGACCGTTTTTTTTATCAGACAGCGGCAGCTTCTGTAGAACTACTGAAAAAAATACTCAATAATCCTACATTATATAAGTTTAATAGACAGGAATGGCTTGATATAGCTGTTTGGACTATTAATGAGGGTTTAACAGGTGAAGTATTCAAATCTAAAGTTAATCAGATTGCATTAGAAGCTGGTTTTGGAAAAACTGTTACAGAAATATTAAATGCAGAATATCTTAATAAACAGAAGAAGACAGCTAAATCAATGGAGGCATTTGCTGCTGTAATAAATAATAAGAAAAATACAGCTGAAATGATTGCATGGGCTCATCAGCTTCGCGGTAATATAAAACATTTTAGTGGCAAGCACTCAGAAGCAGTAACTGATTATCTAGCTGCTTCAAATTGCAAAACTTTTCCTGTCGACCCGGTTGCTGTTAAATATAGATTGATGCGTTCTTCTTTTGAATGCGGACGTGATGCTGAAACAATAGAATATATTAAACAGTTTATAAGAGCAGACTTTAAAGGTGGTGTTCTTCCCGTTCATATATATGAAATGGGGCTTCGTTGTTATGACGAAAAACAATTTCCTAGAGCACTACCATATTTTATGATTGTAGCGAAAAACTTTCCAGGACATTATAGAGCAGATGATTCTCTTGGTTATGCAGCATTTTGTGCAGGTTTAAAATCAAAAGACGGACAAGCTTTAGTAGAATTGTTAAAAAAGAAATATCCAAATTCCTTCTTTATATGGTGGTTGTCGCCTCAATCTAGAAATGACAAATTAAAGTTAGAAAACAAACCTGTAGAAAAACTTTCAGAAGCTACAAAAACCAGAATAGATGCGATGGATAAACTTTGGGGAACCAAACTTAATATTCTAGCTAAATCAGAAGCTTTAAAACTTACTGACAAATACAAATCAAATATGGCTTTATACAAAGCTATTATTGATGTGGCTAGAAAGCACAATGACTATCAGCAGTTAGTTGCTTATGGCGAACGACTTTCAAGACAAATTTCTGAATCAGATAAACCATTATCTCAGATGCCAAAATGGGGTTGGGAAGCTTTGTATCCTAAAGTATATGATACTGAAGTTAATAAATACAGCAAGAGATTTGGAGTTGATAAGTTTTGGATACTATCTATTATGCGCGAAGAAAGCCATTTTAAAGAAGATATTCTTTCTAGAAGCAATGCTATGGGCTTGATGCAGATATTGCCTACTACCGGCAAATGGATTGCAGGTAAACTTGGAGAAAAGAATTTCAAAAAAGATATGCTTTGGAAGCCAGATGTTAATATAAGATACGGAACCTGGTATCTGAATTATCTCTCTGAATTGTTTAAGGGAGATAAATTCCTTGCTTCAGCATCTTATAATGGGGGGCAAGGAAATATTCAGCGCAAGGTTGAAGCCGGCCCTTATGCAAAATTACCGGTATTAGACAGGTTGGATAAAGTTCCATTGCCTGAAACACGTGACTACTATAAAAAGGTTATGGGTAGTCATTGGAATTACAAGCGTCTATATTAACTTATTGATATTTTAAATATCATTAAGGTAGAATAACAAGACGATAATCTTTTATGACTACAAACTCAGATAATTTGAGGAGAAGTATTTGTGATAAATTCAGATAAATCAGTTTTATTTCGCAGTTTAAAGAAATTCATTCCAGGTATGGTTTTAGGACTTTGTTGTTCGGCTTATGCAGCAGACAACAGTTTGATACCAGCTTTGCTCGATGAAGGAATGAAAAACTACGCTGAAAAAAAATATTCTGCTGCTGCTGATTATTTAGGCCAAGTAGTAGATATGGATGCTGAGCATTCACAGGCTAGATATTATCTCGTTTACTGTCTTGCTTTATCGGGAAATCAAGAAATGGCTTTGAAGCATGCTGAAATACTTGCAAAAAAGTTTCCGTCAGATCCTCAGTATAAAACTCTTGTTAATCAGATAAAGGCAGAAATAAGCAGAACACAGGCTAATATAAGCAAGAATAATTCTTCCTCTAATGCAAAAATAGAAAAAGAAGTAATTCTTGGAGGTTATAAATCTTTAGATAAGAATGCAGAAATGAGAAAACCTAAGGTTGATTATACTCCTAGAGAAATCAAGCCTCCTAAGCCGTTAACTCCATTAGAAAAGGCTATAAAAAAGATAGATGAAGAAGAATATGATGAAGCAGAATCAATGCTTAATGATATTGTAAAAAAAGATCCTAAGAATGCTGAAGCTTTTCATAATTTAGGTGTAGTTGAAATGAGTCGTTTCAATTACAAAGAAGCTATAAATAAATTCAAACAGGCTTCAGAATTAAATCCAAAAAGTTTTCAGAGTCCATTTCTTATGGCTGATTGTTATCGCAATATTGGTGATTATATAAATGCAGAAAAGGCATTAGGCGCAGCTACTAAAATTAAATATGATGAATTTGCTCTTATGAATCTTGCTGAAATTCAAATTGAATTAGGTAAGTTTAAAGAAGCAGAAGAAAATTTTAATAAAATACTAACAAAGTCTCCTAAATTTACAGAAGCTTCTGTTGGATTGGCTCAAATAAGAATAGGGCAGGGAAAACTGGAAGAAGCTATGAGTATGGTAAACGCCGCTCTTGCTGCTGGGAGCACAGGGGAAGCCAACTATGTCAAGAGTTTGATTCTTTTTGCCAATAGAATGTATTCTGATGCTCTTGAACAGATCGAATCTGCACTTAAAAATAGTCCGGCTAATCCTAAATATATTCTGGCAAGAGCTCAGATTAATATTGAAATGCTTGATTTTACCAGAGCTATTGATGATGCAAACACTGTTTTAAATAAGAATCCTGATTCTATAGCAGCTAGACTTGTAATGGCAAAAGCTTTTATTTTAACTTCTGCCGAGGAAGAAGCTGAAGCTCAATTAGAATTAATCGCAAAGAGAGGCGAAAATGCAGAATATTACAAACTTTGTGGTATGATGGCTAAACGCCGTGGTGATAACGAAGAAGCCAGGAAAAATTATGATAAGTTTTTCCAAATGGCGGGTGGAATTCCCTCTAGTGCTTTTGAATATGCTGAATTTCTTGAAAACAGCGAAGGTGGGGCATCTGATGCCGAAGCAGTTTATCAGGCAATTATTAAACGCTTCCCAGAAAGCGTTTATGCAACAAGAGCCAAGGAAAGCATTGCCAGGTTGAAATCTTCCAATGAGTCTACTAGTGAAGATGCTGCATTTGACACTCAACCTAATAGTAATATCAGACCAGGTAATATGAAGTATTAATAGAGATTATTGAAAGGAAGCAATTTCTTATATCATGTGTGGAATTATTGGATATATAGGTGTAAAGCCTGCTAACGAAGTAATTTTTGATGGGTTGACCAAGCTGGAATATCGTGGATACGATTCTGCCGGTATAGCTGTTGTAGATAATGGCTCTATACATTGCAGAAAAGATATTGGAAAGCTTAGAAACATCAGAAAGCTATTGTTAGATGATTTTCAATCAGAATCTACTATAGGAATCGGGCATACCCGATGGGCTACTCATGGCCGTCCATCTGCTTTTAATGCTCATCCTCATGCTGATTGCAAAAACAGTCTGATGGTTGCTCACAATGGTATTATTGAAAACTTTATGGCTCTTCGTAGACAGCTTATTGAAGAAGGTCATAAATTTGTTTCCGAAACAGACTCTGAAGTTTTAGCACATCTTTTTAAAAAATACTATAAGGGCGATTTGACAGCAGCAGTAATTGAAGCTACAAAACGTGTTGAAGGTGCTTATGCTATTGCTGTAATTCACAAAGATCACCAGGAAGAAATTGTTTGTGCTAGAAAAGAAGCTCCATTATTAGTTGGTTTAGGAAATGGTGAAAATTTTGTAGCTTCTGATGTTACCGCAATTCTGCAATATACTCGCAAGGTTGTTTATCTTGAAAACTTTGATGGGGCTGTAGTAAAACGCAATAGCGTAGAATTCTTCAATATTGAAACAGGAAAAGCTCTTGTAAAAGAACCAACAATGGTTGATTGGAACCCTGTTGCTGCAGAAAAGGGCGGTTTCTCACACTTTATGCTCAAAGAAATCTTTGAACAGCCTCAGGTTATTCGTAATACTATTGGCGGCCGCACTTCTGAAGAAGAAGGCAAGATTTATCTTGATGAACTTGGTTTAACAGGGCCAGATATTTTCAGAGCTCAAAGAATTGTAATGGTTGCCTGCGGCACTGCCTTTTATGCTGGCTGTGTCGGAAAATATCTAATAGAAGAACTTGTTCGTATTCCTGTAGAATGTGATCTGGCTAGTGAATTCAGATACCGTTCTCCTTTGGTAGATGGTAATACTCTTGTTATTGCTATTAGTCAGTCAGGTGAAACTGCTGATACACTCGCTGCTGTTAGAGAAGCCAAAAGCAGAGGAGCAAAGGTATTGGGCATAGTTAACGCAAAAGATTCTTCTTTAACCCGTGAAGTAGATGGGTTGGTCTACATTCACGCTGGCCCTGAAATCGGTGTTGCCTCAACAAAAGCTTATATTGCAATGCTGACTGCCTTAACTCTGTTGGCTCTTATGCTTGGTAAGATACGTTCTGTAATAGATTCTGAATTTGTTAAAGAAAAGATTAGAGAACTCAAGATTTTGCCTCAGCAGATAGAAAAAGTTCTGGAACAGAAAGACAAAATAAAAGAAATAGCCTCAAATTATTTGAATTATAGAAGTTTCTTGTTCCTAGGCAGAGGTTTCAACTATCCTACAGCTCTTGAAGGCTCTTTGAAACTCAAAGAAATAAGTTACATTCATGCAGAAGGCTATGCTGCCGGAGAAATGAAACACGGTCCTATTGCTTTAATTGATAGCGAAATGCCCGTTATGGCTATTGTTACTGAATCTAACTTGTATGATAAGACCATTTCTAATTTGAAAGAAGTTCAGGCTCGTTCGGGCAAGCTTATAGCCATTGCTACAGAAGGTGATGAAAAGATAAGACACCTTACAGATCAGGTTATTGAAGTTCCAAAAGTTTCAGATCTTTTCTCACCAATTATTAATGTAGTTCCGCTGCAGTTGTTTGCTTACTTTGTTGCTGACCTTCGCGGATTAGACGTTGACCAGCCACGTAACCTCGCAAAATCAGTCACTGTAGAATAAATGGAACGAAAAACTTTAGAAAATCTTGAATTTCCTAAAATATTAGGGAAAATAGCTGTTTACGCTTCTTCCAGGGCTGCTAAAGATTATATACTAAAACTAGAACCTTCTACTGACCCGAATGAAATCAGAGGCTGGCTTTCAGAGATAGAAGATTATAAAAATTATTCTGAAGCTGGTGTTCGATTGAATACAGGTTCCGTAAATGATATACGAGAACTAATCGAAATATTGAATTCTGGGTCTACTATTCTCGGAAGTGAAGAGTTTCTAAAGGTCAGAGCCAATATTCAAATAACCGGAAGTCTGAAGAAAAACTTTGAATCTCAGACTTCAGGCTGGGCTATTAGGCCAACAGACCGCATCGC
>JAEEGL010291521.1_pt1 | contig 12539 bp, 11 predicted proteins | sample 9134231 | NCBI WGS metagenome assembly JAEEGL01 (sample SAMN16246548, study PRJNA631951) | gut metagenome | biome: gut microbiome; feature: rumen; material: fiber-attached | host: Bos | place: Iran: Karaj | collected 2018-10
AGACGATCGTAGTATCTCAAGGTTTGCGGATTGCAGCCGCACAAGCCTGCGAATTCCTTTATTGTCATATCGCCCTCCTCCTTTCGATACCGTTTTATCATTACAGTGCACTATAAGGTCAATAGGTCTTTTTAAAATTTTTTGTTTATCTCAAGCTCTTTAGATAAACCTTGTGTTCCTCCGTCACTCTGAAGCTTTCGACCGCTTTCTGAATGCTTTTTTTGTGTATCCACGGCTCCAGCCTTTTTTCTTCAATATATTTTACACTTGCATCATATTGTTTTGCAAGTGCGGTTGCAAAATACCATGCCACCATCATTTTAAGGTAATAATCCTCGCCCTGTTTCGATGCCACCCAATCAAGATACTCTGCCTTGAAATCCTTGTCCAAAAACTCGTTCATAAGCATACGTATACCGAATCTCGCGGTATAAACATGATCTGAAGCTATCCACTTTTTGATCAAAGGGAGAAGCTCCTCATGATGTTTCTTAAAAGCCTGCGGGCTTGATTGATCGCACACGGGCCAGCAGTCCACAAACGGCAAAAAATCTTCCACTGCCGCAACGCATTCCTTGAAATCCTTTATCATGGCGATCATAAAGAAATGTACAAGGTTTTCTTCGTAATATTCATGGGGCAGACTTTTAAGAAACCTGCTGCCTTCCTCTGTTCCGAACATTTTCTTTGCGATCTCCCTCATTTTAGGCGTGCGAACTCCTATTACGGTTTCGGGGTCAATGTTTGGAACAAGCTTGCTTTGAAAAGCCCTGTACTTCTCATCTCTTGCTTCCGTCAGCAACCGACGGATCGTATCGATGTTCCTTCCTGTCTCATTCATATCATTTCCTTCCTGTATCAGCCGCCTCCGCCGCCTCCTGAGGATCCGCCTCCACCGCATGCTGCAGATTTCCTGTCACGGATCATATGCTGAAGCGTGATCAGTATAGCCACTACTTTTTCCTCATATTCTCTTTTGTATATGTCAATACAATACTTGTCATGCAAAGAAATGAACTTTTGTCCGATCACAGCTATGACACTTCCGTCTGTGTCATACAGTTGAAAGTTTAAGCCAAACATGTTGCCTCTCAACTCCCAGCCGAGGCCATATATGTTCGTGATGTCCTTGTAGATGTGAAACAGTTCATTTGACAATTCAAATTGAGATCCGTCCGACATGGTGACATAATGACGTTCATGAAGCGAGATCAATTTTCTATGCATATACGCCACCAACTCGCCCGAGGCCTTGAAGATCTTGGTCTTATCGTGTAACGAGATCACCTTTGAATCCGCATAATAGACAATATTCCCGTCATTGTCCAGGATATCGGTATGCTGGTGCAGGGTAAACACCTTTACACTCGCAAACAACGAATATTCAGGAGCACCATATCTGGAAACATTGTTGACATTTGCCTGTTCGCCCACTTCACGATATCTGTGAAATCTTGAAAAAACTCCCATATCTTCCCCCTTTACACTTCTTTTTGAATCACCAACCCGCTTGAAACATCTCTCGTATGGGCCGTATCATTAAATAGCTCTATCCTTGGATGCACATATTTTCCGTTTTGAACCGGAAACTCCAATATTATCACCGATGTAAATTCATAGGGTAAAAACGTATATACATACGGCAAGGGAAGCGACAAGATGTGAGCAAGCGCGCACGCTCCGGACCCTCCGTGGCTGAAGATCGCAACCGTTTTGGAATCCTTTGCTTCACAAAGAAATCGAGTTCCTTCATGTTTGAAACCATGTGCCTCCAAAAAGCCGTCTATTTTGTCCGAAATAAGACTATTATACTCCCTGAGTATATTTTTCTCAAAGTAAGGATGCTTTTCCCAGTCGTCATGATAGAAATCAAAATCCTCCTCATTGGTCAGCTTCTCACTGACCGTCCAGGGATGCCCGCCGTCACTGACGCCCTCTCCTCCCCATGAGATCTCATGCATATAGTCCAGCGTGGTGACAGGAAGATTCAACAGCCTTGCCGTGTAGCCCGCTGTTTCCTGTGCCCTTCCCATGGGGGATGCATATATCTCGCTTATTCCCTCTTTTTCAAGCCTTTTGGCAGCCGCTTCCGCCTGAAGATTACCAAGCTTTGTCAGCCTGTCGTTCACATAGTCGGGTTCACCGTGCCTTACAAAGATCATCCTGAAACTCTTGTTCTCCGCCTTCTTGATCCGAACATAATACTTTTGTTCATCAATCGAAATAATATGTCCGCCGTTTTTCTTAATTACTCTCAAGGATGCGGGATTTGTCCTGTCCACCCTGAAATATATCTCATCCTCGGGAACTGTTTCCCTTGCCTTTTCCAAAAGCAGTCTAAGTCCTTCCGTTCCGTAGCCCTTGCCTCTGAATTCGTCTTTGATAAAGTACCCCACGTGTCCTGCGCCATGCTCCAGCGCCTCATTCAGGTAATGTCTCAGCCTGTACAGACCGATGATGACATCTCCGTCCCACAAAAAGTATGTGGTCATAGGAACCTTCCAATCCTCCAAGTCTTCTCCGCGGGCCTCTTTTAGCATACCCGGCAATGCTTTGCTTTCAAAATCCTCTCTTGATACATCATGCCAGGCATTATTTAGTCCGTTTTCAGACACAGGCATGTCCTTGACGAACAGCCATTCTTTTTCTATGTCCGCATAATTGGCTTCCCTTAATTCGATCATATCCTGCATAAACCTTTCACCTTGATTATTCCGTTTTGGATCGTTACTTCAACCTGAACGGAGCCGTTCTCTTTGTTATATCTTATACCATTTTGCACCGGATTGTCTACCATTATCGCAGTCGTCTTGATTGACAAAAATACTAAAATAATATATAGTAACAGGTTAGTCTAAGCAGACTTAAATTTCATTTACATAAAGGAGATTTTATATGAAAAAGTTTTTATCTTTACTGCTTTCTGCGATCATGGTAGTCTCACTCGCAGCATGCGGCTCATCCGATAACGCCGACAAGGTTGACATCTCTGCCCTTAAGATCTCATCTCCCGCAGGTGCTCCCGGTCTGGCTCTTGCCTCGATTGCTGTAAACGCTCAGGATAACTACACTTTCCTTGCAGCTGAAACAATTACAGCAGAGTTTTCCAATGCTACGGCTGATTTCATCATAGCCCCTTTAAATGCGGGCGCAAAGCTGTACAAGATGGGAAAATCCACTTATAAGCTTGCTGCTGTTGTTTCCTGGGGTAATCTTTTCTTCGCATCCCAGCGTGAGAATTTCAAGCTTGAGGACATAAACGGCGGAAAAATTGTTTTGTTCGGAGAAAACACCATTAATTCTTCCATAGCTCTTTATGTGTTGAAGGAAAACGGCATTGTTCCCGAGAGCGTTGAATACCTTGCGGGAACCGCAAACACTCAGAGCCTGCTTCTGACAGATCCCGAAGCTGTCGTTCTTATCGCAGAGCCGGCTCTTACCGCTGCCAAGACCAAGAACGATAAGATAACCTCCTTCGCGGTGAACGATCTTTACAAGAAAGCCACCGGTAACGAAGGCTTCACTCAGGCAGCACTTTTTGTAAAGCCTGAAACCGCTGCTGAAAACCCCGAAACCGTCAAGGCTTACCTCAAGATGGTTGAAGAATCCGCAACAAAATGCTCTACAGACCTTGAAACAGTTGCAGAAGCAGCTGCAACTCTCGGCCTTCTTCCCAATGCAAAGGTTGCTTTAAAGGCGATCCCCAACTGTGCAGTAAGGTTTATGGCTGCAAAGGCTGCAAAGGCTCAGGTTGAAACCACCGCAAACATCGATCTCACACAATTCGGAGGAGCTGTTCCCGCCGATGACTTCTACTATGAAGCAAACTAAATTAAAAGAATCAATTTCATTTATTCTGGGAATTCTTTTACTCGGGTTATTAATACAAGTTGCGGGATACCTTAGGGGTGACCGCCTTGTATTCCCGGGTGTTCCCGAGATAATCCGTGCTTTCTTCCTTCTACTCGGAAAAGCCTCCACTTACAAGCTTATATGGACTTCTATGCTCCACCTGATCCAGGCTGTTGCTCTGTCCTCGCTTTTGGGCGTGATCATCGGACTCATTGAAGGTGCAAGCGACTTTGCCGGAACGCTCTTAAAGCCGCTCATGATCCTTTTACGCTCTATTCCGATGATAGTAATGGTAGTTATCATCATGGTCCTGACCAAATATGACCGGGTGCCACTGATCGCTTCCACCCTGTTTCTCCTGCCGCTGATCAGCGAAGCAGTCTGCGAGGGTTACAGAAACATAGACTCAGACCTCATTGACGTCTACCGCTTGAACGGTCCTTTAAGCTTCTATGTTTTAAGTCACGTTCATCTTCCGCTAATGGCCGGCTATCTGAAACAGGCCTTTATAAGTGCGGTCGGAATGGGGCTTAAGTTAGTTGTGTCCACAGAGTACCTTGTTCAGACAAAAAACTCTCTCGGCAAAGCCGTTCACAGCAGCAGTTACTTTAATGAATATCAGGACATCTATGCCTATGCGCTCATAATGATCTTCCTGGTGCTCCTTGTAAGTGCTGTTCCATCTGCGATCGCAAAAATTTCTCGTTTATTCATCAAATCCAACAAAAAATGACACCATAACCCCGTCCCCGAGGTTCATTCCCGGGGTTCATTTTAGGCGGCTGTCCCCGGTGGTGTAATCAATGACGATGCCGGGCTGTACATTGTAGCAGAAGACGCAGAACTGCACTTCTTCGCCGCCGTCCTCGATCGACAGTGCTTCCATCAGCACGCCTTTGGCCACAAGGTCCGAGCCGGAGTAGATCGGCGTAACCCTGTAGAGCACGTGATCCCCGGTTTCTTTTACATGGTCAGCGACAAGATTCTCAAACGGAAGCATTCCGTCAACATTCAGATATCTGGTTCCCGTGATCAGATTGCGGGAATTTGCGTTTTCGCCCGTCAATTGATAGCCGATCAGATGGCATCTGTTGTATAAGTAATTCCCTTCTACCAGACCTGCATATTTTTTCTGGACCCAGCCGGAGGGCTTGACCGATCCGATCTCACCGCGATCCTCGGTGGGCATTATGTCTTTTCCCACGCTTGCGATGCATACGCCGCAACGTCCCAAAGCGTCAAGCTCCGAATAGCTTTCATATGAAGAGCCTGCCTTTTCGATGTCGGAAGCTTCAAAAAAAGGTGTGTTCTTATTGACGATCACATAAGGAGCATCGGAATACTCGGGGATTTCCGACAGGAATCCTTCAAGTGTTTCATAGGTTCCGCCGTTGTTCCCGCTGCCTTGATCATCTGTTCCGTCGTCCAAAAGCTCCTGTATGATCTCCTGAATACCAAGAAAATCCAGTTCGGGAGAGAAGGATGTCCCGAATATCAATGCGATGATTGCCAAAAGCGAATACAGCGCCGCCAAAACCGGGCTTAACTTTTTTTTACGTCCTTTAGTACTTCTTTTACTCATCTTGTCCACCTTTCAAGTGTAATTTTTTCGTGTGAGTTTCCCTCAAATTCTTCAGTAGTTTCCAAATGAAAAGAGGCCAGATTTTCTTTTTCAAATACAACATCCGAAGGATATTTCCGGTTCCACTTAAATAAATATATGACATCCGTATCGCTTAAAGCCGGTGATATATCCGCATCCTCAACAAAGCAGAGGTCGTCCTTTTCAGCCTTCAAAAGCATGTCTTCATCGATCGTCACATCGTCTCCGAACAGTTTTTTGCTGAATTCCCTGATCCAAAGGCGTTTTCCCGCTGCCATTTCCTTGATCTTATCGATCACTGCTCTGTCACGGCTTACGCGACGATTGTTAAACAGCATTCCGTAGCCGTCATCCACGCATAAGATCAACTGCATCTCTTGTCTCCTATCCATTCATATTTAAAATTTTATACATTGTATTATACCATAATCGGTAACGGGCAACAAAAAAAACACGGCAATAGTTCAAACTATTGCCGTGCCCGTTTAACAATGCAGATTACTCACCCTTCTTTTTGTCATTCTCAAAAAAACTGTATACAATGAAAGCAATTCCTGCGATCAATGCGCAGATAGAAGCGATCTTCAAAGGGCTTCCCCCTTTATTGTTCATTAAAGGCATCCCAGTCACGTTCGTCTTCGCTGTAGCCTTTCTTTTTCATCTTATTAACTATAAGTTTTACTATCAGTCCCGAGAATATGCTTATCGCAATGATGAGCCATCCGCCTATGATGTTTGCGGTTAAGGAATAACCATCCGCCGCTCCGTATATTCCGCCGTTCTTAAACAGAGATACAATGTTCCAAATGAACAGCATCGAAAGCACTACGGGTGTAATGACTCTTATGGATGCATAGAACCAGGCCTTGGGCATTTTGAAGCCCTCGGTGTTTCTGTTGATCTCATCAAGCACTTTGCTTGTCTTAAAGAACCAGCCAACCGCTATGGCCTCCATTATACCGGTGAGTACCAGGGTATAGCTGTTGATGAAGTTGTCAACTATATCAAGCCATGCAAGGCCCGCTCCGGTACAGAAGAATATGCCTATAACGAATTCCACGATGCACATTACGATCGTAGTTTTCTTTTTGCTTATCCTGAACTTATCGGAAATAGCCGTGCTTGTTCCCTCAACGATAGAGAACAGTGAATCGATAGCCAGTGTTATCAGGCAGAAATAGAATACGAAAGCAAATATAGCATTGAGTACAGGTGATGTTGTCAGATTGACTATAGCCTGAGGATATACTATGAATGCGGTTGAAATACCTGATGCGGTCATATTGTCCAGCATTCCTGTTCCTGCCATGGTCGAGAACATTACGACCGCTGCCAGAACGCTTATGAGCATGTCCGCAAGAGCTATGATTATCGTATCTATGGCAACATTTGCCTCCTTCTTGAGGAAGGAGCCGTAAGCCACCATTATCGCCATTGCAATGGATAACGAGTAGAAAACCTGTCCGATGGCATCAACCCAAAGAGTGGAATCCTTAAGAGCCGACCAGTCCGGAATAAACAGCTTTGCAATGCCTTCTCCCGCTCCGGGCATTGTAATTCCGCGAAGGGCAAGAATGAGCAAACACAAGACCGGGAGAGAAACCGTATATTTTACGACCTTTCCCACACTTTCCGAGCCGTTACGTATGCAATAATAGCAGCTTCCCCATGCCAGAACGAGACAGCCCAAAACCGGCCAGGATAATGTGCCATAGCCTGACGTAGTACCTGTGGACTTGATGGTCGTAAACCACAGTGTACTTGCTTTTTCAAGACTGTCCGCTGCTCCGGTGAAACCTGCGAACTTAAAACTCAGAAAGAACATCAGGATAACCCAGGCGAATACAACCGCATAATAAACCGATATGAATAAGCCGTTGGAAACTGCTATCCAGCCGATGTTCTCAGCTTTTTTGTTTACCGCACGGAGTGTTCCCGGAACACCCTGATGGATCTTTCTTCCCATGGCCACTTCCATTGAAAGCAACGGAATACCGAGCAGGAAAAGCGCCACCAGATATACAAGAAGAAATGCACCACCGCCGTGCTTGGCAGCAAGCCCCGGAAAACGCCATGCATTACCGAGTCCTACCGCAGAACCTATAGATGCCAAAATAAAAGTTGATCGTGAAGACCATTTGTCACGTGCCATATTGACCTCTCCTCCCAATTTTAAATATAGAAAACATATTAGCACTTTCTTCCCTGCTTTTCAACGTAAACGTGATAACGTGGTGAAAAAATACAACAAACTTTTTGGGGTACGGAAGAAAGCGACTTTATTCCCGATCTTAGTGTCCTGTCCCGTAAAAATATGTTTGAAAGAAATATTTACAAATGAACGGATTCAATATAGAATTATTGGCTGAAAATACGGAATCCAGTTGATACGGAGATGATAATATGAGTTTATCGATCACTTTACAGCAAATGGGCGTCATCTGCATACTTGTAGCCATAGGCATATTACTTGAAAAGCGGGGTGTCGTTGACAGTCTTTCCTCAAGAAAGCTTTCGGCCATTGTGGTTGACGTATGCAATCCTGCTCTTATCCTTGCCTCGATCCTTGGCGGAAACGTGACTGCAACTCATACCGACCTTCTCTATGCCGCCGGTCTCGGCGCAGCTTTTTATGTCCTTCTCATAGTGATAGGTCTTTTCCTCCCGCGCCTGCTCCGTGTCGCTCCGGAAAAGCGCAAATACTACAATCTTATGTGTGTTTACACCAATACGGGCTTTTTGGGCATACCCATTGCCAAGGCCATTCTTCCGCCCAATGCCATCATATATGTCATAGTGATCAATATCTTCTATGCCCTTCTCTTTTACACTCACGGAATGGCGGTTCTGAACCATGGCTCAGAGGAAACGAAGTCCTCAAAAGCCGCTGCGCTCAAGAATCTGATCAATCCCGGGACGATCATGGCCATTGTCAGTCTCACTGTTTTCTTCTTTGGTATCACCCTTCCGCCCATCCTCGCAAACACCGTTGAGTACGTGGGCAATGCCACCGTATTTCTTTCCATGGTGCTTTTGGGTGCTTCCATCGCCAGATCCGATCTTTTTGCCTCTCTTAAGGATGTGCGCATATGGATCTTCATCGTACTTCGCCTGATCCTGCTTCCTATAATCATCGTACTGATCCTTCACGCAGTATCCTTCGATAAGACGGCCACTCTCGCAATGTGCCTGATGGCTGCCGTTCCCGTAGGCAATCTTCCCATGATCCAGGCCGAGAAAAAAAGGATGGATACCTCCATCCTTTCTTCTGCGATTGCCGTAACCACGACCGTTTCAATCATTACCATAACTGCCTTGATCGCGATTGCCACAAAACTGCTGTAACTGTTTTGTTTATCCGAATACCTCTTCTGTATCAGCCTCTTTCTTTTCTCAACACTTAAACCCGCTGATATGACTGCTTAATTCCGTTGAAATCTTTTCGATCGCCTTGGCTCCCTTCTCCACATCCTCCGATGCGCTCACAAGAACCTGTGCGCCTTCGACAACGCTTGCCGTACCGTTTGCATTGTCTTCAACCGCGGAATCGATCGAGGAAATGGAAGTATTTATATTGCCGATAACCTCAGAGATCTCTCTGTTATCCTCCGAAACGGAAGACATTGCCACATAGCAATCATTAAGGGATTTAACATATTCCTCGATAAGCTGGCTCTTTTCTTTGGTATTCTCCTGTGAGATCTTGAGCATGATATCCGAAACTTCCTCTGCCGCCTTAACAAGCTGATCCACGATTGCCAGCACTTCATCCGAAACAGTCTGGATGTTTCCGGCCATTTTGGAGGAATTGCTTGCCAGAGTACCGATCTCGTCAGCTACGATGGCAAAGCCCCTTCCTGCCTCGCCGGCTCTGGCCGCCTCTATGGAGGCATTAAGGGAAAGCAGGTTTGTCTGTGAAGCAACACTTGAAATTCCCTGTGTCATGCTTCTGATCTCTTCCACCTTCTTTGTGTCGCTGATCTTGCTGCGAAGATTCTCGATAGCATCATTCAGCCTCTGCGACATATCTGCATCATTGGTCTCTATTTCCTTTTTACGGGTTTCTATAAACTTGATGATATTACTGATATCTGCGGTTTTATCGGCTGTATTCCTGCTAACCTTATCCGTAAGAGATGAAATGTCGGAAACCTTTTGCGAAACCTCCGCAGTGGAAGCCGAGGTCTCCTCGGACGTTGCATTCATTTCCTCCATAGCAGAGGAGATCGTGGTAACATTATCGGAACTCTTGGCTGCAGCCTTCTTTAATGACGCCACATTTTCGGACAATTCGCCCGATGCCGCATTAACATTCCGGATAATGCTTGCCATTGCGTTTTTCAGTTCATTGACCGCAACAACAAATTCTCCGATCTCATCCTTGGATTTGGTCTCTATGCTCTGAGTCAGATCGGCTTTACCCGATTTTACGCTTTCTCCCAGCGCCTTTACCTTCTTGCTCGCTTCGGTAATGGGTTTTGCAAACATTATTCCCGCGATTATTGCCACAACTACAGCCACAAACATACATATGGCAGCTATTATCAACATATGTGACTGTATGGCGTCAATTGCGCCGTCAAAATTTTCAACCGGCGAAACATAATAAACCTGCCACCCTATGGAAGGCAATTCCTCAACGGCAACATACACCCGCCGTCCGTCATAGTCTGTGATACCGCCGTCTTCATCCTCTTTGGCAGCACTTCCATAATCTATGCCCAGATCGCTCAGCTTCATGATCTTATCGGTGGTTGACCTGAATTTGGGATTGGGATGATAAATGAGAGTACCATTCTTGTTTGTTACAAAGAGGTAAGCACCTTTTTCGTTATCTCCGTCAACAAGCTTGTCTATATCCTCCAAAAGCGTCGATACAAATATGTCAACGGCAGCTATGCCTTCCCAACCGTTGGAGTTAAAGTATCTGGAAACGGCCACGACCAGATCGCCCGAATTGGCATCCACATAGGGCTCGCTGTAGCAATAAACACCTTTGTTGGCTATGGCATCCGTGTACCATGCTCTTGTCAGACCGTTAAATCCGGCGGTGGGCACCCATCCGGAGCCGTTTAGGAAGGTTCCGTTTGAAAGCTGGATGTAAACCATGGCAAGCGAAGGTTCTTTTTCCGTAATTTCCTCAAGGGCCGCAGTTATCGTTTTTTCAGACGCTTCGATCTGAGCTGAGGTACTGCTCGGTGCGGATACTACAGACGCTTCTGCGGCTCCGACTATGCCCGTTGCCTCAATGAGCCATCCGTCGATCACACTTGCATAGTATCGTGTTCTGAGATCATAGTTATCATTCAGGATCGTTTCATCACTTTCCTTAACCTTACGAATAGCAAAAAAGCTCTCGGTTACAAGCATGAGCGAACATAAAACAGCAATGACCATAACTATTTTAATTTTCATACTTCTAAACATACTACATCTCCTTTCGAAGATTAAAAAGCACTATGTTTTTTAATCCCCCATCATTTCAATAATCGTTAAAAATAAATATATTACCGAATGTACTACAAAAGTCCGTCATACAGCAGCCACGAAAATGCATTCGCTGTACGTATTTCCACATCCTTAAAGTGATTTCCTTCATTCCACTCCAATATACATCTTCTGTTTCGGGCTTTCAGCAAGGCATATGCCTCCCGTATCTTCTCGGCTACGGTGCTCATTACCGGATTTCGGGTTTTTGCTTCCTTATCTCCCAGACTCAAATAAATGCATTCGCATTTTATCTCGTTTTGTTTCATATATTCCGCAAAACCCGGAAACCATACGGAAGGAGACGCAGCCGCAACCCCGCAGAAGATCTCCGTACGATATGCACTCCATAGTGCAAACAGGCCTGCCAATGAATAGCCTCCTATATAATATCTTTTCGAACGGTCTTTGCAGGTTTTAAGGATTTCCGTCAGTGTTTCCTCCGCACCATCGCCAAAACCTTCATTTCCGAATACCGCCGGAGCCTTCCATGGCGACAGATCTCTGTTCCAATTTTCCACTCCGAACACACGAAGCAGCAGATCGACGCCGGTTTTCTTCGCTATAAGGGAGCACTCGTGCTCTGCGCTTTCGAGATCACCCACATCCACCGGTTGTATCAGAACAATCTTTGAAGCCTTATTTCCAAATTCCAAAACCTCCATGCATTATTCCACCCTTTACATCTAAAATTCTGTCTTTATATATTGTATCATAATCCTCACACAAATGCCTGCAAAAGAAAAACCCCCGCTGTATTTCAAGCAGGGGTTCAAAGGTATCCGCTATTTACTTACTGTCTCCTGAACCGCCTTCTTAAGCTGTTCCAAAGCCTCTTTAATCACCGGACGGGGGCAGGCGATGTTGAAACGCTCAAAGCCTTCGCCGGCCTTGCCGAACATGGCGCCGCTGTCGAGCCAGAGACCTGCGCGGTTAACTATAAGGTCCTCAAGCTCGGATTCGCTGAGATTAAGCTCCCTGAAATCCACCCACAGAAGATAGGTGCCCTCGTTCTTTATAAGGTGGAGCATGGGAAGTTCTTTTTCCAAAAAGTCTTTAAAGAAATTGATGTTGCCCTGAAGGTATTCTTTTAATTCCCTAAGCCAGTTTTCACCGTAATTGTAGGCGGCTTCACAGGCAAAAAGGCCCATGGTGTTTAGCTGGCTGTAACCGGTGGCGGCAAGGCTTCTTTTGAACTTAAGGCGCAGCTCGCTGTTGGAGATAAAGATGTTGGAAGCCTGGAGTCCCGCAAGGTTAAAGGTTTTGCTGGGGGCAGTACAGGTAATGCATCTGTCGGCAAAAGAAGGGTCCACTGAAGCAAACACCGTATGTTTACTGCCTTCCCAGACAAAATCACTGTGAATCTCGTCGGATGCCACCAGGACATCATGAGCAAGACAGATTTCACCGATGCGGCGAAGCTCCCACTTTTCCCAGACGCGTCCCACGGGATTGTGGGGGCTGCAGAGGATGAAAAGCTTCACGTTTTCAGTAACAATCTTTTGTTCGAAGTCTTCAAAATCTATTTCGTAGCGGTTGCCCTTTAATACCAGGGGATTGTCTACGAGTTTTCTGTTGTTGTCCGTTATCACTTCGC
>JAEEGL011054399.1_pt1 | contig 12539 bp, 5 predicted proteins | sample 9134231 | NCBI WGS metagenome assembly JAEEGL01 (sample SAMN16246548, study PRJNA631951) | gut metagenome | biome: gut microbiome; feature: rumen; material: fiber-attached | host: Bos | place: Iran: Karaj | collected 2018-10
AATAGCTGAGACCGGCCAGTCTTCCAATGCCTCTAAACCCACGAGCAGTTTGATTGCTTTTTTGTGAATTACCAATATCAAGGAGTGTAGGTATCGCTGCATCAGCTTTTATCCCGCACCCATTATCACGAATTACAATTGATCTAGCGACAGGATTGATTGTAATGTCTATTCGTAGCTTGTCTGGATATTCGACGCCCCCTTCAATCGCTTCATCAAACGAGTCGACCGAATTTTGAATATACTCACGATACATATCAAGAGGCGAAGCATACATACCATTCGTTAATGATTCCAGAGTATACTTGCCAATTACAAGTTCACGTTTCATTCCCAGTCCTCAAACAGAGAAAGCTGTTTACAGAAGTCATTCAGCTGACGGTCAATTTGGTCTGCGATATAGGTAGCGCCAACCTCATCCTCTGTTGCTTGCGCTATCAGCTTCGCTTTGAACTTTTTGAACCTTTCTGCCAAAAGCCCTCTTGTCTTTCCTTCATCAAGATTTTTGATTGCCTCAATAAGTGCTTTGGTAGTCTTTTTATCCAGTGCTCCTACACTCTTGTATAGGAAAAAACTACGGACATACTCGAATGTGAACACCTTCATTCTCGCTTTTTTTTGGGCCTTAATCAGATTATTAATCACAAAAGGCTCTTCGTTTTGCGAGTAATCGATTTCCCCAAGTACGCTTGCTGCAAACTGAGCTCCAAATGTTCTGAATGCTCCTTCAAGCATAGAGTAAGGCAACTTGCCATCTGCGACGTATTTAATCATCCTGTCGTACATCAGCGGAAAATCCTTTGTAATGTATTCGACGATAATTCCTTTTTCAGTCTCATCAGATAAAAGAAGCGCCTTTAAGAGGGTTGGAATCGTAAAATAGTGGATGAAGAGCTTTTTCAGTTCTGGCTTCTGGATCTCAAGGTATCTTTCGACAGAATAATTATTATCCCCTATATATGAGATAAACTCTTCTTTGTCGTTTCCAAGAGCCATAAAGCGGCGTTTCCATTCACCCAGGTATTGTTGATTCTCATCCCAGGTTTTCTTCCGCGCTGCTGTTTCAGAATCAGTTTCGTTCTTCCTCTTAGCAAAATGTCCACGCCATCCAAGGTGTTCTTCTGGCATAGCCAGATACATTACGAATTCCTCTTGCGATGTTCCGAAATCTGCCTCAAAGAAGGATCGTGAGGATACACCCTTTCCTTGCGTAGGAATCAACATACGTTGAAGCGCTCTCAAATATTTCGCATTCCATTTAGCGCCGATGAATCCACGCTTAAGATCTGACAGAGGGATGTAGCGCATAGGAAACGAAAAAATGGCAACTCTGTGATCTAGCTCTGCATTTAACTCCTCACACAAATCCATCGAAATCCGCATTCGCTCATATAGGTCTTCCGGAGTGTCTGCATGATAGCTATGTCCCTTTCCAGTAAAGTCCTCTCCGTTATAAAGAAGATAATTCGACATATGAGTTATCCCACTTTTTGCACAGAGACGGATTGCCTTTTTATATTGTTCAGCATCCTCGATGTGATCAAACGCGATCCGAGCTGGCCTCAGGGCCAGCTCTCCTAGGCGTTCTGCCTTATGTGGAGTCAGTAAGAATGCATCCAATCCTTGGTTGAAGTCAACAAAACGTTGTACTGTTTTCCCAGTTTTGGGATTAATATACGTAGCACCTTTCTGGAATCCAAGTGCTTTGATTTCATCAACTATCTCGTCAAAATGCGGTGAACGAAGAACGTTGTTATCCATTAGCAGCAGGTCCTTTTTAGGACCAAATTGCTCATCAACTCGTCGAATGCTTTCTGTAATGGAAATGTATGGGATATACTCAGGTTCTAGAGTCTGGACAGCACAGAACTGACATTTCATACCACATCCACGTGTCATATAAGTAAAATACGCATCATGGGCTGGGTATACATATTGGTCAGCAACATCATCCAGAATGCCATAATCAAGTGTCATTGTATCGATACACTCTTCGTGCTCTAAACCAAGTGTTCCCTTATGGTTTAAAAGACCCGTATTATTCTTTACCGTTGGGAAATTCTTCTCTATCAATTCTGGCATCAGAGTGGCTAAAATTCCACCAGTATAGACTTGATGAGGGTCCTTTACTACAGAAAGAGCGTATTCCAACGCTTTTTTTGTTCTTTCCCATTCGAAAGTAAACAGAGTGGTGACGTATACTCTGTCCCATTTCTTTTCACGAAAAGCCTCCGGGAGTTCTCCCTTTGCAAACCGCACATAATCGTGATGAATATACTTATGGAAGTAAGATATCTTCATCAATCCTATTGGTGGGTATTTATTTGAGTATCCTGGTTCAAGCAGTAGTATGTCTGCCATAAAGAGCCTCCGCTTAGAATCTAGTCTGTTTCGGTTCTAGATTCACAGTTTTATTTCATAGTCTATTACGTAAAGATAGAATCTTGCACGAGTGAGAGCGGTATACTGAATTGACTTAATTGCTTCAGTTTTGGCTTCGTTCTTGTACGTGTGATTGATAAAAATCACGATATCAGATTCCAATCCTTTGAAAGCCTCCACAGTGCTAAAGGCGATTGAGCTATCATTTTTGTTCTCAAGAGATACAAGAGGATAGCCACCAACGTAGTATACATCACTAAGCACCGACTGATCTAGCCCCCGGTTGCTAAGAATGGTGATTTTTCCTGGAGCTACACCTTCTCGATTAACCAGCTTGTTTATGACTGAATCAATAAACGAGATGACCGCTTGCTTTCGATTAAGCTTTCTCTCATCCGGCTCTACGCCTTCAATCTGATTAACCAAAGTATCTGTACCTAATGTGGTCCTATCAAGCGTGTACTGATAGATATTCGAAGTGTTTCGAATGTTATACCTAAGAACAAATGGCTCTCCATCTATAAAGAACTTGTCCCCAAAGTCCCGAGAAAACACGTTTTGGCTTTCATCATAGAACACATATAGAGAGCCGTTATCTTTAACCAACAAATTGGCACAATATGCCCAATCTTCAGTAAAGTCCTGGGCCTCATCAACTACAACCAGGTCATACTGCTTAATAGTTGGTAATTGTCCTATCATTTCTGAATACTCTTTGCACCCATTGACTTCTGGTGCATCAATAGCCAACTCACCAAGAAGAGAGGTCGCAAGTTCTTCAATGCTATATACGTCTGCCACACTGGATTCAATGTGTTCCTTTACTCGTTCGGCAAGGGTGCGATTATAACATAGATAGAGTGGGAGTTTTCCTTCGGCTAAGCAACGTTTTATTTTTTTAATGCCGACCCAAGTCTTCCCTGTTCCAGCGCCACCAATAATGAAAGCTCTAGGATAGTGAGTTAATAAGTCTATCACCACATCTTGGGTCTGGTTGATTTCTGCCAGTTCTCTTTCTTTGTCCTCGATAAGTGCACCAGCTGCAATGGATAATGCTATGCGTTTATTGATTAAGCTTATAAACTTCTTCTGGGCATCCGGCGCCATAAACGAAGCACGTCCACCCTTTTTAACATTGAAATACCGGAAAATCTCAATAATTCTTGTTTGGAGATTCCCCATATCCTCAACATCAATAGTTAGTGCTAGTGGTGACTCAACTGTAATCGGAGAGGCAACGGCAAAGTTAGGAAATGCAACCGCATTCCCATAAATCCCCGGGTACGCAGTCTCAAGTTCTTCTTCATAGTATCTTTTGAAGAATCGCATGCTTTCCTCAGCTTGCAAGTATGGGGAGCGCCTAAGCTTGCGATCTTCATCTTTTTCTACTAGAAACCACGTGTCATCGTCATCCACATATATTCCTTTGCCGCCCTTGCACTCAACGCACAAAAAGCCATAGTCGGGATTAAATATCAGAAAATCACATTCGCTATCTATTCGTTTCCCGTTCTCCTCGGAATACCACCGGACAGAAAAGAACACATGGTACTTGTCACTAAGCTGATCTCTACATGCATTAAAGAACTTTTCTTCTGATGGGACATGCTTCCTTTTTGTTATGTTCGTTGGGTGCATAATGGCCATAATCTTTACTCCCAATACCCTTTCAGTTTCTCTTGTTTCTGTACATCGAAGAATCCACATAAATAGCTTCGATCAAGATCCTTATTGAAATGCTTACAGGACACTTCATTTAGGAACAAACAGCCTGCACAAGCCTTATCGTGATTAATGCAGAGAGGATCGAAAATACATTTTTTCGAATTCTCGCTAGCATGTTTCAGCCATTTATCGAACTGCGATTGAAAAGCACTATATAATGCTCCCATACTAAATCCCTGAGAGTTTGCACAATAAACAAATATCGCTGGAATATTCGGAAGAATATACTCGGACAAAGAGCTCTTGTCCAACCCACATATCTCAGCGGCTTCACGTATTAACGCATGAGATACGCTGTGGATAAGTGTATATACAGCCTTAGTTATTCTTCCCTTGTCTCCAGTATCGTCTATCTCTGTGAACGGGGTAATTAGGCCGGTCTGTATTCTATCAAGGAACCACATTTTCAAATCATAATCATCGTCTGATTTCGGTTTATCTTGCTCAGTAATCATGTGGTTCTCTAGTAACCAATCGATGACCTTTTTCCGATCTAATTCAAAGAGAACTCCTTCAGTTTCCAAACGTGCAGCATAGATATTTCTTTTTTCCATTTCACGCGGAAAACCTCTCAATTTGATCCGATCTCCAAACTGTTCTTTTCTCGTGAAACCATAAGAGCATGAAACAATCGGGACACTGGAACATAGCTGAACATTTGAAAACCCATATTTCGTTGCAAGTTCTCTGTAATTGGGCTTCACTCCGTCATTAATAAGTTCCGCATCATCTGCTGCTGCTTCAAGAGATAAGGTTACCTTTGCATGGACCAATTCATCATATTCCAGAATGGCCTCTGCAATTGGAGTAAACTCAGCTGGATCTGCGATTGATAGCCCATTTGAGACAGTGGCAATGGCTTCAAAAACCTGATTGTTAGGATTCCCGCGACGTTTCGCATCAATTACCGCCGATACTGTAGCATCATCTAAGCCCATCGAGCGGAGCATATTAGCCTCATCCTGAAGTGCTTTCTCAAATTCATCCTCACGCGTGATATTGCCTTTTGCCACAACGGCTTCGTACTGTTCCGGTGAAACTAAGCCAAGGTATTGAGCGATTACAACTTTTTCACCCTGATAGTCTGTTTCTTGGTCGAGGAAGACATCTTTTCTTTTATCAAGGAGATCAATTAGCGTAACCGTTGCTGGTATATAATGAGACGAATCAAGGGCAGGTCTTACTTCTAGCTGGCCATGACAATCGGGGCATGCATGAGACATTACGGCCTTTTTTCCGCATTTACTGCAGTAAAAATCCACCCCGCTTCCACGCCGATACATATATTTTGTTCCATGCTCAGGATTTTGACATTTCGGCACATAGATGCCATCTGCGTACCCACATCGGCAGAAACGGATCATCCGAATCTGTGTCATGTGGCTACCACAGTTATCACATCTCTTATGTTCGTTACGTTTGAATTCATCATAAGAGTAATACTGCCGCACTCGACCACATGAGCTACATGCAAAAACCCAAGGTTTTACCGATGTTTGAATTGCAGCAATAGTGTCGCTGACTTTAGGGGTAAGAACCTCATATGATTCCTCGTCAATATTGGGAGCAAAATCAACCACAGAAGCCTCGCCCTCGCTGCTGTGAGCGATGAACTCATGAACTCGTTGATTCACAATGCGGAGTAATCGTTTGTTGTTGATACCTGTGAGCTGAATACTGTTCCAATTATCAACATGAACAGCATACGTAACTCCACCACCACTCTGGGTATAATCTACCCAGCTCCCAGGCAAATACTTATAGAGGGCTTGTTGAACTCCGCGCCGCATTTTTTTATCATTTGCCATTTGAACACCCTCCTAACTATCGCATTTCAACAATGATTTGTTTATCTGTATCACGTAGACTACTCATAACATGGCAATAACACCGGTCAAATGCTTCTGTAAGGTAAGTCCTTGGCTCGATGGACCCGTTTTTCAAAGAACACACCAATTCATCAACGATTCTGTCAATTGTGATTCGGTACAGTTTTCCAATTGAACTGTCATTGTCAGAACACTTGTAAACCTGATAAGCGTGATCCTTAAGCATGTCAGCTGTGATTGCACCATTAACTAACGCCTTTTTTAGATCTCCGTACTTGCTTACATCGCCGATACTATATTGCAACTCATATTCATAGTAATTCAGAATCAAACTGGATAATATTCCGGGGAGGGTATTCTCCACGGCCTTTGTCGCCCAGCGATTAATTGAGACTGAATCTACCAGAATATCTTTGAATTCATGGAACTTAACAAAGTTCTTTAAGTAGCTTTGGTCTTTTTCTCGTGATGGCCTCATAATATCAATTACTATGCCCGCATGTTTTCGTCCAACTCGAGAATACGCCTGAATGTATTCAGCAGTATTCCCCGGCATGCCGTAGAATAGCATCAGATTAAACCGATCTGCATCGACGCCATGAGAAATCATGCTTGTTGCAGCAATCATATTAAAGTCAAGGTCATTGATTGCACTAGCTGCATGTTCAATTGAGGAGAGCGTAGCACGAACTTCCTGGAAGGTATCATCTCCGGTCATTTTCTTAGCAATGAGCGGTTGAATATGCTCTGCAATCAATTCCGTGTTAATCGGATCCTCCAACGCCTGAAGAACCCTATTACTCTCCATTTTGACATTGTTATACTCAAGAATAATCCAATAATCTTCTAGCAGACGAAGCGCAGCAGCAATCCGCTCTTCCTCTGAGCCAGCTATGTTCATGCCAGGGATCGAAAGGATCTGCTTGGGATCCAGATAAAGATCATATACAACTCGCTTAAGATACTGTAAGGAGTAGGCCACACTATTTACTATTGCTTTTCCAAAAGGTGCATAGCCGACAATAATACGTCCCAGATCATTTGTATCTATTTTTGAGTAAAAATTATGATCTAAGTATGGTGAGGCACAGGGGAAACGAATAGCGTTTTTCCAATAAAGATGCCTCGCCTGATCTGCATAAGCTGAAATTGTTGCAGTTGCACCAATTACTTTAATGCCCCTATTACATCCTGAGAGATTTTTGATGAAATATTCAATTAGTGTCTCATAATGCGAATCATACGCACCAAGCGATTCTTTAATCAAATGCAACTCATCTTGTATTAGCAACGTCGGGGCGGGATCCTTCATACGGACACGTTTAAAATCCGAAGGCGTACAAGTACATCCATCCGCCAAACATTTTGTACGAGCTGTGTACCCGTGTTTAGGGCATTTGAAAGACGCTCCGCATAACAAATTATGAAACCGCATGTTCAACCCGATTGCTGTCATTTTGTCTACAGTAGAAATGATCACGCTCGGAATGAACCTGTAAATGTCATCGTCTACCATAAACAGCGGAAGTATACCGTTGGAGGAGCAACCCGGATTCGAGCAAATGTGCCTCAAAGAATTGGCTTCTTCATCGTAAATCACATGCACTGAGCTTGAACCACAGAAAGGGCACACATCCAGCAAACGATACTTCTCATCAATTTCATCAGGAGATAGCTCATGGAGAGTCTTCTTTAATTCTTTGTCAATTTTGTTGGGGGTATTTCCTTCTCCAACGAAGTATCCCAAACTAAAGGACTCACCCCCGAGAGACTCACCAACACGAATCATCTCAGCTGTTGCCAGAATATTAGATACGCGCTGCACCTGCTGAACAGATAACAATCTGAGCGGATATTTCAATAACGCTGTAACTCCGCATTCTTTCCCGCGCAATCTGTCAAAGAACAGATTAAAAACAAGAATACCTAAAAATGCCTCTGTTTTACCACCGCCTGTAGGGAAGTAGAGAATATCTGTATCGTTTGTCTTTGCTTTTCCTTTAAGTTCATCGTCTAGATCTAAATCTGGCTCATTGGCAACTATGTCTAGGATCAATGAAACAACGAAGACAATCTGGAATAATCGCCAACTGTCATACCCTTTTGCAGACTGCTTAAACGCACGATTCATATACTGGAAAGCAGTCCGAACCATATGATAGTTCTCGATCAACTCAACACCTGTCTTGAAGCGTCTTATTTCGAGCCTAAAAGCATCAATTTCATGTTCAAATTGTCTCTTACCATTTGAAGTGAGATTGTCTCTTGATTTATAGTCATCCTCCCATAGTTTTAACTCCTTCAACATCTTACTGTGGATGGTATTTAGAGTTTCAACTGGATTCAGTATTAGGTCTTCAAACTTAACAGCCAGGGCATCATTTGTTTTTAAGCGATGCTGAATAAAGACCGGTACATGAACGGTCTGAATGACAGTATTGCCCTCTTGACATTCGACATTACAATTATTGCCTAGCGCATAGACATACTTATCGTATTTATAATCATCGGCGAAATAATCCAATTCAACAGGGACAAGACTCGCGTTCCTGCATTTTACTCTGATACCAGAATTGAAGAGTGTATTAATCCGATAGGGATCGCTCTTTGCCGCCTTCATTTTTTTGTCACTGGTCTCATCGCCAAAAGCAGTTTCATTACTCAGTGCAATTGTTATATCAAGACAGTTCTCAACTCCTTTGACATCCACCGAGACATCAAAATCGAAGCGAGCGAACATATCAAATTCTTCTCTAGAAATCTGTTTGTTTTTATACTTTTCCCAAGCTTCTTCTGAAGCCAAATCATCGATAGTCAATCTGTCCCGGAACTGGCATGGCATCACGCCGGGATATGTTTTTACCTCCTCACACAGCGCAGCAACAATCTTGTGTAATTCTTGTTTAAATGGAGACTCAGGGGCAAGGCTTCCACAGTCGAATTGTTCATTATAAATATCCGTAAGTTTCAACGTAAGAAAGACGTTCTCTCTATCAATCGCAATCTTCCTATAAATCGGGAGAAGCTGAACTTTGTGCTCAAGCATCTCTTTTGATAAATGCCCAGCTTTTTTCTGGGAGACAAGGTCATCAAAAGAATCCGCTCTAGCTTCAGTAAAGGTTACAAGGAAGTCTTTTAAGAAGGCTTGCCGTTGCTCTTCGTAAGAAGGGAGAATGCGGAAGAAAAAATTTCCTTGCGGATAAATGTCAAGTTCAGCACGGCTAATATCTGCCTTTGGCACCCGGAAATTGACACTGATCTGCTTAATCAGAACGCTTGAAGAGAACGAATCAGATTCGCTATGTGGGGATAGCTTTCCCACATAGATCCGGTCGTTGGGATCATATTTATAAATTGTGTCTAAATGGGTTCCGGAAATTGATGAGACAAATCGATTCACAATCTCTCTCGCCAACAGTTCTCGGTTATTAGCCATTAACCCCACCCCTTTTCTTTAAACCGGTCTTCGACGAACTTAGCCTTCAACCCAATCTTCTCAATCAACAGTTCAAAGATGGCATTATGCAAGTTGTCCCCCAAAAGTCCTTTATTCTCGTTTATTATTTCTAGCGCGGTAAGCCATTCTTTATAGTTATTTATATCGCAAGTCATAGAGCCTTTTATTTCTTCACTAGAGGAGGTCGATGTCTCGCTTAGAACCAGGAAATGCTTTAATGCATCCGGGATAGGAAACTTCTTCACCCCGTACTCCTCGAACTTGATTATTGCCATTTTGCTCGAATGTGTTCCGGTTCCAGAAGAAACAACATCCTCTACAACTCCTATCCCATATTTTGTATGGGACACAGTATATCCCTTGAGAAGCTTTTCAGCGGGTTTTCCTTGTATAGAGCCTGTGATCTTACCTTCTGCAACGTTTTGAAAATGGGCGAGAATAGCTTCAGTCCATTCTGAAATCGTATTCCAGCCTTTGAAATAACCGCTATTCGACAATTCAACCAGCCAGATAAGCAAAGCCGCATCTCTAAAATCAGAAATGGATGAAGGCGTTGCCATTTCAACAGCTTTCAGCACAGTCAAATACTTTTTTAGTTGCTTCTGTACATTCTCTTCGGAATTCTTTATTAGTGCAGCAATATATCCCGAATAATCATTGTCCTTCTCATATTTAGCAGATTCTTTAGAGATTATGATTGTCGATTCAGATTGAGTCTTCGGCGAATATTGGAACGGGCTTTCAAGTGCTTCTTCTCCATCATCTAGATCTAATGGTTCTACAGTTAAAATACTTGAAGCTATGATTTTCCCAGCGCCATAAGCCGTCTCACCACATATAACACTTTGATTCGTCTGCGCTTTTTTCTCTATTGCAAGAGTTTTTCCGATGATAATACTCCCATCCGCAAAAATGGAATCCGCATCGATAGACTGGGCAACTATCCTGTCATGACAAGTAATGGAAGCGGCTTGAACATCTTCACACCACATATCATTTTGAACAATTATTGCTCCTGAGACAATGCAGTGCCCCATGCAGACAAAACGTCCTTTAATTTCAATTTCATCTGCGCGAACATCTCCGAACACAATCAAGTCAAACAATGCAGTTATTTTCCCATCACAGGTTAGATCTTGGGAAACACAATAACTCGCCTTAAACGTAACATCCTCAGAGCTTTGGCCTCCTGGGATGAGTAATTGGTTTCCAGACCTTAACGCATTAGGGGATTTATCATCGAATACTACCATCGTTATTCTCCTATAGATTCGCGAAGTAAGTCCATATAGATCGATTCACCTTTTGGCGCTGATAGAATAATTGTCAGTTCATCCTTGGCACGTGTACATCCTGTATATAAGAAGTTGACATTCTTTTTAAATGCTTCCTGCTTATCATCTAGTTGTTCCTTTGTTAGATTGCCAAAATCACTTAAAACTCTAGCTTTTTCATGGGAACCCAAAGGCCTAAGACCAGCAAGAATCACGGCTCGAAAATCCAGTCCAAGAGATCCTTCGATTGTTGCAATCGTTACTCCACGACGGGAGCCATATGTAGCACCTTCAGATTCTCCAGTGATAAGGATCGAAGGAGTCTCCCAGTTTTCTTTATAAAAGGCTTGCTTTATAAAGGGAAGGAGGTTGTAATAGTGGGTTTTCCATCCTTTTGAAGTGTATTTCTGGCTCTTGTTATAAACAATTACAGCAATATCAACCTCACTGTACCCCTTCTTAAGAAGATCCCGAATTGCGTCGCAAATAGCTGCTGCTTCACCCTCATTGCTAAAGTCTGTTATGGTATAAACCGTCGGTTCATTTCCCGGACGATAAGCCGTCCCTCTAAGAAATAGTTCTGGATCCGAAGACAGGTCGACACCGATCTTCATTCCAAAAGCCTTTGCATAACTTACATACCTATCAATAGCATCGTTAATCGGCTTGGAATTTCTATAGTTTGTTTCGATTGGCAGTGTTTTCCCTCGATACTCAGGATACTCACTTCCTCCGCCTTGCCACGGGGCTTTGCCATGCTTAATGTTATTCTTGATATCCTGAGATTTATCACCGGCAATGATAAAATAGTGGTCCGTGTCATTTTTGCTTTTTAGCAGGTTAAAGCAGAATCTATACCATTCAGGCTTAAAAATCTGTACCTCGTCGATAAAGATCCCATAAAAGCGTTCTTTAATTCGTCCTTCTGCTAAAGCCTCATTTGCCTTCTCAAAAAGTCGATCGTAGTAGTCATCATCTTTTTGCTTCGGATATCTTGTTGGAAGAGAGATTCCATTGCTTTCCAATAGTTGTCTGCACAACCCTAAAAATGTTGTACATCTGACATTTCTATCTGTAAAACCCGCTTGGGAAATAGCCCATTGATAGTAATTATTCAGATTTCGGTTATAGCATGTGAGCAGGAAGTTCTCACTTGGATTTAAACTTGCTAGCTTAAAGCATTTAGAGATGAGGAGAACACTTTTCCCGCTACCTGCACAAGCAAGTATTAGCTGATTACCCCTGTTAATTCGATTGACGATATCAATTTGCCAAGTATCAAGTCGATATGACTGGACAGCACGATCTATTTGAGTTAATGCTGCTTCCTTAATTGAAATAGATGCATGATCATCAAGAATAAACTTTCTGGGTATAGTGATTTCTGGGCAAAGGCGTTGAAATATATTGTTTACTTTGTCCTCGGTGACGTCATCCGCTGGGGAAAAACGCTTCAGCAATATAGCTTTTCCTTCCTTGCGGAGTATTTGAATATCATTCTTCAGCAGGACATGTTTGTCGCAAAAAACTTTTTCTGTATCCGATAAATCAGCCTCTATTTGAGAGCGTTCAACATTTGGAAATACAAAACATATGTTGAGGGCAAACCTTAGATTGCCACTTTCTCTGACCAAGTATTTGCTTTCTTCGAGTTTTGTTCTTATATCGTTTTCCAATACTTTAAAAACCATAGGGTTGCCCATGGCTTTTATCGTTGTTGCTGTAACCAAAGGAATGTCCGAATCGAAAAACCGCAGTAAAAGAATTCCTTCAGGTACAACAAGCATGTTAAATAGCTCGGCTTGTCCTTTTCCTGCATCACGTTTTCTCGGGTTGATCTGAAGAACATAGTATGCCAATTGGTCACCAGGG
>JAEEGL011234507.1_pt1 | contig 12539 bp, 7 predicted proteins | sample 9134231 | NCBI WGS metagenome assembly JAEEGL01 (sample SAMN16246548, study PRJNA631951) | gut metagenome | biome: gut microbiome; feature: rumen; material: fiber-attached | host: Bos | place: Iran: Karaj | collected 2018-10
TGCGAAGGCCATCCATCGACTGCAGATGCGGTGCCCCACCCCAGTCCACCACAAAGCGGAAGGGAGAACAAGAGTGCACAAAATCCTCGTCTCAACGAGGTCGAAGCGACAAGGCTGGACAGAAATTGTTTAAAGGTAAAGGTTCTTTTCATATTCATTTGGTTTATGGGAGAAAAGAATAGGCGGAGGGGCACCAACGTGTGGTCCCTCTCCGCCCGATTTCATTCATAGGCTCGCGCGAGCCTAAAAGAAACTATTGTGCCACAAAGAGCATGGAGTTGGTGATGTCGTTCAGGTAAACATCATATGTGCCTGCAGGCACATATATGTTACCGCCGCCATTAGTACCAATCTTGTTGATACCGTCAGCCACATTCCAATCGCCATCGCTGCCGAAGCCCCAGTTGACAGACCAGTCATGGTTGGCACGATACTTCAGCATACCAGCGCTCTCCTGAACGAAGACTGCGTGCCAGTTGTGCGGTGCCACCTGCTTGAGTTCGAAGTCGCCACCCCAGCCATTGAACTCGCCAATAAGCGATATGTTAGTGTACTCTGTAGGAGCTTGGTTGTCTAGTTTGGTCCAGGTGTAGGTCATCGTCTCCATATTGATGGTGAAGGTATAGAACTCAGCCGAAGGAGCCGAGATAGCCTGTGCATTCGAACCGATGATGGTTCCTGAAGCCGAGTTGTCGCCATCAACAGCACAGCCGTAAGCCTTATCCCAATTACCGAAGTCGTTGACGTTCCAGAACTTCAAATCCCAGGCGCCCGACCACTTTGTGGTGTATGAGAGTACATACTTCGACTCAGGAGTGAAGATGCAAGTCTTGTCCTTGTCGCTCCAACCCTGGATGCCACCTACCACATAGTACTGAGCAGCAACGATGACAGGTTCTATCGTGTAGGTGTACTCCATCATGTTAAGCGTTATCTTGAAGAAGTCAGCGCCTAACGAACCTGGCATACAGATGCTACCATCGTCAGAGAGTTCCGAGCGAGCAGCCAGAGAACCAGTCATACTTTGGTTACCATTGCCACCAGTCGTTCCGAGAAGCTTGCTCCAATCACCATTGTTAGTGATGGCATCGAGAGCCTCGTCATCGCCAATAGCGAACCACGTGTCACCCTGAGAAGCCTTAATAGTGATGGTAAAGATAGGATCGTCATAAACGTTCGTTGCACTATGGCTGAACTTCTGAACCTTCGTCTTGGCTGATTCAGCCCAGTCATAGGTAGCACCGACTACATAATAATTGTCGGAGATGTGCGGAGCCTTTGGAGTGATGTTGACCGTTGTGGTGCCAACATTCTTAAAGGTCTGCGAGCCGACAGCCGTCAGGCACACCACTTCCAAAGCGACGCTACGCTTATCGGGCTTTGCACCATAGAGTTGCACAACAGCAGCCTGCAGATCGGCAGAAGCCACACGTCCCTGAGCATCGGCAACAAGCGTGACGACAGCGTCGGAAGCAGGATTCGTCGTGAGGTTGACGGTGTAACTGCTAACAGCCTCATCAGCCACAACCACCTCAGGTGTAAACAGCTGTACAGAGTCGGGTGCTGTAGCGAGGTCAATATCGGCAACGGGTTTCACCGTCATCTCAACGGTCTTGGCAGCTTCCTCAGGGTTAGTCTGAGGAAGTGCCCAATCAGTATAGTCTTCGGAGCACGATGCCAATGCGGCAAGAAGTGTCAGTCCGTAAAATAATTTCTTCATCATAATAATTTCCTGTTTATTAGGTTCTGAATTACTGCTTCATGAATCGGATGTAACCCGTGATGTCGTTGAAGAAAATCATGTAGGTACCAGCCTCCTCAATGACGAGGTTTGCACCACCATCAACACCATAGACATACATTCCATCGCCATCGGCAACAATCGTGCCACCCTTGTTGAAGTCCCAAGAACCAGCCTGCTTCACCTTCACTTCGGCGCCGGCTTGGAATGTCTGGGTGATGTACCAATCGTGGTTCTCGGCTCCATCGTAGGTGTGGCAAGGACTCATCTCGGTGTCGCCCCAATCATTGAAGGAACCAGAAATTGCCATGCCGTCGAACGTCTTCGCTGAGCCATCATATTTCTCAACTCTGAGATTGTCGGTTGCCGTGTTGAGTTTCACGGTGTAAAGACCTGCTTCAGGAACTGTGATGTTGCCCGAACCGCCATCGTTCTTCACGAATGTGCCGAACGCATCGCCTTGTCCCCACTGGGTTTCCCAATTGTCGGACATAGAACCGCGGAGCTTGAATCCATTGCCGGCCAGATAGCCTACCCACTGAATCTCACCCTTACCAGTCTTCTTATCGTACTCAACGCCTTCAATTGACTGCATAGGAATCACACACTTACCATAGTCGCCGCCCCATGAGCCGTCGCAGATGTCGCTACCGATGAGCCACCACAACTCAATAGGCGAATCCTTCAGTTCCACATACATAGGAGCAACGATGAAGGAAATCACGTTTGAATAGATTGTATCACCGGCATAGTCGGCCAACATACGGGCGTAGACAGGTGTCGTGGCAGGAACTTCATTCTCCTCCCACTGAGCTATCTGCTGCAAACCCTTTGCAAGAAGCGAAGGATCGACACTACCTTTGCAACCATTGTAAATCTGGTCGAGCATCACATAGTCGGCAACAGTCTTTCCGCTCTCATCGGATTCTGCTTCAGCCACAGAGGTAGTAAAACTGTTCTTGAGGGAGAACTGCATCTGATACTGTGCAGCCACAGGGAATCCACCATAGTTAGGCTGTGACCAGGTGAAGGGCAGCGCCGTTGAGGTGGCGAGGTCAGTGGTAGCCTTCGAGTAAGCCGGTGTGTTCAGCTGGAACGTGCTGGGCATCACAAGCGTAGGATTGGAGTCGTTGTCATCCTCACAAGCTGTGAAGATGCACACGCTGCAAAGGAGCAGCAATGCTGACTTTAATATATTCTTCATAATCTATAGTCCTTTCTGTTATGGATTAGTAACCAGGATTCTGAACATTGTTGTAAGCAGGCAGCTGAGCTGCGGGGATAGCATAGATGTTGCGATAAGAGTCGAAGTTGCGGCCAACATACGTGCCACCCTTCCACTGCCAGATATAGTCGCTTTCCTGACCTCCGAACTTACCGAAGCGGATAAGATCCACACGGCGGCGGCCTTCGAAGTAGAACTCGCGTGCCCACTCGTCGAGGATGTCGTTGAGCGAGTAGCCCTGACGCTGAGTGGCATGAGCACGGGCACGCAATGCATTGATGGCCTTGATGCCTTCAGCCGTAGCAGATCCACCATTCTGGCGTGCAGTAGCCTCGGCATAGGTAAGGTAAGCTTCGGCAGTGCGGAAGAAGAAGAAGTCGGCATCCATGAAGGTAGCGTCATGACCAGCAGAACCATCAGTCTTGAAGTTCACGAACTTAGCCACGGCATAGCCGTTCTTGAAGGTAGCACGGTCAAGGTTGTTAATCTCGCGACCCACACCATCGAAGATGGCGCGGTCATCACCGGCCACAGCAGGCATCTCATAGGAAGGCACCTGAGGAGCATCGAGGTTGGGGAAGAACTTCTGAATGAGGTTCGGACGAGTACGGTTACCACCCCATACCTGTCCTGACAGTCCATTGGTAGCATCCAAGTTGTTTGGATTTGCATGCATATCGCTGTCAAACGAACCTGCGCAGAGGAATTGTGTGGTACCCCAAGACGTTGTGGTGAGACCATCCTGCAGAATGGGGAAGATAGCTTCATAGGCAGCGTCGGTTTCGCCGTTGTCACCCATGAAGAGCATCTGGTAAGCACTCCATCCACCCACGCTGGTGGTGTTCAGACGATAGCTGGAGTCCATGACCTTCTTGGCATACTCGGCAGCCTTTGCCCACTGGGCAGTACCCGTGTAGACCTCGGCATTCAGATAAAGACGCGACAGCAACAGCCAAGCTGCAGCCTTGTCAACACGTCCATAGCCGGCATCGGTAGACTTCTTAGCCTTTGCCTCAGAAAGGTTAGGCTCAACGTTGTTGACGAGTTCGTTCTCAATCCAGTCATAGATTTGCTTACGATCGTAAATCTCTGGATTGCCCATCTGCTCAGTAAAAGGTACGCGTCCGAAAGCATCCATCAGCAAATAGTAGTGCAGAGCACGGAGGAAACGCACCTCGGCCGTCATCGTTGCATTGTAGTCGGAAGCAACGGCCAGATACTGATTACAGAACGTAATAGCAGTGGTAAGACGAGCGAAGTAGCCAGCCAGCATGGGATGTGAAGCGTCGTAGGTGTTGAAGCACGACTGCTCAATACCATCATCACCCCAACCATTGATAGCCTCATCGGTAGGTAACTCATTGGAGTTCCACATCTGGCGCACATAACCCGACGTACCACCATCGATACCATCGATGTCGCAGTCGCCATTGGCACCGCCATTACCAGCCATGGCAATCGTTGCATAGCACTTGTTGAAAAGACCTTCAGGAGAGACCTCGGTCGACATGTTGGGGTCGAGCGGCTCGACGTCGAGGTCGCCGACGCACGATGTCATGCCGAAAGTCAGTGCAAGAGCAGCAACAGGAATCAGATTCTTAAATATTCTTTTCATGACTTATATTGCTTTTTAATATAATAATGTGTACACTTGTTGACTTTAGAAGTTCAGGTTCAGACCAACGATGACCGAGAAGGGACGCGGATACATGTTGCTGTCGAAGCCGTTGGCCACCTCAGGATCGAGGCCGTCGTACTTCGTGAGCGTGAACACGTTGTTAGCCGTGGCATAGACACGTCCGCTGAGCTTCTTGAAGAGGTTGGCGAAGCTGTAACCGAGCGTAATGTTGTCGCACTTCAGGAACGAAGCGTTGTGAACATAGAAGTCAGAGAGCTGCGAGGTGACCTGGTAGGTCTGCCAGTTGCGTGCGATAGCCTCGTAGCTGTAGTTGTTCATGTAGAGCAGCGAGCTCTTCCACACCTCGGTGCGGTTGACGTTGGCCATACCTTGCTCGTTGTTGTTATAAACGTAGTTACCGATGTTGGCACGCAGGTTGAAGCCGAAGTCCCAGTTCTTGTACTCAAGACGCGAAGCAAGACCCATCACGATGGGAGCCATAGGGCTCTTGTAGAAATAGCGATCATTCTGAGTGATGATTCCATCACCATTACGATCGACCACTGCATTCTCAATGGGTTTTCCGTTAACGTCGTAAGCCTGTTGATAGACGAGGAACGAGTTGATGGGGTTACCCACCTGCTGATACTCGAGATAGCGGTCGGTACCAATCTGTATGTTAGTATTAGCAACTGGTGAGCCATCGCTCGAAACGCCTGTAAGGTTGGTAATCTTGTTGATGTTGTAGGTGAAGTTGTAGTCGAGAGTCCAATACCAGTCCTTCGTGCGGAGCACCTTCCAGCTCAGCGTAGCCTCAATACCCTTGTTGACAAGGTCGCCGATGTTCTGCCAGTTCTGGTTACGATAAGCAGAGAGAGCCAAAGCAGGAGCATAGTTCAGCAGGTCGGTAGTCTTGCGATAGTACCAGTCGATGGTACCAGTAAAGCGCTGGTCGGCTATACCCCAGTCGAAACCTATGTTATAGGTGGTTGTGGTTTCCCACTTCAGGTTTGGAGTGTAGTTGTCAGGACGATAGAGAGTACCATCACCAACAACGGGATAGTAGCTATCGGTACCGGTGTTGCGTGAGTAAGTAGGAATCCAACCATAATCGGGCACAGCACCAGCCTGCTGACCGGTCATACCCCAACCGAGGCGCACTTTCAAGTCGGAAAGCCATTCGATGTCGCGGAACTTGTTCTCATCCTTCACCTTCCATGCGAAAGCAAACGAGGGGAACCATGCCCAATGCTCCTTGAAGCGTGATGTACCATCGTCACGAACGGTTGCCGTGACATAGTAGCGATCCATGAGCGACCAGTTGGCACGTCCGAAGAACGAAACGAGGTAGCTGTCGGTACAGAAATGATAAGGAGTATGAGGACGCTCGTTGATAGCATCGCCCCAAGCAGCTCCCGTCTCGGGATTGATGGTGCTAGGATCTCTCCAGTTGGGGTTCGTCGAAGGATAGTGGCCAACATAGTCATTCTTCCGGTCACGCCAGAAGTGCTGCCACTCATAACCAGCCATGATGTCGAAGTGGTTCTTTGCCTTGTCGTTGAAGTCGTGGTAGTACTGAGCATAGGCTGAGAGTTGCAGGTTGCGCTTCAGGATCTTTTCCTTTCCATGGGTTCCATAGTACATCGAACCTGTATACCAAGGTTGGTTCTCGGTATATTGCTTACCTTCCGAGATATCAGCACCCAACGTCATGTGGAGGCGCAGGTCCTCAAACCCATGAACCTTATAGTCGATGTCGGCACTACCAATGAACGAACGGCTATTGGCATGCTCGTTACGACCATAGAGAAGCGACAGCGGGTTTGGCATGTTGGCTACACTTCTGTAGGTGAACGGCCATGTAGTATCGCCATCGTAATCGGCTTCAACAGGCCACTGGAAGTAACCGCCGAAGTTGTTGAGCGTCTGCTGCAGGCTGTTGCCCAGCAATTCCTTGTGATAAGAAGAAGTGAAGTTGTGAGGATCCTGTGTCGGGTCCATGTAGACGGCTGCGCTGACAGCAGCTCCGTCGGCATACTTCGTCTTGGCATACATACCCTTACCATTGAGGTTCAGAGTCAGGTGGTTGTCGAAGAACGATGGATTCAGATTCAGGGCTGCTGTGACACGCTGGAAATCAGAGGTTTTCAGGATACCCTGCTGGTCGGTATAGCCCACGCTTACACGGTAGGGCAGATTCTTCATAGCACCCGAAACCGTCACATTGTGGTCATGGCTGATGGCCTTACGATAGATTTCGTCCTGCCAGTTGGTGTTGGCTGTACCCAATGCGTTTACGGGGATACTGCCCTCACCATAGATACCCTTGATGAAAGCACGATACTCGTCGCCGTTCATCACCTCAAGGCTCTTCTGGCGCATGCTCAATGTTGCGCTTCCGGAATAGGAAACACTAGGTTTCATACCCTGGCGGCCTTTCTTCGTGGTGATGATGATGACACCGTTAGAACCACGAGAACCGTAGATAGCCGTGGCCGAAGCGTCCTTCAGTACGTTGAACGACTCAATGTCTTGGGGATTGATCATAGAAAGGGGGTTCGACAGACCCTTCACACCTTCGTTATCCATGGCAAGACCATCGATGACGATCAGAGGGTCGTTGGAGGCGTTAAGCGACGAGCCGCCACGGATGCGAATCTGTGCACCTGAACCTGGGGCACCGTCGTTACTGGTAATGTTCACACCGGCCACCTTACCAGCCAGCATGTCTTGTGGGTTCACCACTACACCCTTGTTCTTGGCATCGGGTTTCAGGGCTGCCACCGATCCGGTAAGGTCGCTCTTCTTGGCGACACCATAACCGATGACTACCACTTCGTTGAGTGATTTTTCACTGTCTTCCTGAAGTGTAATAACAACATTCGATGCTGCTGTCACTTCCTGAGTCTCGTATCCAATGTAGGACACTGAAAGCGTAGCTCCCGTCGGAGCCTGAAGAGTGAAGTTACCGTCGATGTCGGTAATCACACCGCCCGTCTGTCCGACGATGCGAACGGTGGCACCGATGATGGGTTCTTCGGTAGCATCCTTCACATGGCCATTGACAGTAATCTGCTGTGCAAAGGCACTGACAGAGAGAATTAGCCCACATATCAATGCGAGCATCCTCTGAGGCATGTTAAATTTTACCTGCTTCATCATTTTTTGTTTGTTAGTTTATTGTTAGTTAAATGTTATACTTGTCATTAGTTATTAGCATGAACGCAGTAGTTCACGGTGCAAAGTTAATTTTCTTTATACAAATATGTGCGCAAATTAAAAAAAAATTATAATTTTGCATGCGCAAACGTTTGCATTACTAATTATAAATTATAAGTAAGGTAATTATTCTATATATCAAAAGTTTTAACTACCTTTGCGAAAAATATGCCTGCCTAATAAAGAACTGAAATGGACGTCAACTCACCTATCACGATGAAGGATATTGCACGGGAACTGGGTGTCTCGGTTGCAACGGTGTCGAGAGCGCTAAAAGACTCGCCACGCATCAGCCCTGCCCAACGCCTGCGCATCAAAGAGTTTGCGAAAGAGCATCATTTCACCCCTAACTATGTGGCTGAGACATTGCGTAACTCACGCGTTAAACCACAAAAAATCATTGGTGTTATCATCCCACAGTTCGCACATTTCTACTTCTCATCAATCCTAAGCGGCATCGAACAGGAAGCCTCTGCCCACGGTTACTCCATCATGGTGGCACAAAGTGATGAACAGTACGACCGCGAGGTGCGCATCTGCAAATCGTTCTACGAGCACAAAGTGTGTGGCATTATCGTTTCGCAGGCAAAAGATACGCAGAAATACGACCACTTCCAGCAACTCATCGACCTCGGAGTACCATTGGTTTTCTACGACCGCATCTGTACAGGTGTCAATGCTTCGCGTGTGGTGGTTGACGACTATATGGGGGCCTTTAATGCCGTGACCCATCTTATCAACTCTGGTTGTCGGCGAATTGCCTACTATGGATCGTCAATGACGTTGGAAATATCGAAGAATCGCTACAACGGCTACCGCGACGCACTGCTCAGACAAGATCTGCAGCCACGTGCTGAATGGATGCGTTTCTGCGACAACCGTGCCGATGCCGAAGCTATCACACCTGCCATTTTGGAACAAGAGGTGATTCCCGATGCGTTCTTTGCCGTCAACGACGACACTGCCATAGGTATCCTCTATACGGCAAAGCGCATGGGTTACCGTGTACCTGAAGACATTTCCATCTGCGGATTCACCAATGGCCAGCGTGCTGTGGCATGCGACCCGATGCTCACCACAGTTGAGCAACGTGGCGTCAGTGTTGGTGAGGAAGCTGCCAACATTCTCATTTCGCAAGTAGAAGGCACCTTGCCCCGCAACCATGTGGAAAAGCGGGTTGTACGCACAAGGCTTATCATCCGAGGAACAACAAGATAATTATTTACCATCATAAGTCATGAAACAGAAACCGAATTTATCATTTTGGGCACTCTGGAACCTGTCATTTGGGTTCTTCGGCGTACAAATAGCCTATGCCCTGCAGAGTGGAAACATTTCACGCATCTTCCGCACACTTGGTGCTGACCCTCACGACCTGAGCTACTTCTGGATTCTGCCACCGCTGATGGGCATGATCGTTCAACCCATCGTTGGAACGTTCAGCGACAAGACGTGGTGCCGTTTTGGCCGCCGTATCCCTTATTTGTTCATTGGTGCTGCCGTGGCTGTCGCCGTCATGTGCTTGCTTCCAAATGCCGGCTCGCTTGGTCTGGCCGTGTCGCAGGTCATGATGTTCGGCCTCGTCATGCTCATGTTGCTTGATACATCTATCAATATGGCCATGCAACCATTTAAGATGCTTGTGGGCGACATGGTGAACGAAGAGCAAAAAGCCAAGGCCTACAGCATTCAGTCGTTCCTCTGTAACGCTGGCTCGGTAGTGGGATTCCTGTTCCCCTACATCTTTGCAGCTGTGGGCATTGCCAACGTAGCTGCGCCAGGCATTGTTCCGCCATCTGTGGTATGGTCGTTCTACATCGGTGCTACCATTCTCATTCTTTGCGTTATCTACACCACGTTGAAGGTAAAAGAATGGAATCCGAAAGAATACCGCGAGTATAATCCCGTCGCCGAAGACAAGGAAGACAAGGCTAACTGGTTTGTATTGCTGAAGAATGCTCCCGCCACATTCTGGAAGGTAGGTCTTGTGCAGTTCTTCTGTTGGGCAGCTCTGCTCTATATGTGGACCTATGTAGTTGATGCCGTGGCCGAAACCGTATGGCAATCAACCGATTCTTCCAGTAAAGCCTATCAAGACGCAGGCGACTGGACGGGCGTTCTCTATGCTATTCAAGCCATGGGATCGGTCGTTTGGGCCACTATCCTTCCTCGCTTCAAGAACACCAAGATGGCTTACGCCGTGAGTCTTGTGTTGGGTGGCATTGGTTTTGCACTGATTCCCTTCGTACCTAACCAGTATGGACAAATCATTCCGTTCCTGCTCATCGGCTGCGCTTGGGCTGCCATGCTCGCCATGCCGTTCACATTTGTCACCAATGCCCTGCAGGGTTACGGCCATATGGGCACCTATCTGGGCCTGTTCAACTGTACCATTTGCCTGCCCCAAATCATTGCTGCCGTGTGTGGCGGATTTGTCCTTCACATGGTAGGTGGCCATTCGGCTACCATGATGATCGTCTCGGGTGTGCTATTGGTATGCGGTGCTGCCTGTGTAGGATTCATTAACGACAAGAAACGTACCACGGAAGTATGAGAAACCGACTGGTTATCATACTGATAGCCTTCCTGCCACTATTGGCTTGTGCCCAAGAGGCGGACCATCCATCACCGCGTTCCGACAGAGTCGACGATGTGATTCGCTTCGTTCCTGTGGCATCCGTCTTTGCCTTGAAGGCATGCGGCGTTGAAGGGGCCTCTTCATGGAAGCGACTCATCGTGAACACAGCAGCCAGTTATGTACTGGCTGCGGGTACAACGTGGGGATTAAAACACGCTATTCATGAGCGGCGTCCAGATTACAGCGACACACATTCCATGCCTTCAGGTCATGCAATGGCTGCCTTTGCGGGCGCACATATATTAAATAAGGAGTATGGCCGGCGTTCCATTTGGTACAGCATAGCTGGTTACAGTGTTGCCACCGCAGTTTCTGTCAACCGTGTTTGCCGCGATCGTCACCATTGGTACGACGTATGTGCCGGTGCTGCCATTGGTATTCTCGGCACAGAGGCAGGCTATTGGTTAGGCGACAAGATCACAGGCGAACATTCGCGCTATGCTGTTGCCGTAGGACCTCAGTCAGTATCGCTTTCCATCGCGTTTTGATTAGCTTATTATTCCCTGACAAAAAAGCCATTGATACGAGAATATCAATGGCTTTTTTGTCATGAAGAACGATGAATGTTGAGGCAAATCGGCTGGACAAATGCAAACGTTTGCGCATATAAATTGGAAATTTAATAACAACCCTTCGCACACCTTATATAAATAATTACTACCTTTGAGGCTGTAATTAAAAACCGAATTCTATGAATATTTATTTTCACATTGAATACCACACTGTGTTCGGCGAGGAATTGGTGCTGAACATCATCAGGAAAAACGCGGATGGCAAGGAAATAACCACCCAGTACAGAATGAATACGACCGACGGATGGCAATGGACCTGCACGCTCAACAATTATCAGGCTGTCGGTGCCGTGGCCAAACGCGGACAAGCACCAGATGCGAAACCTGTGCTTGACTACTTCTATAGCGTTGACAATAATGGCAGCGAAGAGCGCCATGAGTGGCGTACCGTGGCCCATAGACTGGAACTTAACCCTGAAGATGCCATCTGCTTCCATGTTTACGACCGCTGGATAGACATGCCAGAAGATAGCTATTTGTACAGCTCGGCATTCACGGAGTGCTTGAAGTCCAACGGTCCCGCTCACCTTTCCCACCCTCTGAGTGTAGGCAATTCTATTGGAACAGGGTACCACCTTCGGCTCGTCGTTCGTGCTCCGCAATTGCGTAAGGGACAACGGCTCGTCATGGCAGGCGAGATTGAAGAACTAGGGTTCTGGAATCTCGACAAAGCCGTCCCCATGACCGAGCACAACCATAATGAATGGGTTGTTGATCTCGATGCTTCCGCTTTTGCAGGACGCGCCATTGAATTTAAGTTCGTGGCTGTAGGAGGAGAGCAAGGCTCCATGTGGGAAACCGGACAGAACCGCACAGTCAACGTGCCTACTGACTTGCGCCGTGGCGATGTGGTCGTTTATCAACTCGATCAGGCTTTCTTCGCCCTGTGCAACCAACGCGTAGCCGGTACACTCGTACCCGTGTTCTCTCTGCGTTCGAAAGGTTCCTTCGGTGTGGGCGACTTCGGAGATCTCCGACAAATGGTCGACTGGGTAGCAAAGACCCATCAACAGCTTCTGCAGGTGTTACCCATCAACGACACTACGTCAACCCACACATGGACTGACTCCTATCCTTATTCATGCATTTCAGTGTTTGCCCTGCATCCACAGTATGCCGACTTGCGCCAGCTGCCCGAGCTAAAGGACGCAAAACTAAAAGAGGAATTCGAGACTCTCCGCGAGGAACTGAACGCCCTGCCACAGATTGACTATGAGCGTGTGAACAATGCCAAGGCCAAATATCTGCATGCTATTTTTGAGCAAGAGGGTGAAAAGGTGTTGAAGTCGGAATCGTTCAAGACATTCTTCAGAGAGACAGAGCAATGGCTTGTGCCCTATGCTCAATACTGTCTGCTGCGCGATCAGACAGGAACTGTCGACTTCACCCAATGGAAAGGACATAACGTCTGGGACGAAGCCGATCGTAAAGCACTCTCCAATCCCCGCACAAAAGCCTATAAAGAGGTATCGTTCTACTATTATGTTCAATACATTCTGAGCATGCAGATGCAAGCAGTTCACGAA
>JAEEGL012616518.1_pt1 | contig 12539 bp, 8 predicted proteins | sample 9134231 | NCBI WGS metagenome assembly JAEEGL01 (sample SAMN16246548, study PRJNA631951) | gut metagenome | biome: gut microbiome; feature: rumen; material: fiber-attached | host: Bos | place: Iran: Karaj | collected 2018-10
CCCCGCGGGGCTGCTCAAAAAGAACTTTTTCACACTCTTCCATGGATATTTGCTGTTTATATCTTCTCATTTTTCTGAACATATCTTCACCTCGTTTTTATAATAACAAACCGATGAAAATATGTCAAGTTTTACTCGTCTTCAAGAGAATTTCTCTTATGTACCACAACTGTCTTTTCGTAGCATGAGAATACATCATTTACAAAGACTTGGTTAAGTTTTGGCGTGCAAAGACTTACAAGCGGAACAACAATAAGTCCGACTACCATTGTTATAGCACCCGCATTTATAGGTGACGGGATAAATTTGCAGATCATATTGGCAATGGTAAAGCCAACGCCCCATATATAACTTGCCCATACGGATGCTTTTGTTATTTTTTTGCTGTAAAGGCCGTACATAAACGGTGCAAGGAATGCGCCTGCAAGTGCGCCCCAGGACACACCCATAAGCTGTGCGATAAACATAGGCGGATTAAGCGCCATAACGACCGACATTACAACAAATACAGCAACCAGCACACGCATTATTACAAGCTGCTGCTTATCATTCATTTTCTTCATAAATGTTTCTTTAAGCAAGTCCAAAGTAATAGTCGAGCTTGAAGTTATAACAAGTGAAGAAAGTGTTGACATGGATGCCGAAAGTACGAGCACCACTACTATACCGATAAGAAGATCGGGCAAAGTCTGAAGCATAGCGGGGACGATCTGATCGTATGCCACACTGCCGTCGGCCTTATAAATATCTGCGTTTGCAAAAAGTCTGCCGAAGCCGCCCAGGAAGTAGCAGCCGCCTGCAACCACGATAGCAAAGAATGTGGAAACGATAGTACCTGTTTTTACTGCCTTTTCGTCCTTAATTGTATAGAATTTATGTACCATCTGCGGAAGACCCCATGTTCCGAGTGAAGTAAGCACAACAACACCGAAAAGATTTACGGGATCGGGGCCGAAGAAGCTTGCAAACAAACCGCTGCTGCCCGAAAGAGCCGTAGCTGTGACAGACGCATCCTCGGGAACTTGCGACAGTTCATTTAACGAATTGAGAAAACCGCCGTGAGTGTTCAATACAGCCCAGATGACTGCGCTTATACCAATGAGCATTATTATGCCCTGTATAAAGTCATTGAGCGCCGTTGCCATATAACCGCCGACAATAACATAAACAGCGGTAAGCAAAGCCATAACTATTATACAGACTTTATAATCTATACTGAAAGCCATACCAAAAAGTCTTGAAAGGCCGTTGTAAATAGAAGCCGTATAAGGAATAAGAAATACAAAAGAAATAAGTGCGCCGCCTATGCGAAGAGCCTTTGAATCATATCTTTTGCCGAAATATTCGGGCATTGTGCGCGCTTCAAGCTTTTGAGTCATAACTCTTGTTCTTCTGCCCAGTACAAGCCAAGCCAAAAGACTTCCTATAAAAGCATTGCCAAGGCCTATCCATGTTGATGAAATACCGTATTTCCATCCAAACTGACCTGCATAGCCTACAAACACTACCGATGAAAAATAAGATGTACCAAAAGCAAAAGCCGTTATCCACGGACCGACCGATCTTCCTCCAAGTACATAGTCGTTGACATTTGTTGCCTTGCTGCGCGAATAAAATCCAACGCCAAGCATTACGGCAAAAAACACAACGAGCATAACCAATTTTACTGCCATTTTTTTATTTCTCCTTTAAAAAATTTAATGTGCAGCGCTTTATCGCTTTAGCACTTTATATCAATAAAGTAATTATAAAAAAATATTTATATAATGTCAAGTAGAATTTACGGGCTGTTATTTGTTGAATATTGCCATAATTCTGCCTGCTCTCTGTTTTGCATTTTTAATATTTGCATTCGCATATTTCAGCCTTCATTAACAGAAAAAAATTTGCACATATCCGTCTCTGTAATCTTTCTGACATTTTTCTGAAATATTTGTCATATCCATATTGACAAATCCCGCGCTTGGTGTTACAATATATCAGATATAACTTAAAAGGAGGAGAAAGCTATGTGTATGCCATATACCAAAAACAGAATAAGACATTTATCCCCCTTTTATTTTAGTTTTATTTTTATTGACAATATAAAGACGATGAAAAGAATTATTTGATTTATTCTTTTTATTGTCTTTTTTTTAACCCATTTTAAGGGGCATGATAAAGGGGGAATACAAGTGTACAACAGAAAAGACCTTTTGGGTCTGAGAGATCTCAGCGAGGACGAGATAATGACTATCCTCAATACCGCAAAGGATATGAAAGCAAAGATAGACGATCCGTCTTTAAGGAGCAATGAGCTTAGAAAAAGCAGTATTGTTACACTTTTTTACGAAAACAGCACAAGAACAAAAATGTCGTTTATGCTTGCGGGCGATTATCTTGGCGCAATGGTCAAGGACTTAGGTGTTGCCACAAGCAGCGTAAACAAGGGCGAAAGCCTTATAGATACGGGTATGACACTTGACCAGATGGGTATAAACGTAATGATAATACGCCATCAGCTTACGGGTGCGGCGCATATACTTGCAAAAAATGTCAAGGCAAGCGTTGTAAACGCGGGCGACGGTTCAAACGAGCATCCCACACAGGCACTTTTGGACTTATTTACCATTCTTGAATATAAAAAGCATTTTGACGGACTTAATGTCACCATTTTAGGCGATATCTCACACTCCCGTGTAGCAAGAAGCAACGCTTTCGGTCTTACAAAGCTTGGCGCAAATGTCACTCTTGCGGGACCGTCAACTCTTATAAGCGGTTCTATGCGTTCTCTCGGCGTAAATGTAACTTCCGATATAAAAGGCGCAATCAAAAATGCCGATGTTATCATGGGATTAAGAATTCAGTTTGAAAGACAGAAAAATATGCCTTTCCCCAATTTAAGAGAATATTCCTCGCTTTTCGGCGTAAACAACGAATTGCTTAAAGAATACGCAAAAGAAGATGTGCTCATCATGCACCCCGGTCCCGTAAACCGCGGTGTAGAGCTTGCAAGCGAGGTCATAGACGGCAAGAACTCCGTTATAAATGTTCAGGTGAAAAACGGCGTTGCCGTAAGAATGGCAATATTAAAACTTTTAACTGAAAGGAGCGGAAACTAAATGAAACTTCTTATTAAAAACGGACGGGTCATAGATCCCGCAAACAATATCGACAAGGTTCTCGATATTCTTGTCGAGGACAATAAAATTTCCAAAGTTGAAGAAAATATATCGGAAAATGCCGATAAAACCATAGATGCAAAGGGCTGTTGGGTAACTCCGGGTCTTATCGACCTGCATGTACATCTGCGTGACCCCGGTTATGAGCATAAGGAAACTATCGCAACGGGTACACGTGCGGGCGCAATGGGCGGTTTTACCACTATCTGCGCTATGCCCAACACAAACCCCGTTACCGACAATGAGATTTTGGTAGAATACGTTAAAATGAAAGCGGAACGCGACGGCGTTATAAATGTTCTGCCTATCGGTGCTATCACAAAGGGTCAGCACGGCGAAGAACTTGCGGACATCGGCAAAATGGCACAGGTCGGTGCGTGCGCTATCTCCGAGGACGGCAAGAGCGTTCCCGGTCCGTCACTTATGAAAAACGCTTTAAGGTATGCCAAAATGTTCGACCTTCCCGTATTCGATCACTGTGAGGAGATAAGTCTTGCAAAGGGTTCCATGAATGCGGGCGACAGAGCAAGTCTGTTGGGTCTTAAAGGCATTTCAAATGACAGTGAAGAACTTATAGTTGCAAGAGATATGATACTTGCGGGCAGTGTTAAGGCACAAATTCATCTTTGCCATATCAGCACCACCGAAAGTATTATTCAGATAAAGCAGGCAAAGGAACGCGGCGTGAATGTTACCTCCGAGGCAACACCCCACCACTTCACTCTCTGCGACGAGGATATTACCGAGTATGACGCAAACTTCAAGATGAATCCGCCTTTAAGGAGCAGAAAAGATGTTGAAGCCGTAAGACAGGCTTTGAAAGACGGCACTATCGAAGTCATCGCAACAGACCATGCTCCGCATCATATCGACGACAAAAACTGCGAGTTTGAAAAAGCGGCAAACGGCATTATCGGTCTTGAAACGGCACTCCCATTGGGTATTAAAATTCTTGTCGAGGGCGGCTATCTCACACCGAGCGAACTTATTGCAAAAATGACCTGCAATCCCGCAAAAATACTCCACAGCGACAAGGGTACATTAAGCGTTGGTGCAGCTGCCGATATCACCATAACAGACCCCGAATGCCAAAATGTTTTTGATGTAAGCAAAATGGCAAGCAAGGCAAAAAATACACCCTTTGGCGGCTATAAGGCAAAGGGAAAAGTGCTTTATACTATCGTCGGCGGGGAAATAGTTGTGGATAACGGCGAACTTGTAAAGTAATATCACAAAATGGATTTTTATATCAGAGAAATACAGCCGAAAGATAATGCGGCTATAGAAAAAATAATACGAGAATGCCTTATAGAATTCAATGCCGCTCACGAGGGCACGGCATGGGCAGACCCCGACCTTGGACGTTTCTCCGAAATATATAACTCCGAGGAAAATAAGTACTGGGTCGCCGTGAACAATAATGACAAAATCATTGCAGGTGCGGGCATAGGCAGACTTGATGCCGCGGGCAATATTTGCGAACTGCAAAAAATGTACTGTCTGCCCGAAGCAAGAGGGAAAGGCGTTTCCGATAAACTTATGGAGACTGCACTTGCTCACGCAAAGAAATTCTACGATAAGTGTTATCTTGAAACACTTGAAAATATGACCGCTGCCCAAAGATTTTACGAAAAATACGGCTTTGTAAGAATTTATGAACCAATAGGCTGTACGGGGCATTTTGAGTGTGATGTAAGGTATATAAAGGAACTTTAGGACATCAGCATTCATAGGAGAACTAAAATCATATGATTGCTTTTCAATTTGGGAATTTATGTTTTTTTGTAACGCCAAAATGGGATGACATTTCTTTGGGAATGGAAACCAAAACGGAATATACTTTCTATAATTGGGGCGCTTCAGCCTGATATCAACTAAACAATAAAGAAGCCTGAAAACAATTTTACTCAAAAATATAAGGAGGAAAAATCATGCTTATCATCGACAAACTTATCAACAAAATAAACGAAACGGGCAACCCGACCGTTGTCGGTCTCGATCCCCGTTTAAACTACATTCCCGAATACATTACGGAAAAATATTACGACAAGTACGGCTATACGCCCAAGGCGGCTGCAAAGGCCATGCTTAAATTCAACAAAAAGATAATTGACAATGTATACGACATCGTACCCGCGGTAAAGCCGCAGATAGCCATGTACGAGCGTTACGGCATAGACGGTCTGAAAGCATATATCAAGACCTGTGAATATGCGGCCGAAAAAGGACTTATCGTTATAGGCGACATTAAGCGCAGCGATATTTCCTCCACCGCCGAGGCTTATTCAGATGCTCATTTGGGTAAATGCCGTGTCGGAGAAGAAGAATTTTCCTGCTTTACACATGATTTTGTTACCGTAAACGCTTATCTCGGTTCTGACGGCATCACACCTTTCCTTGACGACTGCCGTGCTTATGAAAAAGGCATATTTGTACTTGCAAAGACTTCAAACCCGCACAGCGGCGAAAGTCAGGACTTGCTTGTAGACGGTGTGCCAATTTATGAAAAAATGGGCGAGCTTATCGAAAAATGGGGTGCCGATTTTGTCGGCGAACACGGATTTTCAAGTGTCGGTGCAGTTGTAGGTGCAACACATCCGCAACAGGCGAAAAGACTTCGCGAAGTTATGCCCCACACTTTCTTCCTTGTACCCGGCTACGGCGCACAGGGCGGCAAAGCGGAAGACCTTGCCGTATGTTTTGATAAAAACGGCATCGGTGCTATCGTCAATTCCTCACGCGGCATAATCGCTGCACACATGAAAGACCAATACAAGGACTGCTTTACAAACGACAAGGACTTTGCCCTTGCCGCAAGACAGGCCTGCATTGATATGAAAAACGATTTAAGGAGATGTATCTGATGGAAAAAACGGTCAAGGCCGAGCTTATCCTTGAAAACGGAACACGTTTCAAAGGCAGTGCATTCGGCTATATTAAAGAGACTGTGGGAGAAGTGGTATTCACAACAGGTATGACGGGCTATCAAGAAACTTTGACCGACCCCTCTTTCGCGGGTCAGATAGTTACCATGACCTACCCGCTTATCGGCAACTACGGCATAAACCTTGAAGATATGGAAAGCAAAAAACCGTATCTCAAAGGCTTTATCGTTCGCGAAAAATGTGATGTACCAAACAACTGGCGCTGTGAAATGGAGCTTGACGGCTTTTTAAAACAGCATAAAATTATGGGTCTCGAGGGTATTGACACCCGCGCTCTGACCCGTGTTTTAAGGGATAACGGCACAATGCGCGGCATTATAACGACCCGTGTAGACGATCTGACACCAAGCCAGATACAGCAGAAATTCGATACTTATACAAATAAATTTGCCGTTAAGGAAACGACTTGCGAAGAGCCTTATGTTATAAGCGGCAAAGGCACTCATCTTGCCGTGCTTGACTGCGGCATCAAACAGGGCATTTTGCGCGATCTTAACAAGCGCGGCTGCAAATTGAGCGTATTCCCCGCTTACACATCCGCAGAGGATATTCTTGCAGTCGAGCCCGATGCGATCTTCCTTGGCAACGGCCCGGGAGACCCGCAGGATATACCCGAGATCACAGAAGTCGTAAAAAAACTTATCGACAGCGGCATCCCCGTTCTGGGCATCTGTCTCGGACATCAGCTTATAAGCCTTGCTTTGGGCTGCAATACAAAAAGGCTCAAATTCGGTCATCACGGCGGAAATCATCCCGTTAAGGACGTAAAAACAGGCCGTGTATATATCACAAGTCAGAACCACAACTTTGTTGTCTGTGATCTGACCGACGAGGTCGAGCCTACATTCATAAATGTAAACGACGGCAGTATCGAGGGCATACGACACAAAACAAAGCCCATTTATTCCGTTCAGTTCCACCCCGAGGCAAGCCCGGGACCGTTGGACACACAGATCTTATTTGACAGATTTTTAAAGATAATTGAGGAGGCGAAAAAGAATGCCTAAGGACAATTCCATAAAAAAGGTGCTTGTTATCGGCTCGGGTCCTATAGTTATCGGTCAGGCTGCCGAATTTGACTATTCGGGCACACAGGCGTGCGAGTCTATCAAGGAAGAGGGCGTTGAGGTCGTTCTTGTAAACTCAAACCCCGCCACTATAATGACCGATATCGGCATGGCACACTACACATATATCGAGCCTCTGACAATAGATTTTCTTGAAAAGGTCATTCAAAAAGAACGCCCCGACAGCATAATTGCGGGTATGGGCGGTCAGACAGGCCTTAATTTAAGCTGTGAGCTTTATGATGCGGGCATACTTGACAAATACAATGTGCGTGTTATCGGTACTTCAATAGAGTCCATAAAAGAGGGCGAGGACCGCGACAGCTTTAAACAGCTTATGGAGCGTACAAATCAGCCCATTGTTGAAAGTGACATTGTGACCGATGTTGACAGCGCTATACATTTTGCCGACACTATCGGTTACCCCGTTATCGTGCGCCCCGCATATACCCTTGGCGGTACAGGCGGCGGCATTGCCGAAAATGAGGACGAACTGCGTGAGATATGTACACAGGGTCTCCACCTTTCGCGTGTCGGACAGGTGCTTATTGAAAAATCCATAAAAGGTTGGAAAGAGATAGAATTTGAGGTTATGCGTGACGGTGCAGGCAACTGTATCACCGTATGTTCTATGGAAAATGTCGATCCCGTCGGTGTCCACACAGGCGACAGTATCGTTGTTGCTCCTGCACAGACACTTTCCGACAGGGAATATCAGATGCTGAGAAGCGCCGCTATCAATATCATAAATTCTATTGAGATAAAGGGCGGCTGCAACGTACAGTTTGCACTTGACCCCAACAGCTACAACTATGCGGTTATCGAGATAAATCCCCGTGTGAGCCGTTCTTCTGCGCTTGCATCAAAGGCTACGGGCTACCCCATTGCAAAGGTCGGTGCAAAAATTGCCCTTGGCTATAACCTTGACGAGATAAAAAATGCCGTAACGGGCAAGACCTTTGCTTGTTTCGAGCCTACTATAGACTATGTTGTACTTAAATTCCCGCGCTGGCCGTTTGACAAATTCTTCGGTGCAAAGAGAACACTCGGCACAAAGATGATGGCAACAGGCGAGGTAATGAGTATCGGCAAGAGCTTTGAAGCCGCACTTTTAAAGGGTGTGCGTTCTCTGGAGATAGGTCAGTACGGTCTTGAAAGAAAATCGAGCAAGACCCGTGACCTTGAAGAGCTTAAAAAACGTGTACAAGTGCCCGATGATGAAAGACTTTTCGACCTTGCGGAAATGTTAAGACGCAATTACCGCGTTGAAAAGGTATGCCAGATAACGGGTATGGACTTATTCTTTATCCACAAGATAAAGAGCATAGTCGATATGGAGGAAGAATTAAAACAGACCAAGCTTGAAGATTTTACGGAGGAAAGCCTGCGTTTCTATAAGGAAAAGGGCTTTTCCGACAAGGCTATTTCAAACTTTGTGGGCTGCACTCCTCCCGATATTTACGCATTAAGACAAAAATTCAATATCATGCCCGTATTTAAAATGGTAGATACCTGCGCGGGCGAGTTTGAGGCGATGACACCCTACTACTATTCAAGCTATGACAGCGAGGATGAAGTTGTGGTATCAAACCGCAAAAAAGTTATGGTTATCGGTTCGGGTCCTATCCGTATAGGTCAGGGCATCGAATTTGACTACTGCTCCGTTCATTCCATAAAGGCGCTTAAAAAGGCAGGTATAGAAACAATAATCGTAAACAACAACCCCGAGACCGTTTCGACCGACTTTGACACGGCGGATAAGCTGTATTTTGAGCCTTTGACCGAGGAAGACGTTTTGAATGTGGTTGAAAGAGAACGTCCCGACGGCGTTATTTTGCAGTTCGGCGGTCAGACAGCCATAAAGCTTGCAAAATTCTTTGACGAGATGAATATACCTATCTACGGCACAAAGCCCGAGCAGATAGATGCCGCAGAGGACAGAGAAAAATTTGACGAGATACTTGAAAAGCTGAATATAAGCCGCCCCAAGGGCAAAGGTGTGTGGACGGTCGAAGAAGGAACTTTAGTTGCCGAAAACCTCGGTTATCCCGTGCTTGTACGTCCCAGTTACGTTCTTGGCGGTCAGGGTATGGAAATAACCTACAACCGCGAACAGCTTATAAAATATCTGCGTGAAGCCTTTGAAAAGGACAGCAAAAACCCCGTACTTATCGACCGTTATCTTGCGGGACGTGAAATAGAAGTCGATGCTATCTGCGACGGTACGGACGTTTATATCCCCGGTATCATGGAGCATCTCGAACGTGCGGGCGTACACTCGGGCGACAGTATCTCCATTTATCCGCCGCAGCACCTTACCGACGACATAAAACATCAGATAATGGACGTTACAAAGAAAATTTCCGTTGCGCTTAAAGTTATCGGTATGATAAATATTCAGTTTATCGAATACAAGGGCGAGCTTAATATCATTGAGGTAAACCCGCGTTCATCAAGAACGGTACCCTATATCACAAAGGTTACGGGTGTGCCCGTTATAGATATCGCGACACGCGTTATGCTTGGCGAAAAGCTTGCGGATATGGGCTACGGCACGGGCATTTGTGACGAACCTAAGGTAGTTGCCGTTAAAGTACCCGTATTCTCAACGGAAAAGCTGCCGCAGGTAGAAGTAAGCCTCGGACCCGAAATGCGTTCTACGGGCGAAGTTCTGGGCGTTGGCTACAATCTTGAAAATGCACTTTATAAGGGCTTTATTGCCGCAGGAATGACAGTTCCGCGCGCAGGCAGTACGATAGTTGCCACCGTAAGAAGTCAGGATCACGAGGCATTTATAGATATTGCAAGACGTTTTGAAAATCTGGGCTGCCGTTTTGTTGCCACAAGCGGCACGGCAAGAGCGCTTAAAGAACACGGACTTGAAGTCAAACCCGTTAAGAAGATAAGTGAGGGTGTTCCCAATATCGTGGACACTATCCGAAGCGGTGTTGTTGACCTTATAGTGGATATCCCCAAAAAGGCAAACAACTCTCACTCCGACGGTTTCAAGATAAGAAGAACGGCTGTAGAAAGCAGCGTAACACTTATCACATCCCTCGATACATTAAGCGCAATGGTAGATGTTATGGAAAAGAATATCGACCAAAGCAAACTCGATCTTTTTGATATAAACAGAGATATGCGCTAAAACACAAAAATGGGCTGTCGCATGATGCTTCAGCCCATTTTTATATGTATCTTATCCGGCGGTGTCTGCCGCACGGCAAAACCGTCCGACAAGTGTTATTTTGCCGCCTTGCATTGTCTGTTTCTGTCATCGACAAGCATATCGAGCGCCTTTATCTTTTCGGCAAGTTTATCGGTATCGCCCGAAACAATAAGGCCTTTTATCTCTTCTATCCCCTGCCCTATCTTACTTTCAATATCCGCAAGGTCAGCAGAAGAAACAGGGTCGCTGTATTTAAGTTTTTCGGAAAGTTTTTCAAGCAGCTTTTTGGCTTCGGGGTCGGAACAGCTGCCCGTAAGAGAAGAAATATCGAGCTTGAACATCTTTGTCTGCTGTATCTTTTCTTCTATCTTATTATCGACAGCCTCTATCACATCAGCCGCATTTTCAACGGCTATCATGCCAACAAGTGCCGCCGCAAGCATAATTATTCCCAATACCGCACTTATCCATGCGGGTATCTCCTTTGATATATTGGCAATAAAAAATATAAACGAAAGCACAAGCTGTGCCGCCATATAGGTATAGCCGATACGAAACATCGGTATGCCGTATACCTTTGAGCGTACGCTTTCGCCCCTTGTAAGTGCGCGGTAAGTCATGCCGCAGCCGACAAGTATCGAAGCCATGCCAAACGCAAACGAAGCGTATGTGCAGGCATTTCTGTTAAACGGTATCACAAAAAACAACAGTACAAAAGCAACAAGAATAATACCGTAAACGGCAAAAACCGAATTTATCTTTTTGTTATCCATGATCACTCACCCCTTTTTTTACCGCAGTTAGGACAGAAATTACTTGTTATGTTCTTTTCGCCGCAGGCACAATCCCAACTTTCCGCGGGTCTCTTTTTGCCGCAGTTCGGGCAGAAATTGCTCTTTATATCCTTTGTACCGCATTCACAATCCCAGCCTTTTTGTTCCTCGGGCTTTTTAGCTCCGCAGTCGGGGCAGAAATTACTTGTTATGCCCTTTCTGCCGCAGGCACAATCCCAGCCTGCACCAAATGAGTCCGCTTTGGGTGCGCCGCAGTTGGGACAGAAATTGGTCGTTATATCCGCCTGTCCGCATTTTAAACAAACCCACTTATCCGTCGCAGCAGTAGTTCCCTGCGGTACATTGCCCTGCACTATACTTCCGAAGCCTGCGCCGACCTGTGCGGAATTGTCCATAATGGGGTTAAGCGCATCCTTTGTCATATTTATAACGCCGCCCATTGCTCCGAGTGTAACACCAAGACCCGCTATGTCGCCAAGGCCGCCGCCCGTGCTGCCCGAACCGCCTGTAATGCCGTTTTGCATAGCTTCCATACCGACCTTGCGCGCAGTCTCCTGCTGATAGGTATAGCCTTTGGCTTTCATTTCTTCCGCCTCCGCAAAAGCCTGCATCTTGTAGGCCTCTGCTTCCGCTTCCGCTTTTATCTTGGTTGCGGCCGCTTCGCCCTGTGCCGTGACCGCTTTAAGCTGTGCCGCCGTCTGTGCCTCCACTATCTTTCTGCCCTGTGCAGCCTCCGCTTCGGCACGTCTTATCTCCTCTTCACGCACTTTTAAAGTCTTGTCCGCAAACTGCTGTTTAAGGCGCTTGAAATTCGGGTCATCGTCGGGTGTAAGCACACTTGTTATGTAAAATTCGGGCATCACAAGACCGTATTCGTCAAGAGTCTCGTTGATAAGTGCCTGCAATTTTTCGGATAAAACATCAAGATATGCATCAATTTCAAGAATGTTGATGTTTTCTTCTTTTATTACCCTTGCAAGGCTTGATTTTACCTTGTTCATAACAAGAGCCTTGAACTTGCCCGCAGCCGCCGAAGTACCCAGCATATCATTTTGCAAAAGTCCGCTTTCCGTGCCGACTATTTTAAGGATAAGCCTGCGGGAATCATTTACACGCAGATTGAAATTTCCGCTTGCACCTATCTCGATATGCAGACCCGATGCGGGGTCAAACAGTCTGACTTTGCTGTCAGTCCCCCATTTTATGCCCATCTGCGTAGTCATATTGATAAAATATACCTCGGAATGGAACACATTTTCTCCGCCCGTTCCAAGCTTCATCAAATCACGCAGAAGCGGGATATTCTGTGTTTCTATCGTATATCTGCCCGCACCGAACAGATCGAGCGCACGGCCGTCACAGAAAAACAAGGCTTCCTGCGATTCGTGTACGATAAGCTGTGA
>JAEEGL014070292.1_pt1 | contig 12539 bp, 13 predicted proteins | sample 9134231 | NCBI WGS metagenome assembly JAEEGL01 (sample SAMN16246548, study PRJNA631951) | gut metagenome | biome: gut microbiome; feature: rumen; material: fiber-attached | host: Bos | place: Iran: Karaj | collected 2018-10
ACTGGGTCTCGCCCTGGGAAATAGCGCCTACCGGGCAGGCGTCTGCACAGGTACCGCAGGAAATGCAGGAATCAGAAATCTTATATGCCATTTTGTTACCTCCTATGAGTGTAGTATGTAACTGCTATGCAGACCGTTAAAAACCATGCGGTCAGACACGCCGGTTACTGTATATATTCTGCTGTGGACATCATACAACACGGGATTTTTGTTAGTCAAGAGTAACAAGTATTAACTTTTTCGTACTTTTTCGGGAACTGTTTAGAAACAAATGAGGAAAGTGTGTTATAATTAATCTTAATTTTACGGCAGCGGATCTGCCGGTACCTTCGCAGATCAGTCGAGAGTTTGTTTACAGACATTATGAAAAGCAAAAAATCTTCATTTTCCATAGCACTATACCTGCGCTGGCCGCTGATGATGTCAGTGCTGCTCATACTTCTGAATCTGGTCCTTTTTACGGCAGATAGGAAAGCGGCGCTGATCATGCTCATTTTCACGGCCATTTTTGTTGCCGCATCCGCGGGACTGTATCTGTACAGCCGCAAGGGATTGTATACCGGCCTGGTCAGTTTTGCCCAGGGGTTCGGCGCGGCGGAAGCAAGCCTTTTGGATGATATGGCAGAGGCGGCAGCTCTTTGCGACAAGAGCGGGTACCTGATCTGGATGAACCGTTCTTTTGAAGAGAATTTCTTTGCCGGCCACCGGTTTTCAAATATCCAGTCGATCTTCCCGGATATCACCAATGAGATCCTGGCAGATCTTGACGGCCGGAGCGTGATCCACAGTTCTTTTGATGACCGGCGTTACCTGATCGGGCTGAGCCCTTCCACGATGGCGGAGTATGATGAACTGACCGATCCGGTCATGCCCAGGGAGGCGGATCATGCCGTGATCGCTCTCAGCATCACGGATGAGACGGAACTGGTACAGTACCGTCAGCTGTATGAGGACGCGCGGTCCTGCAGCGGCCTGATCTATCTTGATAACTATGATGAAGCCCTTGCTTCGATCGAGGAGGTCAGGCGAAGCCTGCTGACTGCACTGGTCGACCGGCGTATCAGCAACTATGTCAATTCCATGAACGGCGTTGTCAAAAAGCTGGAGAAGGATAAGTATTTCTTCTTCGTCATGAGCAAGGATATGCGCCGGATGATCGAGGATCGTTTTTCGATCCTTGAAGAGGTCAAAACGATCAACATCGGCAATGAGCTGGCGCTTACCTTAAGTATCGGTGTCGGCATGGACGGTGAGGATCTCCAGGCGGATTCCGAGGCTGCCCGCGCGGCGATCGACCTGGCGCTCGGACGCGGCGGTGACCAGGCAGTCATCAAGAGCGGCGACGATGTCCGGTACTTCGGCGGAAAGACAGCGGCCAAGGAGAAGAATGCGCGTGTCAAGGCACGTGTCAAGGCCCAGGCGCTGCAGGAGATCCTGAACTCCGCCGATAAACTGATCGTGATGGGACACAGGAACGGCGATGTCGACAGCCTTGGCTCCTCGGTCGGTATGTGGAAGATCGCCACTTCTTTCGGAAAGAAGGCCTACATCGTCATGAATACGGTGACCCATTCGCTGGAGCCGCTGTACAGGGCGTTCAAGGACAATCCGGATTATCCGGATGATATGTTCGTGACGGGAGAGGAAGCCCTGGAGCTTCTGGACAGTCAGACCATTGTGACGGTGGTGGATGTCAACCGTCCCAGCTTTACAGAGGAACCGCGGCTGATCCAGCGGGCAGACAGGATCGTGCTGATCGACCATCACCGGCGTGGCACGGAGTCCGTGGACCGGGCGACCCTGTCCTATATAGAGCCCTATGCGTCTTCCGCATGTGAAATGGTAGCGGAGATCATCCAATATATCAATATCAGGATCCGGCTGACACCACTCGAGGCAGAAGCCATGTACGGCGGTATCGTCATCGATACGCAGAATTTCGTAAACCAGACCGGTGTCAGGACCTTCGAGGCAGCTGCCTTCCTGAAGCGGCAGGGCGCGTCTGTACAGAAGATCCGCAAGATGTTCCGCGACAGCATGCGGGACAGCCGGGCACGTGCCGGGGCTATCGAGCGCGCGGAGATCTACCGCGATCATTTTGCGGTCAGCCGGCTGGATCCCACGGACGCGGATTCCCCGACAGTCGTGGGGGCACAGGCAGCCAACGGCCTGCTGGATGTGGACGGTATCCGTGCCGCGTTCGTCCTGACCCCGTATAACGGGATGATCTATGTATCTGCGCGCAGCATCGACGAGGTCAATGTCCAGCTGATGATGGAAAAGGTCGGCGGCGGCGGTCACATGACGGTCGCGGGCGCGCAGCTGAAGGATATGACGATAGAAGAGGCGACCGACCGTATCAAGGCGCTGATCGACGATTTACTGGAAGGAGAATCATAACATGCAGGTGATACTTATAGAAGATGTCAAGAGCCTTGGGAAGAAGGGCACGATCGTCAAGGTCAATGACAGTTATGCCAGAAACTACATCATTCCCCGCAAGCTCGGGATCGAGGCGAACAAGGCGAATCTGAACGATCTGAAGCTGCAGAACGCGAATGCCGAGAAGCTGGAGGCGGCCAAGGTCTCCAACGCGAAGGATATGAAGGCGGCGATCGACGGAAAGACAGTTCATATTGCCATCCGCACCGGAAAGGACGGCAAGGTCTTCGGATCTGTGACCAGCAAGGAAGTGGCGGAAGCGATCAACAAGGAACTGAAGGTCGATATCGATAAGAAAAAGATCGTGATGGATCCCATTAAGACGATCGGCGTGACGCCGGTCAGCATCAAGCTGCATAAGGACATTGCGGCTTCCGTCAACATCAGCGTCGGAGAAGCCTGATCATGGATGGAACCAGACCCAACGACATATTGCAGCGGACCGCGCCGCAGAATATAGAGGCTGAGAAGTCGGTCATCGGCGCCATGCTGATGGACCGGGACGCCATTGAGAAAGCGCTCGGGGTGCTGACGAAGGATGATTTTTATTCGCGCCAGTACGGGATGATGTTTGAAGCCATCCGGAAGCTGTACTCCGGCATGTCCAAGGACGCTGTCGTGGATCTGGTCACCGTGCAGGAGCAGCTGGCAAAGGACGGTGCCCCGGCAGAAATGCAGACAGCCGATTTCGTCCGCAGCCTGTTCGAGGCGGATCCGGTGTCTGTCAATGTCCTCGCGTATGCGGAGATCGTCCGGAACAAGGCGATCCAGCGCCGGCTGATCAGGACCTGCGGGGAGATCAGCCAGCTTTGCTATGATGACAACGAGAAGACCGAGGATATCCTGGCAGAAACCGAGAGCAGGGTATTTGATATCCTGAAAAAAGGAACGTCCGCGGACTTTGTCCCCATGGAAGATATCGTCATCGAGGTCTACAACAAGATCCAGGAAGCCGCCCGGAGCAAGGACCATATCACAGGACTGGCGACAGGCTTTACGGACCTGGACAATATGACGACCGGATTCCAGCCCTCTGATTTCATTCTGATCGCGGCACGTCCTTCCATGGGCAAGACCGCATTCGTTCTCAACATTCTGGAGCATGTAGCTGTAAAGAAGAACCGGCCGTGCATCATCTTTTCGCTGGAAATGAGCAAGCAGCAGCTGGTAAACCGTCTGTTCGCCATGGATTCCGGCATCGATGCCCAGGACTTAAGGTCCGGCAAGATCAGTGAGAGCGACCAGGAACGCCTGCTGGATACTGCGGAAAGGATCGGCGGTGCCAACATCATTATCGATGACACGCCTGCCATTACCGTCACGGAACTGCGTTCCAAATGCCGCAAAGCCAAGCTGGAGCGCGGACTCGATCTGGTCATCATCGACTATCTGCAGCTGATGAGCGGCGGCGGGACACGCCATAATGATAACCGGCAGCAGGAAGTATCCGACATTTCCCGGTCTCTGAAGGCTCTGGCAAGAGATATCGAGTGTCCGGTAGTGGCGCTCTCCCAGCTCTCCCGTGCCGTGGAGACACGTACAGACAAGCGGCCCATGCTTTCAGACCTGCGTGAGTCCGGTGCCATCGAGCAGGATGCGGATCTGGTCATGTTCCTGTACCGTGATGAGTATTACCATCCCGACTCCGAGCACAAGGGAGAGGCAGAGGTGATCATCGCCAAGCAAAGAAACGGCCCGATCGGGACGATCAAGCTCTACTGGCAGGCTGCGATCACAAGATTTGTCAACAAAGAAAAGAGTTACACGTAAAAAGGCGCCTCCGGGCGCCTTTTAAAAACCAGTGATGCGATGAACGATCAGCGTGTTGCAAGTATTTCGTTGATCTGGCCGGTCAGAGCATCGCAGTCGATGCCGTGGACCATGCAGGCTTCCTCAAGCGTCTCCATCTGTGACGCCGGGCAGCCAAGGCAGTGCATGCCCTGACGGATCAGGATCGGGGCAATGATCTCGTCTACATAGAGAAGCTCACCGATACGCATATCTTTATTGATCTGTTTCATAAATAAAATCCTCCTGAATTCAATTCATTGAAAGCGGTCAGATACCGGCAAGCCTGCGGATCGCGCTGCCGGCGGTGACGGTCTGGTAGTGCTCGTCATAATAAGCCGGTGTATTGATCACGATGCGCAGCATACGTCCGTACTCTGCCACAATATTACAAGCCTTGGAAAAATCCTCGGTGGTGGTACCTTCGTTCCGGATCAGAAGCACATAGTGCCCGTCCCGGAGACTCTTGTAAAGTGTGCTGGTGCCGTCGAAGGAAGAAACTGCCCTGGCGGCGGAAATGACCATGTTGAGATCATCAAAAGCGAAGGCTCTGAACTCCGGGCTTTCTTCCGCAGTCTGTTCTTCCGAAGCCGGCTCCGCGCCGGGCGTATCGGATATCGTTTCCTTGCCGGCGGAAACAGCCTCGTTCTTCTGCAGCTGCCCGGCCAGACCGCCCGCGCCTTCCAGCAGGGCGGAGGTGAGCCGCGAGATCCAGTCCTCTGCTTCTTTCTTCGGACCATGCCCCTGGGTGAAGCGGGAGAACCGTGTATCCAGCTCTTCGGGGTCCGATACCTTTGAGATGATCAGCTGGATAGAGTCGCTGCTCATCGGGATCGCCTCGATCATGATCGGGGTATTATCAGCATGAAAACCGACCTCTGCGCCGGCCTTGGCCATCATTTCGTCGAAAAGCTTTCTTGCTTTCTCCGATCCGTAAGCCAACTCGCGGAGGTTCAGATTGCGCACGCTCAGATCAAAACTGGTGAGGGTGCAGCGTATGGAATTTTCGTTGATTCTTTCGATCCTCATAACTGATCCTTCTGTATTTGGATAATAATAATACATCAAAACACCGGTGTTCGCAAGAAATAGTTGGTGTAATAAGCGGCATTATAGTTATGTCAACCTTGGCAAATAAGTATTTTGACTTTTTGAAATTTGTGTGAAATAATGAAATCGCGAAGAGGAAGATCCGGAGATCTCCACCCCTTCGAAAGGCAAATCAGGTCTCATATCTTCAGTCTGTAGACATCGGATCATCATCCGTACAGCGTACAACGTTAAGACGCCTGTAATGCATTTCGAATAAAAATCTTAAATCTCTTTAGCACAAAAAAGCGGAAAAAGGCCCGGCGAAAGGCGGACCTTGGGGGACTGCGGCTTTTTTTGGAAAAACAGTGTCACGGCTTGCGCGCAGTTCCGGCCGATGAAAGGAACTTAGAATGTACAATATCACGAACGACCGACCCATATCTGAAGTACAGAGGCGATACATCGAGGCTCTTCGCCAGCACAGACAGCAGGGCGTAAAGATCACATTTGACGGAAAGGAGAGACCAGAAAAAGAATGGGAAACCATTTTCAGACTTGCTGATTCAGCTGACGGGACTTCATTCTACATGGCGGATTACATCGCAGCGCCGCAGGGAGAGATCGTTGAGATACGACTGGAAAGGGTCAGGGTGCGTGATCTGGATACCTACTAAGTTTCTCACCTGCCCGTATCGGGCATGATCACAACTGAATAACGATATAAAAATCAACCTGACAGGATCCCTGAAATCATGAAAGGTACCGGGTGTCTGCCCGACACATTCGAATTACGGTACTTTTGTCCAGGTTGATTTTTATATGTGCGAAATGGTATAATAACATAATTATGTAGCATCAGGAAAAGTCCGGATGTATTGAAGAAGGAGCAGAAAGATCCGTATGGAGAGCAGGAGCAGAAAGAGAGGGATACGGAAGACCGTTTTGGCGGTCCTTTTCCGTATTGCGATGTTTATCGGACTGCTGTACCTGCTCTGGCAGGCTTTCGGGATCCGCCTTTTCGGACGCTGGCTTCCCTCCGAGGAGCGCAAGGACCTGACAGAGTGGTTCGAGGTCGAAGGCGACCGGGTCCGGCTCTACCTGGACGGGCAGATGGAAGATGCGCTGACAGGACTGTATCGGTTTGACGAGGTCTACCTTCCCTGTGAGTATGTTGCGGATCAGGTCAATGCCCGCTTTTTCCTCAACAGCGACAGGACCGTATCCATGACGCTTCCCGGAGAGGAACTGCTCTTCGATGCGCACAGCTACAGGGACGGCACACCGGTACTTATCCAGGAGGGAAAGGATACATGGATCCTTCTGGATACAGTGGAAGAGTACAGTAATCTGACTTCGGAAAGGTTTACGGGAGAAACGGACGGCCCATGCAGGGTCTTCCTGCATACCGGAGGCACAAAGGGGCAGTATGCTCGGCTGAAGAAACAGAGTGCCGTACGGACGCGGACTTCGCAGACAGCCCCGGTACTGACCAAGGTTTCCAAGGATGAACGGGTGATCCTTCTCGAAGAGTTGGAAGGCTGGAGCCGGGTGTATACGAATGCCGGTATTATCGGCTACCTTCCCGCGGGTGACCTTGCGGAAGACGAGGCATTTACCCGGCCGGATACCTGGACGATGCCTGCAGCGGAGCATCAGCTGCTGGGTGAAAAAGTGGTCATGGGGTGGCATTCCCTGGTCGGCACCGCTGCCAACGCGTACCTGGAAGATCTCCTTGCGAATACCGGAGGCGCTGTCAATGTGATCAGTCCCACCTGGATCCAGATCAGCGATGCCGATGGCAATTATGAGAATTACTCCGGAGAGTCTTATATAGAAAAAGCCCACGAGGCAGGCGTCAGCGTCTGGGCCTGCGTCGACAACTTCAACCAGCCGGGAGGGGTCTCAGAGTTCTCTACGAAAGAGTATTTCTCTGATCGTAAAAAGCGCGGGGACTTTATCCGGCGGCTGATGGAAGATGCGGCCCGGTTCGGGTATGACGGCATCAATCTTGATTTTGAAGGCGTTTCCCAGGATGCGGGTCCCGCCTATGTGCAGATGATCAGGGAACTTTCCAATGCCTGCCGGGATGCCGGCGTGGTGCTCTCGGTCGATAATTACGTTCCTTATACATATAATAAGCACTATGAGCTGGCCGAGCAGGCCCTCTACGCGGATTACGTGATCATCATGGGGTATGATGAGCATACCGGGAAAGACATCGGCTCGGTTTCCTCGCAGCCATGGCTGGAGGAGGGCATCCGGCGCGCCCTTGCGGAGGTCCCGGCGGAACAGCTGATCGGTGCGGTCCCATTCTATACCAGGTCCTGGGAGACGGGCAGCACAGGCATTCTTTCCCGGGCGATGGGAATGCAGGAAGCGGACCGTTATGTGGCACAGCAGGAGATCCCTTTGAGCTGGGATGAGAGCTGCGGACAGTTCTACGGCAAGCTGGCCGTAGGCGCGGTCACGCTGGAGATCTGGATGGAGGATATCACTTCCCTGACATTGAAGTCTGATTTTCTGAAAGACTGTGATCTGGGCGGTATTGCGGCATGGCGCCTCGGATATGAGCCCACGGAAGTCTGGGAGGTCCTGGACTGGAACGGGCATCGGAGCAGAGCCGCAGAGGAAGCTGCCGCAGATGCCGCTGCCGCGGAGGAAACGTCTGCGGAGCCTGACTGAATATGGATACAAAAATCATTCGACTGGAAGATTACTTGAGGACGGAGATCCTGAGTGATGCCGACCGTGACAAACTGAAGATCGCGGCAAAGATCCTGCGGGACGGCGGACTGGTCGCCTTTCCGACGGAGACAGTATACGGACTGGGAGGCAACGCCCTGCTGCCGGAAGCTTCCGAGCGGATCTATGCCGCCAAGGGCAGGCCTTCCGACAATCCTTTGATCGTACACATTGCGGATATCACGGAGCTGGAGCCGCTGACCGCGGAGATCCCGGAAGCGGCGCGCCGCATGGCAGAGCGTTACTGGCCCGGACCGCTGACGATGGTATTTAAGAAGTCCCCGCTCGTGCCGGCACGGACGACCGGCGGACTCAATACGGTCGCAGTGCGTTTTCCCGTACATCCTGTGGCCATGGAGCTGATCCGCATGGCAGGCGTACCTGTCGCGGCACCCAGCGCGAACCGTTCCGGACGGCCCAGCACAACAACGGCCGCACACTGTATCGAAGACCTTACGGGACGTGTCGATGCCATCGTGGACGGAGGAAGCGCCGACATCGGTGTGGAGTCCACGATCCTGGATGTCAGCGGAGATGTGCCGCAGCTTCTGCGGCCGGGTGCGGTCACCCGGGAAATGATCGAAGAAACACTGCAGATCTCCGTTCCGGAGGATGCGGCACTTAAGGGACCGCTGGGCGCAGATGTGCGTCCGAAAGCCCCCGGCATGAAGTATCGTCACTACGCGCCGAAAGCCCCCATGCAGCTGGTGATGGCGCGCAGAGATCCTGCGGACGCGGCGCCGGAGATCCTGCGCTTCCTGCGGGAAGCGGCAGACCGGGGACAGAAGCCGGCACTGCTTTGTTCCGTGGAATGTCTGGAAGAGCTGAAAAGGCTTGACAGTTTCTGTGAAAAGGATATCATAATAAGGCTGACCGGCAGCCGGGGCGACCAGACGGTGATGGCACATGACCTTTTCGAATGTCTCCGGGAGATGGATGAGACTGACGCCGCCTATATCGTTGCGGAAGGCTGCTCCGAGCAGCAGCTCGGATATGCCGTCATGAACCGCCTGAAGAAGGCCGCTGCCTGGCAGATCCTGTATGTGTAAGACGTTATGATCGGAACGACGGCTGCTTCGGCACGGGATCCGGGTGATATGCTTCAGGTAAATATATGAAAGAATCAAAGAAAAAACGTGACGAACGTCTGCAGAAGATCCTGGATGCCCTGGACCGCGAATACGGTACAGATCTTCGATGCGCCCTGACGCATGAGGATGCCTGGGAGCTCCTGGTAGCCACGATCCTGAGTGCGCAGTGTACGGACGCCAGGGTCAACATGGTCACGCCTGCCCTGTTCCGGAAGTATCCGGAGCCTGCTGATTTTGCACAGGCGGATCAGACGGAGCTGGAGCAGGATATCCGCTCGACGGGTTTTTATCATAATAAGGCAAAAAACATTATCGCCTGCGCGCGACAGATCGTGGAAGAACATGGCGGCAGCGTCCCTTCGGACCTTGAGAGCCTGACAAAACTGGCAGGCGTCGGCCGCAAGACAGCCAACGTGATCCGCGGCAATATATACAACGAGCCGAGCATCGTGGTGGATACGCATGTGAAGCGGATCAGCCGTCTGCTTGGGCTTACGGACACCGATGATCCGACGAAAGCGGAATTTGAGCTGATGGAGATCCTTCCGAAGGATCACTGGATCCTGTGGAACATCGACATCATCACACTGGGAAGGACGATCTGCATCGCCAACCGCCCGAAGTGTGAGAATTGTTTTCTCCGGGAGTACTGCCCGTCCGCGGGCAGGACCCGCGCAGATAAAAAGAGTAAATCAGGGGAAGGAGTGAAGTGAATGAGTCCCAATACCAGGAAGATCATTGCGGCAGTGATTGCTCTGATCCTTGTGGTGGCGATGGTACTGCCCATGGCATTGTCCGCGCTGCGCTGATGGATGGATATTGTAATTACCGGGTCTGCCGGACTGGACGGCAGCCGTAAAATATATCAGCATAAGGAATATCGCCGGAAGCTTCTGATGAAATATTCAGAACGCTTTTTTGGCGTATTTGAAAGCGGAACCGTTTCCGCTCATGAGGAGACTGCCCGGGAAGCGCAAAGAGTGCTGGAGGAATGCTTCCGAAAAGCCCGGGAAGCCGGCCTTGCCGCGGATGGCGGGGACGGCGGCATACTCGCTGCGCTTTGGCGGGTCCTGAAAGCCCGCAGGTCGGGAGGCTTCTATGACCTCAGGGCCATCCCCGTACTGCAGCAGACGGTTGAGATCTGTGAGATGTTTGAATTGAATCCGTACAGATTATATGCGCCCTCCTGCAGGGTATGGCTGACGGAACAGCCGGGAGAGATCCTGCGCGACGCCGCCGGTGCCGGCGTGCCCTCGGCTGTGATAGGATATACAGGCGGGGGCGTCGCGATATGGAGGACCGACACGAATGTGCCGTCATCGCTCCGGCGGCCCGAAAGGGATGAAATGCCGGACCTGAATTGAATAAAATGAAAGGATCTTACTATTATGACAGAAAAAATACTGACAATTCTTGAAAAAAACGCTCGTATTCGTACAGATGACCTTGCGAATATCCTGGGTGAAGATTCATATATGGTCCGCCAGGAAGTGGAACGCCTGGAATCGGAAAAGGTGATCTGCGGTTACCATACCCTGATCAACTGGGATAAGGTCGGACAGGAAAAGGCGGACGCTTTTATCGAGGTTAAAGTTGCCCCCCAGAGAGGCGTCGGTTTCGACCAGGTCGCGGAAAGGATCTGGCAGTATCCGGAAGTCAGCAGTATTTTCCTTGTCAGCGGCAACTGTGATTTTATCGTCCTGCTTCAGGGCAAGTCCATGCGTGAGATCGCAATGTTCGTCTCCGAGAAGCTGGCAACGATCGACGGTGTACTGAGCACCATGACACAGTTTATCCTGAAAAAATACAAGCAGGATGGCTTTGTCGTTGAGAACCCGCGCAAGGATGAGCGGGAGGCTATATCATGAGAGATCCGTTAAACAGTTTTATTGAGCAGATCCCGCCTTCCGGCATCCGCAGATTTTTTGATCTGGTCGCGGAAATGAATGATCCGGAAGTGGTGTCTCTCGGCGTCGGCGAGCCGGACTTTGACACGCCCTGGCACATCCGGGAGGAGGGCATTTACGCGATCACCAAGGGAAAGACTTTCTACAGCGCGAATGCCGGCCTGATGGAACTCAGGAAGGAGATCTCCCGCTACACCGCCAGACACTACGGCGTGACCTATGATCCCGCGACGGAGATCCTGGTCACCATCGGCGGTTCGGAAGCGATCGATGCATGTTTCCGGGCAATGCTGGATCCCGGCGATGAAGTGATCATTCCGGAACCCTGCTTCGTTTCTTATAAGCCCTGCGCGATCTTCGCAGGCGCAAAGCCGGTCGTGATCGACCTCAAGGCAGAGAACGAATTCCGTCTGCAGCCGGAGGAGCTGGAAGCAGCCATTACAGAAAAGTCCAAGATCCTCTTCCTTTCCTATCCCAACAATCCTACCGGTGCGGTCATGGGAAAGGCGGATCTGGAAAAGATCGCGGAGGTCGTGATCCGGCATGACCTGTTTGTGCTGTCCGATGAGATCTATGCAGCGCTGAGCTATACAGATGAACCCTTTACGAGTATCGCTTCGCTGCCCGGGATGCGGGAACGCACAGTCATCGTGAACGGTTTTTCCAAGGCCTTTGCCATGACCGGATGGCGTCTCGGCTATGCGACCGGTCCGGCAAGGATCGTAAAACAGATGATGAAGGTCCACCAGTTTGCCATCATGTGCCCGCCGACCATTTCCCAGTATGCCGCGATCGAAGCTCTCAGGAACGGAGACGAGGACGTGCTGTATATGCGCGGTGAGTATGACCAGCGCCGCCGCTTCCTCCTGAAGCGATTTGAAGAGATGGGGATCGACTGTTTTGAGGCAAAGGGTGCCTTTTATCTGTTCCCCTGCATCAAAAAGTTCGGCATGAGCTCCGATGAATTCGCGGAGCGGCTGCTGGCTGACCAGAAACTGGCTGTAGTGCCCGGCAGTGCTTTCGGTACTTCCGGGGAAGGATTTTTACGTATATCCTACGCCTATTCCCTCCGCGACCTCAAACGCGCCGTGGAAAGGATCGAGGCATTTGTATCGAAACTGTGAGCATGGACAGAGCCATTGACGTACGGAACGTCACCAAAATCTATCGCCTGTACGACCGGCCTGCCGACCGTCTGAAGGAGTCCCTGAGTCTGACCAAAAAGAACTATCACAAGGATTTCTATGCGCTGCGGGACGTTTCGTTTGACGTAGAAAAAGGACAGTCTGTCGGCATTATCGGAACGAACGGTTCCGGTAAGTCGACCATGCTCAAGATCATCACCGGGGTGCTGACGCCAAGCGGCGGAGAGGTGCGGGTCGAGGGCAAGATCTCTGCTCTGCTGGAGCTGGGCGCCGGATTCAACATGGAGTACACCGGCATCGAGAATATTTATATGAACGGCACCATGATGGGCTTTACCAGGGCGGAGATGGAGCAGAAGATCCCGGAGATCCTGGAATTTGCCGATATCGGG
>JAEEGL015148689.1_pt1 | contig 12539 bp, 11 predicted proteins | sample 9134231 | NCBI WGS metagenome assembly JAEEGL01 (sample SAMN16246548, study PRJNA631951) | gut metagenome | biome: gut microbiome; feature: rumen; material: fiber-attached | host: Bos | place: Iran: Karaj | collected 2018-10
CGGCGTCTCCTGCCCGGTGGGCGCGGGCGTGCCGGTCGCGGGGACGAAGGCGGTCCATGCGGGCGTATCCGAGGGCAGGGCGGCCGTCGGTCCTTCGGTCTCGGGCGGCAGCGGGCCCGTCGGCAGCTCGCTCGGCGGCGCCTCGGTCAGCGGCGCAGCGCTGACCGGCACGGGGGTATTGTTCTGAACGTCCTGTATGCCGCCGGGGTCCTTATTGAACACTCCGAGGAGCGCCATTATGCCGAAGGCGGCGGCGATCGCGGCGGCGGTGATAAGCGCGCGGCGCCAGACGGCGCTCATGCGCTGCTTCTTTTCCTTTTCAAACAGCGCCTTCATGCGGCGCCGGAACTCCTTCGAGGGCGCTTTATCAAGCTCCTCGGGCCTGACGCCGGCCATCAGGGCTTCATTATCGGTATCAATGGCCTTCTCGAAGGCCCGCTGCAGCGCTTTGCTGCGGTCCGGTCCGCTCACCCGCGCTCACCTCCCCTCTCGAGCAGCTCCCTAAGCAGCCTCTTGCCGCGCTCGATGCGCTTGTACACCGTCGGCGGCTCGGTATCCATGACCCGGGCGATCTCCCCGCCGTCGAGGCCGAGGAAGAAGCTTAAATAGAGCGTGTCCCGATAGATCATCGGCAGCTCGGTGAGCCTTTCCTCCAGCTCCCGGCGCTCCAGCTTTTGGGCGAGCGCGTCGAGCGCGCCGTCGTCCAAAGGACGGCCGACCGTCAGCACCGTGTCGCCGGGGTCGGTGGGGATCTCGAAGCGGTTCCTTTTAAGGCGGTTCAGCGCGCGGTGCTTGGCGGCGATCAGCAAAAAATGCCTCCGCTCCGGCTCGCTGCGGCGTTCGAGTTCATCGAGGCGGCAGCTTGCGACGTAGAGAAAAGCATTGTGCACGGCGTCCTCGGCGAGGCCGTGGTCCGAGAGCACGGCATAGGCGACGGCCAGCATCTCGCGGCCGTAGTCAAGATACAGCCTTTCGCAGAAACGCCGCTTCTCCTCATTTTCGATAAAGGCGAAAAACGCTATCATTTGCCCGTCCGTGCCTCGGTTTTTGGGAGTATATCCCTGTTTGAGCGCAGTTTAACACAGGCCGGCGGCGTTTTCAAGGGGCCGGAAAATATAATGTTTTTTTCATAAAATCGTGTCAGGAATCGGCTTTCTGGATTGTTATTATAATAGAGGGGTATTGTTTAAAGCCCCCAAGGCCGAAAAGGAAGGGACCCGGAAGCTTTCCGGGTCCCTTTTCGTCGGATCGTCAATAATGCGGGATATTGGTCTCCAGCTCTTCGTAATCGGGCGTGGGCCTCGGCTCCGCCTCGGGCGCGAGCTCGAGCACCTCGATATTCGTTATGTACCAGCGGCCATCGATCTTTTCGAGCGTGATCTCCATGCGCGAATCGACCCATTCGGGCGCGGGCTCGGTGTTGTCGTCGGTGTAGGACACGGCCACGATGTTGACCACGCGCTCCACGAACTGCACCGTGGCCTCCTTGGACCAGGGCATCACGCGAAGCTTCTCGATATCGTAGCGGTAGTCGTAGGAATCCACGCGGTACGCGTCGTACTTTCCGGCGGAGAGCTCATAGTCGTTCATCAGCCAGCCCTTGTCGAAATGCTCCTTTAGGTCGCCCGGCGACTTGGTGCCGAGGATGCAGTCGGCGCGCAGCTCCATGCCCTCGGTGGTGATGATGTAGATATTGGAAACGTACATCGCCTCCACGAGCGCAAGGTAGCAGAGCGTGATGCAGGCGGTGATTATGAGGACTACGCGGAGGATGTACCAGACCGAGCGCCTTGCGACGCCGAGGGGATTGTTCTTTTCCCCGCCGATGCCGGTCCTCTTCTTCTTTTGTTTTTTATTGTTATTCTCCATTGAGCGTATAAAGCCTTTCGGGTCATTGGCAGGCAGACGCCATACCTATGATAAGTATATCACATACGCGCCGGTTTAGCAAGTCCGCCGTCGCGGCCGCTCACAGCCGGTTCTGGTCGCCGCCGGGATAGAGCGCGTTGAGGATGTCCAGGCACTCGCCGAAGCGCTGATAGTGCACGATCTCCCTCGCCCTGAGGAAGCGGAGGGGCGCCAGATACTCCTCGCTGTCGGTCAGGTTCATCAGCCGCTCATAGGCCGCCCGCGCGCCCTCCTCGGCGGCAAGGTCGAAGGTGATATCGGCGATCGGGTCGCCGGTGGACTGGATGTAGCTCGCCGTGAACGGCACGCCGTTCGGGTCGGCGGGATAGATCCCCTTGCCGTGCAGCGCGTAGCAGGCGTCAAGGCCGGCGTTCTCGAGCTGGGCGAGCGTCGCGCCGCGCACGGACTGCCGGATCATAACGCCCACGATCTCCCAATGCGCGATCTCCTCGGTGCCGATATCGTTCAGCGTCGCGCGGATGCGGTCGTCGGGCATGGTGAAGCGCTGGGTAAGATAGCGCATGCCCGCGGCCAGCTCGCTGTCCGGCCCGCCGTACTGCGCCAGCAGCAGCTTGGCCAGGCGAAGGTCGGGAACCGTGATATTCACGGGGAACTCAAGCTTTTTCTGATAGATCCACATGCTTCTTCCTCCTTATTCAAACGGCCAGCCGCCGATGGGCCAGCTGCCCGCCGAGGCGTCGGAATGCCCGAAGCCCAGAAGCGGACCGTACTGCTGCCCGTATTCGGCGATGAGCTGCCTCAGCATTGCGGAATAGCTGCGGTAATCGGCCAGCGCATCCGCGTCGTCGGGGTGGGTGTCGAGATACAGATTCAGCTCGATGCAGACGAACTGTATCTCACTGATCTGTTCAAGCAAAGTCTCCTGATCCATACCGGCACCTCACTTATAGAGATCGGCGAGCTCGGGGAAGAGCGTGCCGTTCTCAAGGGCGTCCTGCGGGCAGAAGCCCGACAGATAGTTTTGGGGTCTTATCAGGGTCCTGGGCAGCTTCAAAAGCTCGGTCGGCCAGCCGCAGGCGCCAAGGCCCCCCGAAACGCTGCCCGCGGGCACGGTGGGAAGGTCCCTTGCCGCGACCCGGCAGCAGCAGTCCTGACGGACCGCAGTGACTGTGTCACTCATTTCAATATTACCTCCTTGTGGGGTTTGTACATACTATGCCCCGAAACGAGGTATGGTGAAAACGGAATGCACACCGTAGGGGGGGGGCAGCCTGCCGCAGGCCGACTGCAGGCGGAACAAAGCATGAGAGAAGGAGCGGCCGCATCGCATGGCTTCCCCTATGAGGGGAAGCTGTCCGAACCGAGCGCAGAGCGAGGCGAGGACTGATGAGGTGGAAGAGCGACTGATAATTCCAGTTGGGAGAGGGTGTTTCTTCTCCACCTCATCCGACTTCGTTCGGCTTTACGCCTCACTCAGCCACCTTCCCCTCATAGGGGAAGGCATGCTGCGCGGCCCTCCGCATTGTTTTCCTCCAAGGCAACCATATCCCGCTGCAAAGCTTGCGATAGATTGCTGCCACTACGGTGTTATCTTATGCTTTGAAAAAGGCCCCGCGTTCAGCGGAGCCTTAAAGTCGCTTGGTGTATCAGTCGTAGTAGACCGGCGCGTCGATATCCGTGCCGGGGTCTTCGTCCGTCCAGCCGCCGAAGAACAGCTCGTTAAGCTCGCTGTACTCGCTTTCGGTAAGGCCGACGTAGACGACGAAGCGTCCGTTATCCGCCTTCGTCAGGATATCCGAAAGGGTGACCGTGCGCTCGGCGAAGCTTATATCGGAGAGCTCGAGCCCCAGGACGTATTCGGCGTTCTCGGGCGAGGCGCCGGAGCGGACGAGCTTTGCAAGGAGCTTGCGCACCTTAAGCACGTAGTCCCTGTATTCGCGGTCGTAATCCGCCGCATCCTCCGAACCCTGCAGGTCGAAGTGGGTCCTTTCGATACCGTCGGGGCCGATGAGCGACAGCTGACCGTACATGTAGTAGAAGTCGCCGTCCTCGATGGCCTTGACGATGCCGTCGTAGTCCGCAAGCGCGCGGGTCTTCTCGTTCATCAGCTTCATATAGAGCGCCATGGTGCGGGGCAGCGCGTCGGTCAGCCGCAGCACGATGCAGTTATCGTAGGCCGCGTCGGTCAATATGATGCAGTCGAGCGCGGCGTCGTCCGAACCGCCGAGGTCGTAGTACTCGCTGAACACGATCGCGCCGGACGAAACGGCGCTCATCAGCTCGAAGCGCTGCTCCTTGGTGAGGGACTCAAGCTCCTCGAACAGGGTCTTTTCGAACTCCCTGCCCAGCTTCTTGGGCCAGAACACCCGGCTGACGCGCGAAACGTCGGTAAAGCGCTCGACGTATTCGGGCGAGGCCTTCGCCGCTTTGTAGATCTCCGCGGCGAGGTCATCGCTAGCGGGCAGGTTGTAGACGGCGCCGTTCTTGAGCGTGGCTTCAAAGACGCCGGTGGTGTATCTTGAATAGAACAGGCTCGAAAGGATCGAGTAGATCGGGTCGGTGAAGTCGAAGGTGCCGGTATCGAGCTGATCGCTGCGGAGTATCCTTGCCGCGTGGGCGAGCAAGGCGGGATCCTTGATATCGACCCTTTCGGCGCCGCTCCTGCCGCGGGGACCGAATTCGCGCGAGCCGAAGCCGTAGTAATAGGCGCTGTCGTCATTGCCCGTGTATTCGAAGCTGCCCTCGAGCACGCTGACGTGATCGACGTTGTTCACGCTGAAATCAATGCTCTTCTCCTTGGCCTGTGCGATGCCGGCGACGGCGAAGCAGGAGGCGACGATCAGGAACGCGATCGGCAGGAAAACGAGGCGGGAAGCCGCTTTTTTAAAGCTCCTGAGCGAGATCCACATATACACGAAGTATGCGGTTAGCATCACGGCGGCGGCTATGACGCAGCCGACGGCCGACGGGGCGTTCTCGATCCAGCTGAGTTTTTCGGACACTGCGGCCGGCGCGGGATCCGAGGCGGCGACGTTCATCACGAACATGCCCAGCAGCAGCGCGAACGCGAGGCCGAGCAAAACATGGATGGCGGGGCTCCTTGCGGGGCGGGACGCGGTCTCCACGCGGGACTTAGAGAACGCGAGGATCGCAAGGAAGAGCGTCAGCGCCGCGAGCAGGATCAGGCCTATGAGCTCAAGCGTGTTCATCGCATGTCTGCCGACGGGCAGGAAGAGCTGCGTATAGCCCACGCGGCTCGAGAACAGGGCGTTGATGAACGAACCGAACAGGTTCGGGAGCAGCAGCAGCGCGGCGGCCGCGATCAGCACCGGGAAGACCCGGCCCGCGATCGAGCCGACTATGACCATGACCGCGTAGAGGATCGCGCCGACGAGCAGCCTTTCGAGCAGGCTCTTGATGAGCGTCATCAGGCCTACCGGCAGAGCCTTGGAGGCGTCGTTCGCGATGGCGCGGATGGCAAGGCCGATGCCCCAGCCGAGGATGTGGACGAGCAGCAGGCCGAGGGCCAGCGTCAGCGCCGCCGCCGTGTAGGAGGCGGCCATCGTGCTCTTCTTGAGGGGCAGGCTCAGGCGGGAATCCCAGCTCTTGCGCGAGATATGCCCGGCGATAAAGCCCACCGCCGAAGCGAAGAGGAATATCGTTATCATCGTCTGTATCCGGGTGCCGGAGAAGAAGATGCCGGTCGTGGGGCCGTAGGCCGAGATTATGCCGAACAGCAGCTCGAGCACCGCCGAGACTATCGCGGCGGACAGGAGCTCCCTGAGTGATTCCTTATAGTATGCTCCGCTGATAAGCGGTGCGCGGGAAGTTTTTTCCATTTCGGTCCCCTCCTCACATTATCTCGTCGAATTTATAGCCGAGGGTGTCCATCTCGTAGGTGAAGACCTCCTCGAGCGAGAGGGGCAGCACCTCCATGAGTATGGGCTCCATGGCGCGCAGGGAGGCTTCCGCAGCCTCGCGGTCGCCCCTCATTATCAGGTTCACGACCTTGCCCTGCTTCTGGAACGAGAGCAGGTCGAGGGAGGCGAAGTCCTCGCGCTCCTTCTCGCCCTCGAACGCGAGCTGGACCTTGAAGAGCTTGGTCTTGAGGTCCGAAACGTCGCTCTGCAGCACGATCTTGCCCTTGTAGAGCATGGCGAGCTGGTCGCAGGTGTCCTCAAGCTCCCTGAGCGAATGGCTGGTGACCACGATCGTGGTGCCGTTGTCGCAGACCTCGCGGTAGAGGAGCTTTTTGGCGACGTTCCTCGCGATCGGGTCGAGGCCGTCGAAGGTCTCGTCGAAGAGGATGATCTCGGCGTTGCAGGCAAGCGCGAGTATCGTCTGCGCCTGCTTGGTCATGCCCTTGCTCATAGTGCGGATCTTCATCTTGGGGTCGAGCGAGAAGACCTTGGCGAGCTGGGTGAACTTTTCATAGGAGAAGTTTTTATACGCGGCGGCGAAGTAATCCGCCATGCGGCGCAGCGTGGCGCCGGGCTTGACGATGCGGAACAGGTCCGGCGAGAACACGATGTGCTCCTTTGCGGCGGGGTTGTCGTAGACCTCTTCCCCGTCCACCTTGACCGAACCGCCGTCGGGATAATAGATGCCGGAGATCAGCCTTAAAAGCGTGCTCTTGCCGGCGCCGTTCGCGCCGACCATGCCGAAGATGCAGCCGTTCTCGATGGTGCAGCTCAGGTTATCGAGCGCCTTGACCTTGCCGAAGCCCTTTGAAAGATTAGTTATCGTTATCATTCTGACCCTCCTTTTCAGGTCCGATGCCTTCCGAATACGCGGCGCGCACCGCGTCCAATACGTCCTTTTCGTCTATGCCGGAGATGCGCAGCTCCGAAACCAGCAGCGTCACCCTCTCGATGAGCTCGCGGCGCATCGTGCGCAGCCTTGCGGCCGCGTCGGGCGAGACGAACCGCCCGTTGCCCGGCACCGTGTAGCAGAGCCCGCGGCGCTCCAGCTCGGCATACGCCTTCTGCAGCGTGTTCGGGTTGACCGAGAGCTCCATCGAGAGCGCCCTCACCGAGGGTATCTGGTCGTCCGGGCCGAATTCGCCGGTCAGGATGCCGCGCTCGACCTGGGCGATGACCTGCTCATAGAGCGGCGTGCGCGAATGCTTGTCTATCTGCATTGACCTTCCTCCTTTCACGAGTGTTCGTGCAGAACTAACTGTATTATGGATTATAGTACACTTATTAGGCGTTGTCAAGAGGGGGAGGGAAATATTTTTGAAGGAGTGAATGATATTGCGCCGGTTACAGGCGGAACAAAGCCGAAGCGCAAAACGCCCCCCCGTCGCATGGCTTCCCCGCGAGCGAAGCGAGCCGCTGCGAGTCAGCGCGCGGCGGCGCGATAGCCGCCGAAACACGATAGCTCGGTTGCGATGGAAAGGGCCGCGCCGTAGGCGCCCGATAACCCTTCACGTTTGTGCGTAATAACTCGGAGAAACCCGCCTTTGTTGCAGGCGGAACAAAGCAGGAGCGAAAAGCGAACGCCGTCGCATGGCTTCCCCTATGAGGGGAAGCTGTCACGAAGTGACTGATGAGGTGGAAGAGCGACTGATAATTGCTGCTGGGAGGATAGTGCGGTTTTTCCACCTCATCCGTCAGGCTTCGCCTGCCACCTTCCCCTCATAGGGGAAGGCATGCCGGCTTGCTCGCTGGCCGCTGGCCTGATGAGGTGGAAGAGCGGCGGAAAAGAGAAGCCTCGTGCACCAATGGGGACGGTTCTCTTTGGTGCAGGGCGGGCTCCTGACAACTCCATGCTGACGGTTGCACCAAAGAGAACCGTCCCCATTGGTGCAATAAGGCCATCTCCGCCGCAAGCATTTCCCGCGGCTCAGCTGGCGGCAGATTGCCGCCCCTACGGGTTATTGTTCGATTTTCACCTTAATCATTCATTATTCCATCAGTCTTCAGTCTTCAGTAAACGAAAAAGAGGATCCCCGTCGGGATCCCCGGATCGTTCGTTATTCGTTTTTCATTCGCATCAGAATCCCCAGTCGACGAGGTGCAGCACGTACTGATCGAGCAGCACCAGCACGCCGAGGATCGCGGTATAGACCGCGAAGCCGGTCAGCGAGCGCTTGGTGATGAGCCTTATCATGAAGCGGACCGCGAAATAGCCCGCTATCGCCGCCGCGGCGACGCCGACGATCAGGCAGGGAACGGTCACGCCCGCCATACCCTCCTTGAGCGCCTTGGGTATCTCGAGCACGGCGCCGCCGAGGATCGCGGGTATCGAAAGCATGAAGCTGAACTCCGCCGCATCCTCGCGGTTGAGGCGGCAGGCGGCGGCACCGGTGATGGTCGCGCCGGAGCGCGATACGCCGGGCAGGATCGCTATGCCCTGCATGAAGCCGATGAAGAGCGGATGGTACCACTTCATCTCGGGCACGGTCCTGTTGCAGTCAAGATGCCTGACGAGCAGACCCTGCACGGTCAGCAGCAGCGCGGTCAGAAGGAAGCACCATCCGAGCACGCGCCCGTCGCCCGCGCTGTCGATAAAATCGTCGAACACCAGGGCCATGGCCGTGGTCACGAGCGTGGCGGCGATAAGATACAGCCAGTAGCGCAGCTGCTTTATCGGGTGCGCGAGCATCTCGAAAACGCGCTTTCTGTAGACGACGAGCACCGCCGCGAGCGTGCCCAGATGGAGCACGACGGTGAAGAAATAGCCGCCGTCGGTTATGCCGAACAGCTTTTCGAGCAGCAGCAGGTGCCCGCTCGAGGATACGGGCAGGAATTCCGCGAGGCCCTGTACGAGGCCGAGGATCAATGCGATGAGTATGGTCATGGTTTCAAACCGGGCTTTCGCCCTTCTCCGTTAAAGATTTGTGGTTTACGAAATGAGCATCGCTCTTCTTAGCAGGATCAGCGCGTCGAGCACCGTCACTTCGCCGTCCGCGTCGACGTCGGCAAGCAGGGCCGCCGGCCCGCCCGCGGTGATGTTCATGGCAAGGCGGAGCGCCGTCAGCGCGTCGAGGATCGTTACCTCCCCGTCCAGGTCGCAGTCGCCTTCCTCGAGCAGCCATTCGCCGTCGAGCCATTCAACGCGGTTTTTGAGCCAGACGCGCAGCCTTCTGACGCCCGAGGCAAAGGTCCTGTCCCACAGGGCGGTATCCGCCTCGACGGCCGCGGAAATGTACGCGGCCTGCTCGTTGATCATATCGAACATGCCCGGTATGACCTCGCGGCGGTACACGGTGTAGTAGATCCTGATCGTCTCGGCGAACTCCGGGCAGTCCCGATAGAGCTTATTGAACCAGGGCGAGGAGCTGTTGAGCGTGAACAGGCCGCTTGCGGTGTAGGCGGACGGGCAGTCCGTTTCGTCGTTATGCCCGGGGGCGGCGTTCGACCACGTTACCTGGCCGTAGGAGAAATCGAAATCCCAAGGCGCGGTCATATAGAGATGGTCGTCGTCCTCGAGCTTATAGAGATAGCAGCTCGTTTTGAAATTGCCGTCGGGGTTCTTGACGAGCTCCTGCAGCACGGTCATATCCGCCCAGGTGGGGATGTCGACGTAGTCGCGCCAGTCGCCCTCGCCGTTCATTATGGCGCCGTGCACGCGCTGCATGAAGGCTTCAAGATACTCCGTCATCGCCTCTTGGAGCGCCTGATCCCCGCCCGGGTCCGGCGCCTTGATCGTGAAATAATCCTCGGCCGGGTTCGCCCAGTAGGGGCAGTTGAACCAGACGTCCTCCTCGGGATCGAACTTGCCCCAGACGTCCTTTTCGATGAGGTAGCCGCCGGTGATATGCTCGGCGTCGGCCTCGGTGATATCGATCTTGCTCTTTTCAATATCTACGCGCTCGACGAGCAGATATATGCCGTTGTATTCGCCGTTGAGATAGACTTCGGTGAACTCGCATTTGGGCGTGTAGCCGACCGCGAGCATGTTTTCAAAGCTCTTGTAGGTCAGGTAATTGCGCAGATAGGAGTTATCGTGATAGCTCGGTATTATCGCGTATTTCTTGGTCTTGGGGATGTCGAGCAGGCTCTTCTTGCTCTCAAGCTTTATAGAATAGGGCTTTTTCGGGTAGGTCCACGAGGAATTGCCCCTGCCCTTGACCGAGCCCGCGCCTTCGAATTCGCCGCTTTCGAAATGCTTTGAGCCGAGCTCGAGGCGGAACGAAGCGTTCACCCACTCGGTCTTGCCGATCTCGTCGAACGGGAGCTCCGCGTCGATATAGAGCTTGGGCAGGCTCTCGGCGGCGGCGTTGAGGCGCACGGCGTTCACTTCGGAAAGCAGGACGCTCTCGCCCGCGGCGGCTTCGAAGCTGAAGGAGAAGCTGCCGTCCCCGTTGTCCGTTATGCAGGCACGGGGGTCGTCCGGGAAGAACACGGAATAATCCGGGCAGAAGCTCCAACCCTCATCGGGCGTGACGGTGAAGCCGAGCAGGACCGTTTCCTCAAAGACGAAGCTTTCGCCCTCCCCATGCCCCTCGGCACAGAGCGACGCGCCGGTCAGAGGCGAGAGAGAAAGGCCCTCGGACAGCACGGGAGCGAGCTCAAGCAGGCCGCGCTCCCCCTCGGTCTCGGAGAGCGCCGGGGCGCCCGGGAATGAAAAGCAGGCGGTCAGCAGGAACAGAGCCGCCAGCAGCAGCGCTGCGCGGGATCGAAACGCCTTTATCGCCGATGATCTTTTCATGCCCGGCCTCCCAATGAACCCAAGTATTATTTTCCTGTTTATATAATAACACCGCGGCGGCTGTTTTTCAAGCTTTCGCGGTGTATTGTATGTTTTGCTTCGGCGCATTATTTAATGCCGATGTTCTCTATGCCCAGCTCAAAGTTAACGCCGTCTGACCCGACGTAGAGGTCGTAGGTATTGGTCAGCTCGTCGTAGTCCTTTAAGTACATGACGGCGTTCGGGTAGACCTCGAAGAACGCTACGTCGGTCGCGATCGCGTTGGAGCGGCCGTCCTTCATCCAGAGCAGCGTGCCGTTCGATTCGGTGGGCGCGTAGGCGATGACGGTGCCGTCCTTCATCAGCTTTGCGAGCTGCACGCCCGTGACCTGGATGCTGCCCCTGCCGTTCTTATAGTCGTAGAGATTGCCGCTCGTATCTATGAAATAGAACTCCTCGGTGCTGCCGTTCGTGCAGAACATGCTCGCGGGCGTGACGAGGCGCTCGGGCTTCTTGGCGTTGTAGGCCGAGACGCGGTAGATGCCGTTATCAACTATGCAGAGGATCTCGGTGCCGTTTTCGGCCACGGCGAACTGCGTGCAGCCGAGGGCGAGCGCGTTGGCGTTGAGGCGCGAATCGACGTAGTAGACGTTGTAGCTGCCCATGACGCCGGAGCTTTCGGACGGGAGCTCGGTGTAGAAGACGCTGTTCAGCAAAGTATCCGTATTCTTGAGCATGGTCCTGACGCCGTCGCCGCCCTGGGTCGCGTACTGCTTGCCCTTGTAGGAGAACACGGAGCCGTCGAGGATGGGCTCGGCCTTCTTGCCGTTCCTTGAGATATGGGTCTTTTCGGCGACGTCGAAGGTGATCTCGGTCAGGCTCCTGTTGACCTCGAAATAGGGCGAGGCGTTCTCCGAAACGAGGGTATCCCTGCCGTCGATGACGCAGTGCAGGCGGCCCGAGACCACGCCGTCCGGGGCCTCGAGGTAGTAGATGCGGTGCCCGCCGTCGCCGATCGCGGCGATGAGCGTATCCTCGCCGAGGAGCTCGGCCTTGCCGCCTGCCCAGGTATAGCTGTTTATGCGGTCGCCGTTCGTGACCACGGCGATGCCCGCCGCGCTGCCGTCCGGGGAGAGCACAAGGCTGGGGGTGCTGCGCATATCGGCGTTTTCAAGCTCGATCTCCTGATAATCGCGGCTCTCGTCGTCATAGAGGAACACGTGGAGCGCGGTGGAGAAGAGGATGTAGCGGCTGTCGAGCGAGAGCACGGCGTTAGTGACCGCCGCGGGGTAGATCTTTAGGATGCCCCCGGCGTTGATGCGGTAGAGCGCGGTCGCCGCGGTGATGAAGCCGGAATCGCCGTCCACGGTGGCAAGGCGGGTGATGTTGCCCGCGATGCGGTCGGGCACCTTCTCGGCGTCGTGATAGAAATAGGTGTAGGTATCGTCCGCGCAGTAGAAATAGCTGATATTATGCTCGAGCTCGGGCGAGCCGTTCTTTTTGGAGCAGGCGGCTGCGGGCAGGAGCAGGAGCGCGGCGAGCAGCAGGAGGGCCGCTCTCTTAACGTTTTTAAGCGAAAGGTTCATGGTCAGTTTCTTTATCCCGTAGTTTTGCGTGCGCCGGAGAAAGGTCCCGCGCCGCTCTTGATTATACATTAGTTCGGAGCGAATGTCAAAAGAAACGGCGTTTTAGGGAGAGGCTATATAAAGAATAAACAAACTCACTCTGACACCTTTCAATTATAGAAAGTGTCATAGTGGGTCATCCTCGTTCAGCTCGTCTTAACCCTTCCGATATAGGAAAGGTTTTTATTATTCAGCTAAATTGTTCGCTTACGCTCGCAGCTAAATTGAAAACCACAGGTTTTCAGCTAAATTACATTCGCCTTTATGCTCGCGTCAGCGAATTTAGCTATGCGGAGCATAATTTGGCTCGCCGCTCGCGGTGAATTTAGCTGCGGTGTACTTCCTTACGAAATTCCCCGCTCGGGCGAGGCTATAGAAAGAAGAAACAAACCCACTCTGACACCTTTC
>JAEEGL015282922.1_pt1 | contig 12539 bp, 10 predicted proteins | sample 9134231 | NCBI WGS metagenome assembly JAEEGL01 (sample SAMN16246548, study PRJNA631951) | gut metagenome | biome: gut microbiome; feature: rumen; material: fiber-attached | host: Bos | place: Iran: Karaj | collected 2018-10
ACGCTGCGGTCCTTTATTCTCTTATGAAGGAATACGAAATTATATGATACGGATCATTATTAACGGCGTCTGCGGAAGGATGGGACGCGAGATACTGCGGCTTTCCCGTGATGCGGAAGATATTGAGGCTGTATTCGGTGTTGACGTCGGAAATTACGATGTAACAGGTATACCGTGCTCTCAGAATTATGATGAAGCGCCGGCGGCCGACTGTGTTATTGATTTTTCGTTCCATACGGCAACGTCAGCCGCGCTTTCATTTGCGGTTAAAAAATGCATTCCGGTTGTAATAGGGACGACCGGGCACGATCCCGAAGAAAAAGCCGAAATAATCAAAGCCTCGGGAAAAATTCCTGTTTTCTTCGCATCAAACTATTCGATCGGAATCGCGCTTCTGGCAGAGCTCGCCCGTAAAACCGCAGCCTCCCTTCCCGGCTCTGAGATAGAAATAATTGAAACGCATCACAGCAGAAAAGCGGACGCACCGAGCGGGACGGCAATTTCGCTTGCCGATGCGATAATTGAAACCCGTCCGGAATTGTTTGTTAAAACCGGACGTTCGGGGTTTGGTGTGAGAGATAAAAATGAAATCGGAATAAGCTCCGTCAGGATAGGAAACGTTGTTGGAAAGCACGAGATAATCATATCAACTCCGACACAGACGCTAACACTGACTCATGAAGCAAGTTCACGTTCGGTCTTCGCCGAGGGCGCTCTGGCTGCCGCGAGATTTATTACGTCTCATGACCTGAAACCCGGAATTTATGATATGAACGATATGCTCGGAAGGAAACGGTAATATGAAGATAGCGATTTACGGATACGGAAATATTGCACGCGGCGTTGAGTCAGCTGTAAAACAGAACGAAGATATCACTCTTTACGGAGTATTCACAAGACGCGATCCGGAAACAGTTCAGACCGTTTCGGGAGCAAAAGTTTATCCGGCTTCAGATATACTTTCGCATAAAGGAAATTTCGACGTGTTGATCGTTTGCGGCGGAAGCGCCACGGATCTTCCGGTTCTTTCCCCCATGCTCGCCCGCAATTTCAATATAGTTGACAGTTTTGACACGCATCCCAAGATACCGCAGTTTTTTGCTTCTGTTGACGATGCCGCAAATGCTGCCGGAACGCTTGCTGTGATTTCAGGCGGATGGGATCCCGGACTATTTTCGCTCAACCGCCTGTATTCATCGGCCGTTCTTCCCGACGGGAAAGACTATACTTTTTGGGGAAGAGGCGTGAGTCAGGGCCATTCCGACGCTATCAGACACGTTGAAGGAGTTGCAGACGCAAGACAGTATACCGTACCGATTGACGAAGCGGTAAACGCGGTTCGCTCAGGTTCGTGTCCCGAGCTCAGAACTTCCGAAAAGCACCGCCGCGAATGCTACGTGGTACTGAAAGACGGCGCAGATCCTGAAAAGGTTGAATCGGCAATAAAAAATATGCCTGACTATTTCGCGGATTACGATACGACCGTCAATTTTATCTCCGCAGAAGATCTGAAAAAGAATCATTCCGGGCTTCCTCACGGAGGGTTCGTGATAAGATCCGGCCGAACGGGATTTGAGCATGAAAACTGTCATACAATCGAATACAGTCTGAAACTCGATTCAAATCCCGAGTTCACGGGCAGCGTTCTCGTAGCCCTCGCGCGAGCTGCCGACAGAATGTCGAAAAATGGGGAAACAGGATGCAGGACGATATTTGATATTCCTCCTGCTTTCCTGTCGCCGCTCAGCCCCGAAGAACAGAGAGCGAAGTTCCTGTGATATGAATGATAATATGATTTCTGATAACATCGGTGCAGATGAGCGCGGTTTTCTCACGTTTGCCGGGATATCCGCAGACAGACTGGCCGCACAGTACGGGACTCCGCTTTATCTGATCGATGAAAACCGCGTTATTGAAAGATGCCGTGAGTATCTCGATGCTTTTAACCTGAACTTCGGTCAGGCGGGAGGGCTTCCCTGTTACGCCTGTAAGGCAAACTGCTTTTCCGGACTATTGAAACTGATAGATGTTCTGGGACTCGGTATCGACGTTGTATCGACAGGGGAATTCTATACGGCAATGAACGCCGGATTTCCGGCGGATAAAATCCTGTTTCACGGAAACGCAAAAACAGACCGGGATCTTGAATTTGCATTAAAAAACGGCGTTGGACGCATCGTTGTTGATAACTCGGAAGAGCTTGAAGCTATAAGCAGAATTTCCCGTCTTATCGAAAAAAAAGACAAGACAAAGATACTTATCCGCGTAACGCCCGGCATTGACCCGCACACCTACGAAGCGGTCAACACAGGGATGGTCGATTCAAAATTCGGTTCCGCTATTGAAACAGGTGCTGCATTTGAAATTACCGAAGCGGCTCTGAATACCAAAGAGGTAATTCTTGATGGTTTCCATTGTCACGTAGGATCTCAGGTTCTGGACGAAGACGTGCATCAGCGCGCCGCAGAGGTCATGATAAACTTCATTGCAGACGTAAAAGAGCGTCTCGGATTCGTAGCGAGAACGCTCGATATCGGAGGCGGAATCGGAATCAGATACGTTGAATCAGATACGCCCGTCACAATAAAAGAGGCTGTCGGGAAGATTGCCTCCGTACTGAAAAAAACGGCGTCAGAGCGAAAAATCAAACTACCGTTTATTATAATGGAACCCGGCAGAAGCATTGTAGCCGACGCGGGAATGACACTGTATACCGTTTCATCAGTTAAAAAAATACAGGGTTACCGCAACTACGTTGCGGTGGACGGGGGTATGACAGACAACCCGAGATATGCGCTCTACAAATCAAAGTACACGTGTTATCCCGCATCTGACATGATTTCCGACCGGGATATGGAATGTACCGTTGCGGGATGCTGCTGCGAAAGCGGTGACATAATCCAGACTGACGTACCGTTGCCGTCCGGAATTCGTCGCGGAGATCTTATTGCCGTTTCATGTACCGGAGCGTACAACTATTCGATGTCTTCAAATTACAACAGGATACCGCGACCGCCCGTAATTATGATTAAAGACGGAAAAAGCCGCGTTGCCGTATCGCGCGAAAGCCCTGATGATATCATATCTCACGATGTGATTGAATAAATAATTATATTTTTTCAGGAGAAAAAATGACAATACTATCCATCATACTGATTTCCGTCGGAGCGCTTTGCGCTGTAGTAGGCGCCTTAATCGTTATTAAGAAGAATCCGGATCTGATACCCGATAATCTGAAAAGAAACGTCAGTAAATCCGAACTTCCGGCATATGCCCAGCTTATTGGTGCCGGTTTGATTCTGCTTGGCGCCGGTCTGCTTGTTTCAGGCGTTTATATTCTTATAAGCGTCTCTCTCTGGTGGATTCCGCTTATCATCGGAGCTGTTGCCGGGATAGCAGTTCTGATAACTGCTCAGATGAAGTATAACGGCTCCATATTCTGATTGTTTTGAAAAAGAACGGGAAAGGCAGGTATGCCTTTCCCGTTTCTTATTCTGCCGTCATGTTGATCTCATCAATCTCCGCAAGCCTGTAAGGATCAGAAAGAACCCGAACCGGTATCTTTGACGTCGCACCGCATACAGGACAGGTCAGAAGAACGTCATCATCAGCTGTGTCAATCAGCGGATCGGAGCAGATACCGCACTGACATTGTATCGCTCCCTCTTCCGTGAGGGTCTTGACAAGATAATTAAGCGAAGTGAGTTCTTCCGGACTTAACGCGGATCTGTTTTCGTCGGCAGAACGTCTTGCCTCAAAAAAGCTTTCAGGGGTCTCAAATCCGGCGTCCTCCACAGCCTCGCGAAATCTTTTATCCGTTTCGGAAGCGGCAGCCTCAACCCCTTTCCTTTCACCGACAAAGCAGATTCCAAGCCCTGACATCGGGCAGTTCATAACTACCGTACCCCCGAAATCCGTGTCAGCGGAAACTTCGTATTTATGAGTTTCGCCGCATATGAAACAGGGCACGGAAAAAGAGAAAACGCCACCTTTTCTGTTTATCCTGAGAGGGATTTCTTTAGATTTATCGAGGCATCCGCACCTGAGTGTGAACATATCACCGCTCAGCGAAAGCGCGCCGTCGGGTCCCGTAACCGTTCCGCCGCAGGTGGGGCATTTATATCCCGTCACCGTTTTCTTTTCATTCAATTTCATTTCTGACCTCGCGTTCAGACGCTCCGAGAGATATTTCCCTTTCGTATCCATCGTTCAGATATGCGACGCAGCTGTCATATTTTTCGCCGTTATACGAAATTTCAAGTACAAGCTTTTCCTCAGAAAAATCCACGTTTTCAAATATCACTCTGAAGTGTCTGTACATTACCGTGCCGGCACGAACGACCGCAACGGGATTCAACGATCCGTCTGTTTTATCCGATATCAGACGAAACTCAAAGCTGTTGGAATCGACTGAAGGGTTTGAATTGACGTTAAAATAAACAGCAATCTGAAGACCTGAGGTCTCCCTTGTCGTAACTACCTTTGTGACGTGAAACGGTTTATCCAGTTCGGTAGTATTATAGACGTTACGTTCAAAGACGTGCGGCTTTCCTTCCGACAACTTAAAAGCCGCGTGCGTCATGTAATAGTTTCTTACAGAAGCGGGACCTCTCTGCCATATCACACGCAGACAAAGCCAGAGAAAAGCAGCGATGCAAACGGATATAAACGTCCATTTTAATATTTTTCCGAATATCCGAAGACCTTTGGGCATATAATCGATCTGTTCGTTCATTTCAGCTGCACTCAGATATGTGTAATAGCGTCAAAAACAGATCTGACCGGTATAATCTCAATTCCGTAATCAGACTGTTTGATTTTATTGTCCCCTACGTTGCGGGCAGGCAGCATTATCTGTGAAAACCCGAGCCGTTCCGCCTCTTTTACGCGCTGTTCGGCGTTGCTTACGGCACGACATTCTCCCGAAAGACCGATCTCGCCAACGGCAACGAGTCCGTCGCTCAGAGGGCGGTCCTTTAAACATGAAATCAGTGAAAGCGCCGTCGGAAGGTCAGCCGCGGTATCTTCAAGTCTCAGACCGCCGATAACGTTAAGATAGCAGTCACAAGCGGAAAACTTCAGCCCGAGACGTTTTTCAAGCACGGCGAGAAGCATATAAAGCCGACTAAAATCAATTCCGTTTGAGGTCCTTTTGGGAGAAGGATACACGGTAGTGGCGGTAAGCGCCTGAATTTCCGCAATTATCGGTCTCGTACCTTCAATAACGCAAACGGCGCAGTTTCCGGATACGTCTTTCGGTCTTCCGGCAAGAAGAGCCTCTGACGGATTGACAACCTCAACTAGACCGCGGTCGGTCATTTCAAAAACGCCGATCTCGTTGGTCGGACCGAAACGGTTCTTCTCTGATCTGATTATCCTGTAAGTTCCGTCACGATCCCCTTCGAAATGAAGCACGGTATCCACCATATGTTCGAGGACCTTAGGGCCAGCTATACCGCCGTCTTTGTTGACGTGACCGACAAGAATGACGGTCACCCCTTGGCTTTTTGCATAAGCTATGAACCTGCCGGCGGATTCCCTGACCTGTGTGACGCTGCCCGCTGATGACTGAATCCCATCGCAAACAACAGTCTGAATCGAATCGACTATAACGATTTTCGGTGAGAGTTTTTCTGCTTCTTCGAGTATTTTCTCAACGTCTGTCTCGGTCTGAATAAAAAGGTCCTCGCATTTTAATGACAGTCGGCGAGCGCGTAGTCTCAGTTGTCCGGGTGATTCTTCTCCTGATACGTACAATATTTTTTCCCCGGGAGATAAGACAGTATCACAAATCTGCATCAGAAGAGTTGATTTTCCGATACCCGGCTCTCCGGAAAGCAGAATAACAGATCCCGAAACTATCCCTCCTCCGAGAACCCTGTCTACCTCCCCTATGCCGCTCGGGCAACGAGTCACGGCGTCTTCTTCGAGCTCGGAAATCCTGACTGCGGACGTCATAAGCCCCGAATATCCGGAAAATGCAGACGTTTTTTTCGTTCCTGACGTCTTTGTTTCTTCAACTTCCTCTGTAAAAGAAGACCAGGCTCCGCAGGACGGACATTTGCCCATCCATTTCTGCGCTTTATAACCGCATTCTGTACATACGTAAAGAGTTTTAAATGCCATTATCTGAAACCTCTGTAACTGTTCCGACGTCTTTTATGACTGTAATAAACGATTAAGGCCACGGTCATGGTAAGGACCGCGGCAGATAATATTGCTATCACCGGAACTATCAGATATGAATATGAGCTTGATGAAACGCATATTTTTTCAATATCGAGGCTGAGCCCGTTGTTTCCGTTACCGTTTCGCGCAAGAACGATGACGTTGAACGACCCATCAGCCGTATCCCCGCAAAAAGACTTCACAGGAAAAGAATAATCATTCCATCCATCTGAAGCGTAGGCGGAAAATTCAAGATATTTGTTACCGCTCCTGAGGATCACACACAGCTCTTTGTCACCGGACCCTTCCACCTTCATTCTGAACGATAGACATTCCGCTCCCTTTACAGCAAAAAACGGAAGCGTACCGGAACATCCGAACCATTCTGTGCTTTCGGAACGTGATGCAAGAACCCGCATGAATCTGACTCCCTTTTCATCGCTGATTCCGAGCTCGGTCGAGTTGAATGAAGGAAGAAATCCATGAGAATCCGATGAAAAACCCATAACGGATCTTGTAGTATCTACGTCTGACTGCGAGACGTAATAGCATTCTCTTGTCGCCTGCGAGGGCAGGTCGGTTTGGCCTGACAAAGACAACCTGTACGAAACTGCTTCTGAATCCCGTCTGTCCGCAAAAAGAAACGCCTTGTAAATCTCCTTGGTCTGCGACGGTATCAGATCCTTACTTGAAGAATACAGACCGTAATAACCGTCTTCCCTGTCGAAATCAACGTGTCTGTGCCAGATAAAAGATTCTATTCTGCCGTTTAAGCAAACGGCGTCATATAATTTAAGATATTCTCTTGCCTGTTCGGTTTCGGAAGCAGTCCCGGGTGCGCCAGAAAAGCCGGCGTACCCGATTATATATAATGCGGCTCCGGATGACGTGACGGTTTCAAGATCCCCTGGCCCTATATGCAGCCCGTTATCTTCTCCGTTGGTTTGGCCCGGAAAAACATTTACGGAAATGCCCAGCCCGCTCATCGGAATATGTCCCGATATATATCTGATGAGCGTTTCGGCTCCGTGAGCTCCGTATGGGTTCCATTCGGCGCTCCAAAGATCGGAAACAGAGATGAAGACACTGTTCCCTTCACTGACCGAGGTAACCGAGGTAAGCGCACGCCTAATCATATTCGCGCATAAGGAAAGGTAGTCCGTTTCACTTATCAGGACGTCACCTACCCTGGCTCTTTTATCATTCAGTTCATACCCTATGATATAACTGTCGCAATACCGGTCGGGAGAACAGTATCTGTCGGCTATAAACCACGTGAGAGCCGACCAGGTCCCCGAAAAGTCGTTGATTGCTTCTGTCGGGATAGTAATCAGTCCGGTCTCGGAATCTCTCCAAAGAAGCTCTGCGTATGCTTTAATACCTGCTGAGCATAAAGACGACATTATTTCGTCAATACGTGAAAGTTTACCGGCGTCGAGAGTATACGTTTTTCCGCCGTAATTAAACGTTTCGCCGTCGGTTCCGAGGAGTTCGTTTACGACAATAGTGACAGTAGAACTCCTGACTCCGAGTCGTATAGCATCGGTAATCAGCTGAACCTGAAGCCCTTTTATACCTTCGGGTTCTTTTCTGTCGTTGTGGTAAACGGAGTTTTCGGCAATATTGTCAATATAGGCAATATCCGTTATAGCCTGATATCTTATTCCGTCCTTGATTCCGATGACAAATCCGGTCTGCCAGACTGCGGGGTCAATGGTTTCAATATCGGCTGTAAAGGTTACCTTTGAAGAAGCCGGGACGGAAACGAGCGGAAACCACAGTTCGGAAAGATCGTCCGAGTGCACCGAAAACAGGGCGAGCTCTGCGTCCTGATCTGCGTAATATGAAGTAATACGCGCCTCGACAGAAAGTCTTCCGCCGTTGACGATGACAGACGTAACGGTGGAACCCTTCACAGGTTCTTCGGCCGATATGACAAGCGCAAGCCAAATCGCAGATATGACCGCGACTGCCGCCGTAAAAATCCGCCTGCTGTTTGTTTTCATTGTCCTTATCTTCAGGTTAAGTATTTTCTGCCGGAATCGCCGAGTTCGCGACGTCTCTTTGCTTTTTTACGCTTTTCGCGGTCAATCGCCGTTATTATCACGTAAGCGACGGATCCAACGAGAATAAGCAGAAGAATGACCCTGACAACCGGCGTTTTGCACATTTCCCATGCCGCGTTTAAAAGAACAAGAATCGAGTTCTGCTCAATCGTTGTATTAACGACAAGAGGGACTTCGTCAACAAACTCACCCTTATAGAACACCTTGACGCTTCCGACCCTGGTTCCCGCGTAAACCGGAGCAGATATATTATTGCTGTCTAGAGTCCAGTCGATTACAAGATCTCTGTTTCTGTCAAGATCGGAGGGAACGTATAACTCAACGGGAGTCTCGGGAATTACCGCGACCCTGTCTGTATTTTTAGCGAGTTTAACGCCGATTTCGCAAATCGGAGTCGATTTATCAATTATCTTAACAAACCGAAACGAGCTGTCAGCCCATCTGAGGAGCGATCGCGCGTCGAGAAAACAATTAAAAACGGTGTGTGTAATGCGCGGCTGAAGCTCAACGAAATTTCCTTCCTCATCAATCACGAAATTTCCTTCTTCGTCTATTTCAAGAACCCGTTCCTGATCAACTATAACGGGAGCGGATGCCTTCATCACAATCGCAATGAAATTGCTTCCGTTGTGGCTTGCGGTCCCTATTACGCAGTATCCGCCCTCCGGGGTGTTACCGCTTATAAGTCCGGTTGAAGTGTTCAGATAATATGCCGTCGTCGCACGTTCCGAGACAAGATAGTTACGCGTTCCGATAACCCTTTTTTCGGATCTGTTCGTCGCAGGTATCGTGACTGTCTTCTGAGAGGCGATCTCGGTAATGGTCGTGTCCGTCATCGCATATTTAGCAAGCGTAAGCATATCCCGTGCAGTGGTGACCATAAGCGGGTCGTGCATTCCCGTCGGATTGGCGAAAAACGTTTCCGTCATTCCGAGTTCCTGCGCCTTGTCGTTCATCATCATTACGAATCCGTCGATAGATCCGCCAACCCTTTCAGCGAGAACGTTTGCACAGTCGTTTGCTCCTCCGAGAATCATTCCGACAAGTAAATTGTAAAAAGAGATCTTCTCGTTGATCCTGAGACTTATATCGGCTCCTGTCGTACTGTGATACGCGGTCGCCGAGACCGTGCAGATGGTATCATACCCGTCAGGAAGTTTCTCGACAGCGTATCTTGACGCTATTACCGCTGTCATGAGCTTTGTAAGTCCGGTCGGAAAATGAACGTCGTCAATTTTTTTTTCGTAAAGAATCTGATTGGCCTCTATACAGTAGACAAGCGACGATTCACAGTGCTCGTTTTCCGGATCGCTTAGCGCGGACGGCGTCAGAGAAAAGGCCGGTATCAAACCCGACGCAACAATCAGCAGAAGTAATATTGATATTGCCTTTTTAATTCGATGAGTTAAAATCATTTTTTCAGATTGAAAAATGCTTCGGTTTTTCCGAAAAGATCTTCGGATATTTTTATATCATCGGAAATCCTGCGCGAAAGCGCTCCGGTTGATAAATAGTTTTTTTCCTCCCTTATCCGGCTTGTAATCATAAAATCACAAGTATCGCCGTAAAGGTTTCCGTCAAAACCTATAATATGCGTTTCGGAGTGACGAATTTCGGTACCGGTCGTCGGACAGGATGTTATTCCGGTGACAGTCGGATAAACCTTCCCGTTAATAAAACAGTAACCCGCGTACGCTCCGTTCGGAAGAAAGCATCCGTTCAGCGCGACGTTTGCAGTAGGAAAACCCAGCTTTCTTCCGAGGTGTTTTCCGTGAATAACCTCGCCGCGAATTATAAAAGGATGTCCGAGCATACTGATTGCGCGTTTTATATTCCCATCGGCAAGGAGAGCCCTTATGAGAGACGACGATACACGGTCTCCGTCATATGTAACGGGCGGAACGACGGAAACGCGTTCGGCGCCTACAAGACGAGAAAGCGTCGCGGAATCTCCGGATCTGCCCTTTCCGAAAGAGTAATTAAATCCGCAAACGACAAAATCAGACGGACCGACAGCAAATTCAACGAATTCTTCAGGAGAAAAATCACGCACGTCTGCGAATCTGTCGGCAATGACAATATCGGCTCCGAATCTGATAAGAAGATCTTTCCGCAATGACCCGGGACTTATAGCGTCCGTCCTGTCATCCGAAAACGTGCGCACGGAAACCTTCCCGCCGCAACGAAACGCAATTCCTGATGCCGTTTCAAGAAGTCTTACGTGCCCGGTGTGGACGCCGTCAAAGTATCCGAGAACGATGACGTCCCCGGACGGTTCCGGAAAACCCATGATCAGACCCTCAGAAAACTCCTTACAAGGCAGTTGAGGAGCTCATCGCGGTCAACGTGACTGATGAGCGCGCGGGCGTTTCTGTGGTTGGTGATGTAAGTCGGATCTTCCGAAAGGATATATCCGACGATCTGATTAACGGGGTTATACCCTTTTTCCGAAAGCGCGTTATAGACCGTCAAAAGCGTCTGGCGGAGCTGTTCATCATGATCCGCTACGAAATTGAAGGTCTGTGTGGAAGCGTTGCTTCCCCCGTTGACGTTCAATGGCTTGTTTGACATCTTTTTATCTCCTTTTAGTTATTTCATTATACTTGAATTATCGCCGCGTTTTCTCAGAGCTGCGCGAACGATTATCAAAACAGCGCATAAGACGGCCCCCCCGCACATGATAAGAAGCTTGTAAAGGGGATATTCCGGCTTTTCCTGAGTGATTACGACACGGTTGATTATTTCGCGTCCGCTTGCCGTCCTTGACAGCGCGTCAACCGACGATATCAAAAGCGTAGGGTTGTCAGCGTTGTCGTCTCTTATGAAACCTCCTATCTCGGTTATATTTCCGCGCCAGCTTAAGCTTCCGATATCGGCGATAAGCTCATTTATACCGCTGTCCGAAAGAGCACCTCTGAAAACCGCCCTGTTATTTCCGGAGCGAATGATAATAAGTGCTTTTACACCGTCTTCGTCGTTCGGAAGTGTGCCGACCGTGGCTCTGACCGAAAGATACTCGGCAACCGACAGATCCATACCGGGTCTGATTTTCCTGATCACACCGCTCCAGGTTGGGACTCCGTTAAATTTCACAGCCAGTATGCCGTCCTCGGTGCCGAGCGAAATACCCGACGTAATTACGGCTTCCCTGTCCGTGACCGTGAATCCCGAATTGCCGTCAGAAAAATCATATATAGTTGCGCGGCCTTCAATACCGGACGGAACGATTTTTATAATATCTCCCTCGATTACGCTTATCGTTGAGGACACCGCGCTTTTTTCACAAAGTCCTGAGAGATTCTGTGATATTTCCTGCAGATAAGACAGCCGTTCTGATGAAACGGTGTCCGAATACATAAGCGTCCCGTCGTAGTCGGGAACGAAAAGCGGAATAACACCGTCAACCGGAACTTCTGTTCCGGATATTCCGAGAAAAACGGCCTCTGCGTACTTTGACGTCATAATAATGTGCATATTATCATCGGACGTCTCTTCTCCGCCGAAAAACAAAACGGAGTGCTCGCCGGTCGAAAGACGGACCGCACTTATCAACGAGACAATATCAGATTCAGAGTCCCATACGTCAATTGCAAGACTCCATGGAATTTTACCGCCACGGGAGAGGCATATATCAAATGCCCTGATAAATGCATAACCGGGGATACAATCCGTACCGTACGAAGCAGAACGCTCGAACCAACTCCCGCATACGGGCAGGTAAATCCCGATTTCGCGGTTTAAGGCGCGCACGGTATTGAAAACCGCGCGGTATAACCCGGCAAACGAGTAAACAACAGAACCGCAGTCGGCTCCCGAAAGTCCGGCGTTTGCGCTTTTCCCGATAATTATTCCCGAAAGATTTTCGGTCATCCCGCCGTCCGTACCGTATCTTTCTGAAAGAAAACCGCAGACCGCTCTGAAAATATCCGTGTCGGGCGTTCCGTCTTCCCTAAAAACCATGGAATCGATGGTGGGATCGCCGGTTATTTCAGCAAAAACTCTGACGTAAACCGCGATTCCGCGCCTGTAAAGACCGTCCATAACTTTATCCAGTTCGGCTATTTTGTCAGAATTAATCACGCAGACAGCACCGCCGCGGGAATAACTGATTCCTCCTCCGACTGAGATAATAGTCCCGACGTTAACGTCGACAGATGTGCATCCAATATCGTACTCCAGATATTCGGAAGTAAGAACTCCGAGACCCTTCGGCGTCCTCTGCTGAAAATCCGGGGCTGTCCCTGACAGAACGTCGGGGTTTATTACGTAAAACGGATTTCCGACTATAACGTTTCCTTCCGGAGC
>JAEEGL015604684.1_pt1 | contig 12539 bp, 8 predicted proteins | sample 9134231 | NCBI WGS metagenome assembly JAEEGL01 (sample SAMN16246548, study PRJNA631951) | gut metagenome | biome: gut microbiome; feature: rumen; material: fiber-attached | host: Bos | place: Iran: Karaj | collected 2018-10
GCGCATTTTGAAGGGCGGCCAGCTCCGGGCGCACCCGGAGATCGCCGATCAAATGGCGCGTGCGTTGGTAATAGGGGTATTCCCGTTCCGTCTCAGGATCCAGATCCGGGGGCAGCGCGGCGCGGCCGGCGTCCAGCGGCGCGAGCCGAAGCCTGCTGCGGGCCGCGTTTTCTGCGCCGTCAAGGCGCAGGCTCGGCGGCAGCTCCTCGTTCGGGTAGTCGGCGTCCTTGCGGCGGTACATCTGCAGGCGGAGAGAGGGGATCTCCAGAAGCTCCGCAAAGATTTTTTTGCAGCGATAGAGCAGGACCGCGACCGGAACAAAGACGAGCAGCGGAAAGACGAGGCGGACCAGGTCGACGAGCAGGGCGATCAAAAAGCTCCCGCCTGAGGGATCCAGGGATTCCAACAGAGATACTACTTGCTGCATGGCTGCGCCTCCTTAGAAAAACAGGCCGCGTTCTGCCACGCCCTTTCCAGCCCGGGAAGATACGCCGCGCCATAGGCGTACAGCAGGTCGCGGATGCCGAAACGCGCGGCCTCCGAATACAACAGGCCGTCGGCGTCAAAGACGCAGCGGCTCAGAACGTCCGCCGTGAAGCGCTGCTCCTCCGGCAGAAAGAGGGCCGCGAAGCTCTTCTCACAGGATGCGACCGTCCGCGCCTCGATCCGCAGATACAGATCCGAAAAGCTCAGGAATTCCGCATGCCCGGGATCTCCGCAAAAGCCCGAAAGAACAGACTGCGAGGCCTCGATCAGCGCGAGGTCCCCGCTGCTCCGGAGACAGTGAACAAGCTCCGCCCAGCGGTCGCTTTTTCGCAGCGCCTCGTGGTGTTCGGAGGCAAAACGGACGATCTCGTCCGCCAGCAGCCGCATTTTTTCCGCCTCCGCAGGAAGGCGCATTTTGTTCAGCTCTTCGGAAGAAAGATTGCCGAAGGCCCGGCTGAAAACCGCGTCTCCGCAGAGCGAGCGCAGCCGGGGCCAGAGCGCGCCGCCCGCCGGCAGGGGATGGAGGCTCAGCTTTTTCCGCGCCTCCATGAGCGCCTCCGCCGCTTCCTCAAAAAGCAGCTTGACGTGCCGGCTTTCCAGCAGGCGTCCGCCGCGGAGGGCTTCGCCGAGATAGGCGTAGAGATCCCAGCGCTTCCCTTCGGGAATGTCGTCCGCGCGGAGCTGAGAGCAGATCAGGTCCAGATCCAGGCCCATTTCCTCCGTGCCGGGGACGGCAAGAAGGAGCTTCATCTGCAGCCGGGCAAGACGGGGGTTGTTGAACGCATAGCTCAGCTGGTCGGCATACAGCAGAAGGCGGCGGACCGAGGCGCGGTCGCCCCGCGCGCATACTCGCTCGGCGATCCATTCCAGGCGGGACAGATCCAGAAAATACGCATCCGTCAAGGGCTCCAGAGAGGCGCCGCCCACAGGCTGGCGGAGCTCGTCTTCGTTATGAAGCAGCCAGAAGTCGGAGAAGGAACGCTGCCGGTCGATGATGGGCAGCAGGCCGACGGCGGCGGCAAGAATGGCCGCGATCAGGCCCAGAACGAGCAGGGCGGCGTTCCAGAAGAACAGCGCGAGCAGGATGCCGACGGCAAGAACGCAGAGAAACAGCTCGAGGCAGCGCCGGCGCGCGAATTGCCGCATGTTGCGGACCCAGGTCTTCTCCAGGGTCTGCGCGAGCTCCCCGCCGCACGCGGCACAGGGCAGATCGAGATAGCTGACTCTGCCGCAGGAGCATTTTCGCAGGGCCTGCCGGGACGGCCGCCGCCCGGGCAGCTCGTCCGGCGAGACCGTACGCAGAAACGAATGATACCGATACACAGCAGATCCTCTTTTCTAATTAACCGAAAGCGCCCTTCCTCTTCAGCTCGCGCAGCTCCTTTTTCACATCGCCGCTGCGGTTTCCGGAGCGCTTCCAGGCCTCCAGGATCTTCCGGCAGAGCTCCTGCGCGTCTTCCGCCAGGACGCTGCCCTCCGGCGCAAGCGAAAGGACGGCGCCCACCAGGCGGGGAGCCAGCGAGCCGTCGTCGGCAAACAGACGCTCGAGGAGCCCGGGCTTTCCCAGCGCGGCGTCCAGCGCGCGGAAAAGCTCCGGGGAGGTCTTCATCCAGGGATATGCGCCTTCTCTCGGCGCGGGAGCCTCCTCCTGCTGCGCTTCGGGATACGGGATGATCTCGTTGAGGAGATCGAGCAGATTCTTCCCGCCCCTGCCGGAGGACGGCGCCTCGCCGAGCGCGGCAGACGGGTACAGCTCCAACAGCTTGATGAGGGCGTCCCCGCCGGACTGCTCCAGGACGGCGGACAGAATGACGCTGTGAGAGAGTTTGCCTTCGCTCCTGTAGAAGCCGTAATCTGCCAGCACGGGATCCAGACCCGGCCAGCGGCCCGCGAGGAAAAGCTCGACGCACTTGAGCAGGGAGACGCGTTTGATCTCCTGCGCGGCTTTCCCGAGCTCCATGGAGTTCAGGATCTCCTGAAAGTCCGCGAAGCCGGACCCCGGGCTGCGGGCAAAACGCCCCAGGGCCAGCGCAAGCGCGATGAGTTTTTTATGAGAACTGGGGTAATCGTCAAGCTGAACGGGGAAGGGGCACTGGTCTTCCCAGCCCGCCAGCTGCGCGCGGGTAAGATGCCGGGAATCTCTCAGCAGGAACACGAGCAGCAGCGCCAGACTGGTCCGCATCAGGGGAAGCGCGTCCTGCGGGGCGGCGGCGGAAGCCGTCAGACCGTACAGAAAGCGCAGCTGCTTCATCATTCCGGCCAGCGTGTCCTCCCCGTCGGGAAAACGGGAGCCGGAGCTGCGCGTGTTCAGCTTTTTGAGCTGCCCGCACAGCATCTCCGCCCAGCAGCTCGCGGCCTCCGGAATATCGGCGAAGGCCTCGAAGGCGGCGGAGGTTTTTTCCATCAGACGCAGGCTGTCCTCCTGCGCAGAGGCGGCCTCAAGCTGCCTGCGGGCGTGCTTCTCCAGGGCATAAAACCACGCTGTCAGCGTGTCGGAGCTGATGCCCGTTTTCCGGAAGATCAGCTCCGGCTCTGCACAGCAGGCAGCCAGCCCCTCGAGCCCCGCCCGGACGGCCAGCTCCTTCACGCGCCCGGCGTCGAGCCGCGGGAGCGCGGCGAACACCGCCTCGCGGTGATCGGCCTGGAAACCGCTTACGCGGGCGGCCAGGGACTCCACGCGGGTCAGATATGCGCCGAGGTCCTCGAAACCGGAGACCGTTCCGGCGACCCAGCGCAGCAGACGCCGCCCGGCGGCTTCGCCGGAAAAATCCAGGCCGCTGGCGTCCCGATAGACCTTGTCTTCCCGGGCGGAGGGGAAGAGGGCGTTTTCCGGGATGGGGGAGCCCTCCGGCAGCTCCAGGATACGGGCGCAGGCCTCCGTCTCGCGGGAGGCGCCGTCCTCGCGGTCGGCCTCCATCGCCCGAATAAGAAACAGCTCGCTGACGAGGTCCGCGTCCGCCGCCGTCTCCTCCGGCACGAAGCCGCGCAGCTTTTTAAGCAGCGGAAGCCAGGATGCGAAGTCTGCTTTCCTGCAGGCCTCGCAGGTCTTGAGCAGCATTTCCGGGACCAGGGCTTCGACGGCGGGATTGCCGCGGAAGTCCAGCATCGCCTCAAATATGGCGCGCTCGTCAAAGCGCTCCGGCGCGATCGCCCGGTCGACTTCCTCCAGACGCTCCGCGGAAAAGCGGGGATTTGACAGATAAAACCAGGCTGCGGCGTCGTAACTGGCGCAGGCCGTCTGCTTCTCGGGCGACAGGGAGGAGATCAGCCGCTCCTCCATGCTGCGGTAGATCCCGTCGAGCACCGCAAGCTCCCTGCGGGAATCGGGATCGTCCGCACGGTACACATGGCGGATGACCTCCGAGAGCCACGAGCAGAACAGACCGTTCATGCCGTCCTCGCCCTCGCCGTAGGAATAGTGCAGGCTGAGCCCGCGGGCAAACAGATATCCGCTCCCGATGCTGAAGGCCGTCCGGCTTCGCACGGAGAGCTCGCCGCCGCGCAGCTGAACGGATTCGGCGGGAATGATGCCGTAGCAGAATACGGAGCCGCTGCTGCGTTCGTCAAAGCAGGTGGTAAAGCCCGCCCGCCGCCGCATGGCGAGGGGGAGAAAATGGTAGATCCAGCGAAGCAGCTGCGCGGCGAGCGCATAGGCGCCGGGCTGCCTGTAATCGAGCTCCAGAAGGATCAGCTGCTCGTTCTCCAGGGCGTCAAAAGCGCCGCAGACAGCCGTGATAAAATGCTCCGGGCTGAGCCCCGCTTCCGCCAGCACCTCGCGGAGCGGCCGCAGGGCAGCGCCGCGAGCCGTAAGATCCGGCGCAGAAAAATGCACGTCCTGCGCGTTCACATTGTATTCGATGAAGGGGAGGGAGAACCAGGCGTCGGGATCCGCGGCGAACGCGGGCAGCTCGCTCTCAGAGAAAACGTAGCCGTGCGTCATGGGCGTGTCGCGCCCGGTCTCCTTGGTCGTGTCGTGGATCAGAGACTGCTGGATGCAGAACAGGCCGTCGGCAAGCGTCTGCTTGCGAAGGATGCGGATCCGCTGTCCGTCGCAATCCGTCAGGCGATTGACATAGTAGGAGGCGTCGCTCACCTCGGTCCGGATCGCAGGGATGCCGTCCGTAAAATGCGTCAGGCCAAAGCCGAAGCTCTGCCCGTTCGCGTTGCTTCGCTTTGTCCCGTCGGCGCGGGTATAAATGAATTGATCGATCATAGAAACGGTCCTCTCGATTCAGCATGCTTCGCAGGAAGCCGCTGCTCCTTCGGGAGCGGCTTTGACCCGCTCCGCGTTTTCGTCCGGTTCTTCGGCCGGGCGTCAGGCGTCCTCCCGGCCGCGTGGGGCGGGAGGGCTATTCCCGGAACTCCGGCGTCGGCAGATCCGGCACGGGGCCGGGGATGATTTTCCCTCCTGTGGGGGGAGCGGAGGCGGGCGGTTCGACGTCCGAGGCCTCCAACAGCCAGGCGGCCGCCTTCTCCCCGACCGCCAGCTTGTCGGCGTTCCAGGGGAAAACGGCGAAATCGCGCACATGGACCCGCAGGGCGCCGAGCAGACGCGCATGACCGCTCTCCAGCCAGGTCTGAAATTCCGCCTGCCCTCCGGGGAAAAGCCGCTCCGTCTCAAGGAACACGGCCAGGGGGCGCTGCGACGGCGCGCCTCTGGAACATTCGGCGTCCAGATAACGCAGCAGGCTCCAAACGCCGGCGTCGTCCCGATCGGGCGCGGATTCCTCCCGCGCGTCGATCCACAGCGCGGCTGCGGCGGCCTTGAGAACATAGCGCTGCTGAAGAAGGGCCGCGGGATCGCCCGCGCAGCACAGGCCGACGGGGAGCAGAAGCTCCGCGCCGTTCCCGGCGCGCGCCAGGAGAAGGCGGCCGGGATTGCGGAAGGGGGCGGGAGCCAGGTCGCTCACGCGCCATGCGGCGCTTCGCGCCGCCAGCGTCCCGAAAAGCTCCGCCGCGCGGGAGACCTCGATTTCTCCCTCTCGCCAGGACAGCAGAACAAGGCTTTCCGCGTCCGGCTCGGCCAGGGGATAGCGGCAGAAGGGGCAGAGCCGGGTCTGCAGGACGTCCTGCGAGGCGTCGAGCAGACGGCGCACGATCCCGTCCTGCACATCCCGCCGCTCGGCGGGGTAGGAACGCCAGTCCGCAGCGGCATAAGACCAGCCCGGCTGCTGCGCTCCGGCGTTCAGAACGCCGAAGAGCTGCTGCTGACGCAGATCGGGAACGTCCCGGGCGAGCTTCCTCCGGAACAGGGCGTCGTTTTTGCCGAACTGCGCAAAGCAGTGCGGACAAAGCTGGTATCCTGCCGGCGCGGGACTTGAGACCTCGCCGCTCATATCATTCTCCCATGCGATCGGAGCTGCCGAGCGTCTCGAGCGAGACGCCGAGCGTTTCACTGTCAAAGTTGACGCCGATGTCGTCGATCTCGGTCAGGATCGAGTTGACCTCGCTGACCAGCGCGTTGTGTTCCTGGATCAGCCGTTCCTTTTTCGTGGGATCCGCCTGGAACTTCTCCACCCAGGTCGTGACCTCCTTCACGTGGCCGAGGCAGCTGCTGTCGACACAGCCCCAGCGATAGAGGAGCCATTCCAGCGCGCAGGTGTCGCGCAGACCGCGAAGCGTGGCGTTTTCGGGGATCCTCCCCCCCTCCAGCGGTACGCTCGTGGACGAAGAGGCGAACCACGCGCAGTTATAATGGGTAAAGAAGTCGCCTGTTCTGACAACACCGGTGCCGTTGAGCATGGAGCGGATCTCCTTGTCGCAGAGATAGAGATCCTCAAGATCCACCTTTGAATGAGGAGCCGCCGGGGATAGAAAACGGGGATTGCTGCCCAGATAACTTCCGGCGAGCTGGCCGGCGCACTGGCGCACAAGGTCGGATTTCGTCAGGTTGAAGGCGACGGGCTTGGCCAGCTGCCCGAACTGATAAACCCTTTTGGCCTGCTGCAGTATCGTCTGCGGACCGGCGCGCCGGTCTTCCGCAACCTCCCCTTCGGGAAGCTGACGCATATTCAGAGGGAGATTCGCGTGGATAAAATCCAGCGTCCCCGCGTCGAACATGAAGAGCCAGCCGGAGGAATTGTCGAAATTGCTGCGGGCGAGATTCGTGAAGAAGTCGCTCTGCGTCCACAGAGCCTCGCCGGGGAAATCGAAAAGCGTGATGTAAAAGCTTTCCCCCGGCCTGTCGTAGCGGGAGAGCTCCAGCATCACAGGCCGGATGTATTTGACGTCGGTAGGATCGGAGAGCGCGCGATCCCGGTCGCGGAACATGTTGCGCGCAACAACATCGATCGCGGCGTCCCGCTGACTGGCTTCGTCATTGACGATCTCCGCATAATAGTTTCCGTCCAGAAAATTGCCGTGCAGCAGGGACAGAATGAGCCGGTAAAGGTACACGGTCTTGCCGCAGCTGGAATTGCCCATGAGCACGAACACATAGTTCGGCTTGAAGCCGATGTTTTCCGGCAGTTCGGTGTGACAATGCGGGCAGATCCGCAGCGAGCTCGCATGCCCGTACTTGTCGGTCAGGCGGACCGCCTTGTACTTCTCCATGAGCGCGCGGGCCTTCTGGTCATAGGGAAGCGTCTGCTGGCTTTCGCCGTTTGTCAGTGTGACGTCCCGGATCTCACCGGCCTTGGGATCCATGTTCAGAATATGGGGACGGGTAGCATTGGGGACCTTGTTCCCCATGTTTTCCCAATGCTTCTTCAGGACCTCGTCCTTCTCCATCAGGAAAGTGTTTTCGTATATATGATTGGCGTTGGCAACGGCCGTCGCGCGGAACAGAAGATCCTTGATCTCATACTTCTTGAGGCAGTAGGGGCAGACGATCTTGTAATTGCCGTTTGCATCCCGCTCCGGCATGCCGAGATCCGAGGGATGGATCAGATCTTCCCTCGACGGCAGAAAGCCGCGGATTTCCGCTTGTTTATTCCATAAGGCCTCTGCCTTTTCATTCAGCTTGTCTTCGAGCTCCTGGATCTGTCCGTTCGCTCTGGTGAATCTCAGCTTCAGAGGCACAGTCAGATTAATCTTGTGGAATTGACGATCCATGGGGGTTCTCCTTTCTGTTCGCGCGGCTGCGCATAATGATTATATGATGGCGAAACGCAAAGAAGCGTTTCGCCGAGCCGCTTCGCGGCTCAGCAAAGCAGCCTTGCTGCTTCGCCATATAGTCATTGCAATGAGCATCGGGCGAAGGATTCTATGAATCATTCGCTGCCAAACATGTCGTTTGGCAGCGAAATCAATCGAATCACAGATTGATTTCGCCATCCGATGATCATTATGGCCTACGCCGGCGGCATATTCTTAAATGATCCGCAGGAAGTGAAACTGATAGATCAGATAGCAGGCGAAAACGGCCAGAACGATGGCAAGCCAGGGCCAGCTGAGCCCGAGCTCCCCGTCGCGGCGGTATTTCTCCCAGGGCTCCGGGGGCGGGAGCAGATTGCCGACGCGGGTGTTCTTCGGCGGCTCGGGCAGAAGCGTCTTCGTCGCGTCTGCTTCGGCAAAGGCCCCCGGCGAGTCCTGAAAGGCGGCCGCGGCCCTGTCGATCGCGTCGCTGTATTCCCGGAACCAGACGGACGGAGCCGGAACGCGCGACGCGTCGCGGTCGGCGTCGACCTGCTTGCGGTACTTCTGAAAGCGATAGCAGAACCAGGTCCTGCAGGGGCCTTTCAGCAGCGAGGGCAGGATCCTGTCCAGATTAATCAGGAGGTAGGACAGGGAGGCGAGAAAACAGACGAGGATGGCCGAGGTCAGAGAGAGGCTCATCGGCAGCTGCTCCAGAACGATCCCGCTGTGAAAGCCGACGCGGGCCAGAACCTGGACGCTTCGGATGAGAAAGCTCAGAAACGAGCACAGAAACGCCAGAACGGCGAGGGCGTGATACAGGGAAGGGCTTGCCCCCGGCTTGCCGGAGCGCAGCGCCGTGGGAGAGAGAATGAAGCGGAAGTGCTCTTCCGCGGCCTTCAGGCGCTCGCGGCTCAGCTGCGCGAAGGCGTCCAGCGCGAGCTCGGCGTTTTTCTGCTGTGTAAGAAGAAAGCTGCGGGCCTCGCTCCCGCCGTAATAGGCGGAGCCGGCCGTATCCGGAAAGGCATAGGACGGGCTCAGGACGTAGTGCCTGCCGCCGCCGCCCGGCGAGCCGTCGAAATAGGCCTGCGCCGAGGCCCCGGTGATCTCCCCGGGCAGCTCAAAGCCGGGCTTGCCGCTGCAGCGCCCGTCGGGAACAAGTCCGCGCTGTTCCACATAGGGGTTGTTGGAGAACGCGGCCTCAAAGCGCTTCAGCAGCGCCGCGGCCGTCTCCTCCTGCTCCCGCCGGGGAAGGCAGGACCAGGCATCGATATCCCGCTTGAGCTCGCGGGCGCGGTCTGTATGGAAATGATAGAGATCCAGGTGCCGGGAGATCCAGAGCAGTGTATCGTTCATGATGTCTTTCGCCGCCTCAGTGCGATTCCCGCAGTACATAGAGCCCGCGGCAGGGATCCTCCACGGTCAGGCGGACCTCTTCCTTCCGGAGATCCTTGATTTTCAGCGGCTTTCCGAGCGCCGTCCCGGCGATGGGGAAAGAGAATCTGGCGCCTTTGACCTGATAGCTGACGGCGCCGCTGAAATACCGGTCCGCATCATGGAGCGTCCTCAGGAGGATCTCAACGCCGCGCACCGCCGGGATCCGGGGGCCGAGACCGAGGAAACCGGTTTTCTCCTCTTCCTTCAAGGTCACGTCCTTGATCGTATAGGACAGCGTAACGCTGCGGACGACGCGGTTGTTGTCGTCGGCATGCTGAAAAACGACGAGCTCCTTCGCTGCGCTGTCGCGGAAAATGCTCCACACCTCGAACGCGCAGGGCGCGCGGTAATATCCGTTCATCATACGGAAGCCCCTGTCGGCGGAAGCCTTGCCGATGAAATTGACGATCGCATCGGGTTCCGGCCCGGGAGACTTCAACTGCCCGTTGGAGGCAATGAGGCGCTCCAATTCCGCATCGGACGCGGCCCGCAGCAGGGACGCGCAGGCTTCGCGGTCGGAATCGGACATGCGGGACAGATAGCAGACAGCAAAGCCGATGATCTCGAGCTCCGCGGCATTGTCGGAATAAGCCCAGGAGAGAAGGCTGCTCTCGCCGTTCTCATCGCGAAGGACCGTGTTTATCACACAGGAGCGGTCTTCAAATCTCATGATTCCCTCCTATTTCTGTCAAAGAATGCGGTCCCTGCGGAATGCGTAGAACGAAATACGGTCCACGCAGTCGGAACTGCGCACTTCAAAATTGCTGCAGGCCAGATCGGGAAGATCTCTGGCGTACCGGGCGTCCGGATCGAGCAGGATATAATTGCCGATCGTGCTCTCATAGCCGTCCACGTGCATGCGGCCGCGCAGCTGCATTTCGTCGTCGGGCACGTTCAGACTGTTGAGGATCTGGTGATTGGCCTCCGCTTCGCCGATTCTTCGCTCGAGCTCCTTGTCAAAGGGGAGGCTTAGGAAGTCACAGTTGTTCAAAGCCGTGCTGAAAAAGTCCTTCAGACGTTCGCCGAAGGCGTCCTCCCGGCAGGGCAGCGTCATCTCCGCCGATACGGCAGGGTTGGCAGCGATGTAATTGCGGATCCAATCCGAATAATTGTCGACGATCCCCTTGTCTTCGCAGTGCAGCTCGCCCTGAAGAAGAACGAGCGTCTCCTGATACTTGCTGGACACATCGTAAAGATACGCCACCGCGCTGCGCAGGGCGGGAAGGGCAAGCTGCGCAAAGGCCTGCTTTGCCGCAAAGACGCCGTGGCTTGCGAGATCCGCGCCGCCGGGCGCCGTCGGACGGAAAAGCTCTTCGCTCAGACTATCTCTCACGGCGGGGAATCTCATGCGGATGTCGGAGGCCTTGTATCTGCTGCTGAGTTCACGCTTGAAATACTCGAGGAGCGCGCCGTCGGCGCCGCAGGCCTCCCTGACGGCGGAGACAAAGTGCTTTTCCTTGAAGGCCCTCCAGCAGCCGTGCGTGAGATCGCCCGCCCCGCCGTCCTCGCCCGCGGAGTCGGGAGAAAGCGGAAGGTCTGCGACGGGAAGCCAGCGGAGATCCTCCGCTGCGGGCAGAATCGGCTCCACCAGCGTGCTGTACCGATCCAGCAGAAGCTCCCTGCAGAAGGCGACGATGCTCTCCACCGGCGCGGCTTCACCCGCGTTGCCGAAGCGGGCGCTGCATTCGTTCACATACTCCCGCAGCACGGAACGGACGATCTCTTCCCGCGGCTTCGTGATGCGGAGGATCGCGCCGGTAATAAAATTGCCTTTATCAAGCGGCACGACGGCGCGCGGCAGCGGCAGGACAGCCGCGACCTCGCCGTCCGCGGGCCTGCTGTTGTAGACCAGCAGCAGCTCCGTCAGGAGGATATAGCCCTCGGTGAACTGGGCGGGGGAGGTGAGCGCGGCGCCGTTGCGCATCTGATCGCTGACGGCAAACAGGTAGCTGTTTGCCCAGCGCGTTTGATTTTCGGGGTCGTGCGCATAGTCGTCGAGCAGGCGGAGGTGCTCCTTCATCCTGCGTCGGTCGGCGTTCCGCACCCCGCGGCAGACGGAGAAGAGGAAGCGGGTGATTACGCCCACGGCTGCCGGCGCGAAATCCGCGTTCAGCAGGCGGAGAAATTCCGGCGCTTCGGCGGAACCCGCGTCAAGAAAATACGCAATGATCGGATCGGTGTGGACATGGAAGCCCTTCTGCGGATTGCACTGCTCAAGCAGCGCGTCCTCCAGGGGGATCGCCCCGTCGCGCGGGTCTTCGCTGATGGCGGCCCGGTATGCGTCGGGCGTTTCAAAGCTGAGATATTGAACGGCGTCCGCGAGCACGGGCCAGCAAAGCCGGATGCTCTTGCGCACCTCGTCCCTGTTCTCCTCCGCGTGATGGCCGAGGAAGATGACCAGCAGCGGCCGGTTCGGCCAGCGCACCTGGCGGCCGCCGCCGGCAAGGGAATCTGCCCGCTGCATCTGGGCGACGCAGCTCTGGATGATTTTGTTGGTTTCCATTATGCACACCTCTTCCCGCGGCATCGAGCGCTTGTCCCGCCGCTGTCCGTGTATGAATCAGGGAGTGGAATAGAGCGATCAGAAGTCTGATCCGCCGAAGCGGTCAAGGCTCTCGAAGCTGTCCCGGCTCCGGCCGACGCCGGGATCGCTGAAGCTCGACCTTCTGGGGAGCCGCCAGAAAAGGAGGATGCAGGCGACGCCCAGGAGACTGTATGCGCTCAGCAGAAGGCCGGCAACGTAGGTGGAGCGCAGGTGGCCGTCCGTGCTGACGATGGAGGAAAGGCCCCGCAGAAACATCGGGACGATCGCGGAGTTTGTTTCGGCCCCGTTCAGAAAGGAGCGAACGACAGAAAGCCCGAACACGATACCCGCGATGAAATTGCTCACGATCAGGGCCGCGCCGGCGATCTTCCCCCAGAGCTCATCCTGCTGGAGGATCATGAAAACCAGCAGCCCGACGGGGATCAGGAAAAAGACGTAGGCCCAGGAGGCGCTGAAGATCCGCACGAGTCCCGCAGCGGCCGCCGCGGTCATAAAAGCTGCGGGGAGCTCGAGCATCAGTTTTGTGGCGTAATGGATCCTCACGACAATGGCGAGGCCGATACACGCGGCGGTGAAGACGATCCAGGAGACCATCTCCAGCCCGAGATCCAGGAGGAAGGTGACGACGATGTTCTTGATCCCAAGCAGAATGCAGATCCCTACCAGGATACAGCCGAACAGATAATTCCCGCTCATGACGGCTCGTTTTCTCATGGGTACGCCTCCCCCGCTCCCGACGGCGGGGAGCGCCGTAATGATTGCAAAACCGCGTGATACCAGGCTGCACAGCGCACTGCTTCGCAGACAATCAAATAGAAAAAAGCGAGCCGCATCGCCACGGGATGATTCGGAAAGAAGAAGCCTCCTCAGGGGAAAAAGTGTCGCGCGTCTCGCCTGTATACATATTATAAAAAATATAATCCTTTATGCACGCGCTGTCAAGCAACGCGGCCATTTTTATGGCTGGGAAGCGTGGGCGGCAAACGGGAGCAAGGAA
>JAEEGL015701437.1_pt1 | contig 12539 bp, 7 predicted proteins | sample 9134231 | NCBI WGS metagenome assembly JAEEGL01 (sample SAMN16246548, study PRJNA631951) | gut metagenome | biome: gut microbiome; feature: rumen; material: fiber-attached | host: Bos | place: Iran: Karaj | collected 2018-10
CGATAGCGGCCTTCTTGCCCAGCTTACGCGCCATGGGAGGCGCGATCAGGGTGCAGACGAAGGAGAACACGCTCCGGGCGGTCAGAGCCACGGAGTACCAGGTGGCGAAGTTGCCGGTGACGCGGAAGAAGTAGGTCAGCACGCCGGTGTACAGCTGGCTGCCCATGGTGAAGATGGTGAAGCAGAGGAACAGGATGAGCATCTGGGGGTTGGTGAACAGAGACTCGACCATCTGGGCCACAGTGGGAGTGCGCTTGCCGGCGGCGTTGGGATCCACAGGGGGATCGAAGGGGGCGGCCTGCTTCACGAAGATGATGTTGAAGACCACGAACAGGGAGGAGAAGATCAAGGCGCCGATGAAGTAGCCCAGGGACTCCTGACCGGTGACCTTCGCGATGAAGTTGACCAGGGGGACGATGATGGCAGAGCCGAAGATGGACACGATGGCGCCCATCTGCATCTGACGGGAGGTGAAGCGCTTACGCATCTCCATGTCAGCGCCGCAGAACTTGGGCAGGATAGCCGCACGGGAGGTGGCGTTGAAGTTCATGGAGCAGTGGAACATCATGTAGAAGATCATGACGATGACCAGACGGCCGGTGGCATTCTTCACGAACGCGGTGGTGTCCAGCATCTGGATGATGTTGCCGAAGAACAGCGTCACGGTCAGCAGGCGGATCCAGCTGAGGTACTTGCCGTGCTTCATGTGAGCCTTCTCAATGATGCCGCCGGCTACGATGGACACGAAGAAGTCCACCAGACGGGCGATGAACATGCCGTTGGCCATGGCTACGGGGCTGATGCCCAGGTAGTCGGTCATGAACATGGAAAGGAACAGGGTAGGAACGGTGAACGCGAACGTGTTCATGGCGTTGGCAATGGCGTAAGAGTTAATAAGGGTACCGGTTACTTGAGGCTTGTTTTCCATTTCCTTTCTTTCACTCCTTTTTCAGTATTAGGGAATGCGAAGAGATTTGCTGTCCGTCGGAGCCGCCCGGGACGCCGCCCCATCGGTTTTTGCTCTCCCGCCTGCTCCTCCCAAAAACAAGCGGTCAAGCACTTAATTCTTTTGCGCAGTGTGTTTTCCGACTCGTGGGCAGAATCCCGCATTCCACCCTTGCTAACATAAGCGCATTATACATTTTCGGGAAAGTGTCATCAATACCAAGAGGGATTATTGTATCCACGGCACAGATATGTGAACATTTTTTGAACGAAGACGCCGGATACTTGGACTATACACACAAAAAATTGTGTATAGAATATTATGTCGACGAAGGATCCCTTCCACATGGCGTGGAATGGGCCCTGTTTGCTGTGCAGTTCGCACAAGACAAATCCGCCTGTTTTCGTGTCTTCCGTTCGGTTTGACGGGAAAGCGTTGTGACAGCGGCACAAATAAACCCCAGCGGCGTCTGTGCGGAGACGGACGGGCGAGCTGTCCGAAAAGGAAGAAAAAGGGCGTTCTGCCGGGAAAAATGCAAAAAAACAGCGGTCGTCCGCAATACAGGGACGAACCGCTGCCAATTATCCGTATAGAGCGGACAGTCCGGGAGGTCTGCCGCCATTTGTGCCGGACGGGGCCCGGCAGGGGGTCATTCCTCGGCCAAAAGCTCCCGACAGTACCGGAGCCAGGTCTCGCAGGGATGGGCCTTCAGCAGGGCGGAGGCGGCCTCATCGCCCGCCAGGTCGCCGGTCAGGTACAGCACGGCGCTGCGGCCCTGGGGACAGGCCTCCAGGGCGGCGTAGGCCCTCTCCACGTCCGTGAGCGCGGCCCCGGCCGCGGTCTCGGCGGCCTCCCGACGGTCCCGCAGGTCCTCCCGCTCCCGGGAGACGAAGGGGGTTTTCCGATCGGAACGCAGCCATACTGCGGCGTCCCTCTCCAGCGCGTCCAGCGCCGCCCGGGACAAAAACTCCTCCCGGGGCTTGATCACCTCGTGGGCGGCCTTTACGTCCAGGGCCTGCCGCCTCTGGGCAAAGAAGTCCAGCCGCGCCGCCTCGTCGGCAAAGTCCAGCCCCTCCGCGGACCGGCACAGCTCCTCCAGCCGGTCCAGCGCCTCCAGAGTCTCGCTGCGCGCGGATGCCTTTGCCTGGATGCCGTGGAAAAGTATGGCCGCTGCTGCCAGGCACTCTGTGGCGTTGAGGGCGGCCAGTTCTCCGGGCTTTGAGAGCAGCCGCTCCGCCACGTCCGCCTCCCCGCCGCCGAAGCGCCGGAACAGGTCGTAATAGAGAGCGAAGGACCGGGCGATCTCATCGTTCTGCAGGTACTGGAGGAAGAACTCCGCGTCCACCTCCTCGCCGACGGCCTCATAGCTCAGAAGGATGCTGCTCAGATCCTCCCAGCCCCGGGCGGTGACGAACAGCTGGCCCCGGGGGGTGTTGGCGATGGAGTAGAAGTGATCCGGGTATACGGTGAGGTATGTGCGGATGGCCGGATGGACGGCCCGCTCCCGGGCGTAATCCTGCCAGACGTCAAGCTCGGCGGAGATCTCCATGTTCTTGACCCGGTCCAGGGTGGCCATGTCCAGGTCCCGGACGGATTTGTTGTATTCCGGCGGGTTGCCGGCGGCCACGATGACCCAGTCCTCCGGCAGGGGATGGCTGCCGAAGGTCTTGTTCTGCAGCAGCTGCAGCATTACGGGGGCCAGGGTCTCGGACACGCAGTTGATCTCGTCGAGGAAAAGGATGCCGCTTTTTTTCCCGGTGGTCTCCATGGCGTCGTATACTGCCGAGACGATCTCGCTCATGGTGTACTCCGTCACGGCCCGGAGCTGTCCGCCGTATTCCTTCTGGGAGATAAAGGGCAGGCCGATGGCGCTCTGGCGGGTATGGTGGGTCATGGCATAGGCCACCAGGGGGATGCCGTTTTCCGCACAGATCTGCCGGACGATGGCGGTCTTGCCGATGCCCGGGGGACCGATGAGCAGCAGCGGCCGCTGCTGCTGGGGCGGGATGACGTGGGTGCCGTCGCCGTTCCGGCGGGTGTAGGCCCGATAGGCCCGCAGGATCTCCTGCTTGGCTTGGCGTATGTTCATATGTATACCTCTATTTCAATGACCAGACGGATCCGGTATTGGGTTCATTCCAGACACAGGGGCGTGATCCAGCCCGGCAGGGAGGGCCGCAGGGATTCCCGGTCCGGGAAGATGAAGGCCACCTCGTAATCGGGCCCTCTCCGGGGATAGGCCCCGTCCCCGTCGGTGAAGTACAAAAGGCCCTTCAGGTCCTTGAACTCCCCCTGCTTGCGCAGCTTTTCCACCAGATTGAACACGGGGATGAAGCTGGTGCCGCCCCGGCCCTTGATGGTCAGCCCGGTGAGATAGCGCTTCCACTCCTCCGGGGAGGTGATGCGCACGTGCTCCTGGATGATGGCGTCGCACTGGATCACGTGGACGTTCATCTTCCGGAAGAAGTTCTCCCGGCGCATGAGGATGCGCTCGGTCTCCGCCAGGAACCGCTCCACGATCTCCCTTGAACAGGAGCCGGAGGTGTCGATGGCGATGACCAGCTCCGCGATCTTGGAGCTCTCCGTATACTCCAGGGGCTCGATGAAGGGCAGGTTGCCGTAGCGGTCCAGCCCGTAATAATAGGGGATATAGTCGAAGCTGCTCTGATCCAGCTGGGTTTCCTCCCGGAGGATGGAGAACCGCCGCAGATACCGGGTGAAATCGTACTTGCCCGCCTGCCGAAGGAGCATCTTCTCCTCCCGGCTGCCGGGGGAGAGACCGTATTTTCCCTTCTGCTTTTTGTCGGGCAGGATGGCCAGGGCCAGCTCCCGCCACTGATCCTCCAGGGCCGCCAGCCGCTCCCGGAGCTCGCCGCCGCCCCAGCCGCTGCCGTCGCCCTCGCCCTGTCCCGGGGCGGCGGGAGGGGCGTCGGCGGGACGCTCGTACCAGAAGCGGTGGTCGTCCCGGGTGAAGCGCTTTTTCAGCGCGGGCAGCTCATCCTCGAACAGGTCCACCAGCCCCCGGTACACGGAGGCCGCGCTGTAGGGGTCGCAGCCCTCGCTCAGCGCGCCGGTGACCGCGTACTGCAGCTCCCTGCCGCCGGCGGGGAAGAGCTCGCAGCGCAGGTACTCGCAGCTCATGTCGCAGGCCAGATCCCACATAGGCCGGATCACGTCCTCCGGCACGGCCATATGCCGGAAGAGACAGTGTATCAGCATGTGCTGAAAGTCCTCCCGGCCCGGGGCGGGACCGCCGTCCTTTTTATAATAAAAGGCGAAGCCGTCGGTGCCGAAGGGGGAGATCCCGGCCTGGGCTCTCCGGGGCATGCCGGTCACCGTCTGCCGCAGGAAGGGGAAGGTCACCCCGATGTCGAACTGCCAGCGCTCCAGCGCCGCCTCCGCCGTCTCCGGGGGCGCTGGGGGAGCGTCGTTGGCCTGCCGCCTGGGCGGCGGCACCGCGTCGGCCAGCTCCGGGTGCTCCAGCAGCAGCCGCAGCCGGACTCCCAGGGCGGGGTATTCCCCGGCCACACGGCCCGCCAGCTCGGACGGGAACAGCCCGCTGCGGATGGCGGCCGCCAGCAGCGGCGGATCCTGCCGGTCCAGAATATGGCGCAGGGCCCCGGCGGCGTACTGCCGCAGCAGAGCCTCGGCCTGGGGGTCGGGCTCGGCGTCGCCGGGGATCAGCACGCTGTCCACGGCGGCGCGGAGACGCCCGGCGGATATGCTGTTTTGGCGGTTCAGAGCCATGAGCGCCTCCCGGAGCGATGGATACGATACACACAGTATACGCGCCGGCCCGAAACCGTGTCAAGCGCCCGGGCCGGGTCCCGGGAGGCCCGATCGCGGCCTCAAGGCGAAAAAAGACGGAAACAGCTCGCCTCCCGGCGCCATTCTTTGGTATGAAATACCCGGCGCCGGTCGTTGACAAATTCTTGCATAATAATGTAAACTGTCCACACGGCGAGGGACAGGTGTCTATGCCGCAGTTTTTTATCCGGGAGGGTGTGGGAGAATGAGCTTTACCGCAGAGGATTTCGGGACCATGGTGTTCTCCGAGCACGTCATGGCGGAGCGGCTGCCCGCGGAGGTATACCGGGCGCTCTGCGACGTGCGCCAGCACGGCGGCACTCTCAGCCGTGCGGACGCGGACTCCATCGCCGAGGTCATGAAGAACTGGGCCCTGGAGAAGGGCGCCACGCACTTTACCCACTGGTTCCAGCCCATGACCGGCATCACCGCCGAGAAGCACGACAGCTTTCTCCATCCCGCCGACGGGGGCGAGGCCATTATGGAGTTCAGCGGCAAGGCCCTGATCCAGAGCGAGCCCGACGCCTCCAGCTTCCCCTCCGGCGGCCTGCGGGCCACCTTCGAGGCCCGGGGCTACACCGCCTGGGACCCCACCAGCTACGCTTTCGTCAAGGACAACGTCCTGTGCATCCCCACGGCCTTCTGCTCCTATGGGGGCGAGGCCATCGATAAAAAGACGCCCCTCCTGCGCTCCATGAACGCCCTGAACACCCAGGCCCTGCGGGTGCTGCGGCTGTTCGGCGACACGGAGACCGCCGCCGTCCGGGCCATGGTGGGCGCGGAGCAGGAATACTTCCTGGTGGACCGGGAGATGTTCCGCCGCCGCCGGGACCTGGTGTACACGGGCCGCACCCTCATGGGCTGCCCGCCCCCCAAGGGGCAGGAGCTGGATGACCACTACTTCGGCGCCATCAAGCCCCGGGTGGCCGCGTTCATGGCGGCTCTGGACGAGGAGCTGTGGGCTCTGGGCGTCCCGGCAAAGACCGAGCACAACGAAGTGGCGCCCGCCCAGCACGAGCTGGCCTGCGTCTACTCCACCGTGAACATCGCCGCCGACCACAACCAGCTGGTCATGGAGCGGATGAAGCGGGTGGCGGACCGGTTCGGCATGGTCTGCCTGCTCCACGAAAAGCCCTTTGCCGGCGTCAACGGCTCGGGCAAGCACAACAACTGGTCCATGGCCACCGACCGGGGAGAGAATCTGCTCAACCCCGGGGACACCCCGGCGGAAAACGCCCAGTTCCTGCTGTTCCTCACCGCCGTGATCCAGGCGGTGGACGAGTATCAGGATCTGCTGCGCATCAGCGTGGCCACAGCGGGCAACGACCACCGCCTGGGCGGCGACGAGGCCCCGCCGGCGATCCTGTCCGTGTTCCTGGGGGACGAGCTCACCGCCATCCTGGAGAGCATCGAGAAGGACACCCCCTATCAGCCCGGCGAGCGGGTGCAGTTCAAAGTGGGCGTGGACGCGCTGCCCTCCTTCCCCAAGGACGCCACCGACCGGAACAGGACCTCTCCCTTCGCCTTCACGGGCAACAAGTTCGAGTTCCGCATGGTGGGCTCCTCCGCCTCCATCTCCGAGGCCGACATCATGCTCAACACCGCCGTGGCGGACGTGCTGTGCCGGTATGCCGACGCGCTGGAGAGCGCGGAGGACTTTGAAACCGCCCTCCACGAGCTGATCCGCGCCTCCATCGCGGCCCACAGCCGCATCATTTTCAACGGCAACGGCTACGACGAGGCCTGGGTGAAGGAGGCCGAGCGCCGGGGCCTGCTGAATCTGCGGACCACTCCGGAGTGCCTGCCCCGGATGCTGGACTGGAAGAACGTGCAGCTCTTCACCCGAATGGGCGTTTTCAGCGAGACGGAGCTCCACGCCCGGTACGAGATCATCCTCAGCCACTACGCCAAGGAGGTCAAGATCGAGGCCCTGACCATGCTGGACATGATGCGCAAGGACGTGCTGCCGGCGGTGAGCCGCTTCACCGGGGACCTGGCCGCCTCCGCCCGGGAGAAGGCCGCATTGTGCGGGGAGATCGCCTGCGCCTATGAGCGGGATCTGACCGCCCGGCTCTCCGAGCTCATCGCCCGGAGCTGGCGGGGCGCGGGAGAGCTGGAGAAGTCCCTGGAGCACGCCTCCCGGAGCGCCGCCACCGAGGAATTCGCCCTGTGCTGCTGGAAGGAGCTGCTGCCGGAGATGGAGGAGCTGCGCCGCTGCGCCGACGCCATGGAGGCCATCACCGACAAGACCCGCTGGCCCTATCCCTCCTACGGTGAGATCCTGTTCAGCGTGTACTGAGCCTCTGCATGAATATACTGATTTTTCCCGGACAGACTTCTGTTATCTTGACAGACGGCCTGTCCGGGATTAATATTTATACCGACAAATGAACAGCGTACATATATGCGCCGAAAGGCGCCGGCGGAGGCTCCGCCGAGGGAACGCGGATGAAAATTCCGGACTATCCCAGTAACCGTGAAGCTGACAAAGGGACGAGTGCCACTGCCCGGCGCAAGGGCGGGAAGGCGTCCCGGAGAGAGAGGCCAAGTCGGGAGACCTGTATGTGTATCGAGTGACCCCTGGGACGGGGCGGAGCTGTACGATGGAAGCCATCGCTTTTGCCGCGGTCCTGTGTGGGGGCGCGGCGATTTATATGTTCATTTGATTATTATCCGGGGAGGAAAACATCCATGAAAAAGTATCTGTCTGTCCTTCTGGCGCTGGTAATGGTGCTGTCTCTGGCCGCCTGCGGCGGCAGCTCCGGCCAGCCCGCCGCCACCCAGGCCCCTGCCGCCACGGAAGCGCCCGCGGCGACGGAGGCCCCCGCCGCCACCGAGGCTCCGACCCCCGAGCCCGCGCCCGCTGACGAGTCCGTCACCGTCGTGGACATGACGGGCCGCACCGTCACTCTGGACAAGCCCGCCGAGCGGATCGTGGCCCTCACCGCCTCCGACTGCGAGATCCTGTACGCCATCGGCGCCGGGGATCTGCTGGTGGCCCGGGGCACCTACTGCGACTGGCCTGAAGAGGTGCAGGCACTGCCCGCGCTGGGCTCCGGCTACGACACCAACGTGGAGGATATCATCGCCATGGAGCCCGACGTGCTGCTCATGAGCACCATGGCCCAGACCGAGGAGCAGGTGGCCGCTCTGGAGGCCGCCGGCGTGGCGGTCGTCGTCTCCGACGCGCAGGATATCGCCGGCACCTATGAGGCCATCCGGATGATCGGCGCCCTGGTGGGCAGGACCGAGGAGGCCGAGGGCATCATCTCCGGCATGGAGGAGGTCTTTGAAGGACTGAAGGCCAAGGTCGCCGAGCGGAACATCCCCGAGGATGAGAAGCCCACGGTCTACTTCGAGGTCTCTCCCATCTACTACGGCCTGTGGGCCGCCGGCAGCGGCTCGTTCATGAACGAGATCGCCGAGATGCTGGGCATGAAGAACATCTTCTCCGAGGGCGCTGCCTGGGAGCAGATCTCCGAGGAGCAGGTCATCGCCGCCAATCCCGACTATATCGTGACCATCACCATGTACTTCGGCGATCAGTATGAGTCCGCCGAGGCCGAGATCATGGCCCGTCCCGGCTGGGAGAACATCACCGCCGTGAAGAACGGCGCCATCCTCCTGCTGCCCAACAACGAGCTGAGCCGTCCGGCCCCGCGTCTCACGGTAGGCGCTAACATGCTGTACGACTTCGTCTACGGCGAGGCTGCCGGTGAAAATGCGGCCTGAGACCCCTGAAAAGAGAGAGGGCGCTTCGGCGCCCTCTCACGGCATATTCTACACACGCGCGGGCGGCTTCGGCCCGGGCGCGTATGCGCTTTTCTCCGCGATCACGCTGGCGGCCATGGTGCTGTGCGTGTGCGTGGGCAGCGTGAATATCCCCCTGCGGGACACCGCGGCGGTGGTGTGGGCGGCGGTCAGGAGACAGCCCATCCCTCCCGTTATGGCCCGCTCCATCATTTTGTCGGTGCGCATCCCCCGGGTGCTGTGCGTGGCGCTGGTGGGCGCCTGCCTGAGCCTGTGCGGCGCGGCCATGCAGGGCCTGCTGAAAAACCCCCTGGCGGACGGCTCTACCATGGGCGTCAGCTCCGGTGCCTCCCTGGGCGCCATCATCTCCATCGCCTTCGGCATCACCATTCCCGGCCTGGGCTTTTCCGGCACAACGGTGATGGCCATCTTCTTCGCCTTCGGCTCGCTGCTGTTCATCCTGGCGCTGACCTACCGGCTGGACTCCAGCCTGTCCACCAACACCATCATCCTCATAGGCATCATCTTCTCCATGTTCGTCAGCAGCATCTCCAACTTCATCATCACCATGGCCGGCGACCATGTGAAGACCATCACCTTCTGGACCCTGGGCTCTCTGCAGAACTCCAGCTACAAGAGCGCGCTGCTGGTGTTCGTGCCCCTGGTGATCTGCGGCGGCATCCTGCTCAGTGACGCCGACGAGCTCAACGCCTTTTCCGTAGGCGAGGACAACGCCCGCAACATCGGCGTGAACATCCGCCGGGTGAAGCTGCAGGTCCTTGTGTGCATCAGCATCCTCATCGGCGTGTGCGTGTCCCTGGGCGGCACCATCGGCTTTGTGGGCCTGGTGACGCCCCATATCCTCCGGGGCCTGCTGGGGCCCAACCACCGGCGGCTGCTGCCGGCCTGCGTGTTCGGCGGGGCGGTGTTCCTGCTGCTGGCGGACCTGATCTGCCGCACGGTCCTCGCGCCGCGGGAGCTGCCCATCGGCATCGTCACCAGCTTCGTGGGCGCTATCGTGTTCGTGTTCATCTTCTACAGTCAAAGGAGGCGGACACATTGATGCTTGAAGTAAAGGATCTTTCGGTAAACATCGGGGGGAAGGACATCGTCAAGCATGTGTCCTTTTCCGTGGAGCCGGGCCAGTGGCTGATGCTCATCGGCCCCAACGGCGCGGGAAAGACCACCATCGTCAACGCCATCTCCCAGGGCACGCCCTATACCGGCGAGGTACATTTTGAGGGCAAAAACGTCAAACACATGAAGAGCCGGGAAATGGCCCGGTGCTTTGGCGTGCTGACCCAGAACCACTATGTGGGCTACAGCTTCACGGTGGAGGAGGTCATCCGCCTGGGCAGGTATTCCCACCGTCCCGGCTACTTCGAGGGCGGCCGGGATGTGAGTGAGATGCTGGTGGCCGACGCTGTGGCCAAGACCGGCATGGAGCCGTTTCTGAAGCAGTCGGTGCTGACCCTCTCCGGCGGCGAGCTGCAGCGGGCGTTCCTGGCCCAGCTGTTCGTCCAGGCCCCCAAGCTGCTCATGCTGGACGAGCCCACCAACCATCTGGACCTGGTCTATCAGAAGCAGGTGTTCCAGTTGGTGCGCAAATGGATGGACGACACCGGCGGCGCTGTGGTCAGCGTGGTACATGACCTGAGCCTGGCCAGGATGTACGGCACCCACGCCGTGCTCCTCAGTCAAGGAAAAATGGTGACCTCCGGGCCGATCGGCAGCGCTTTCGATCCGGCAGTCATCGACAAGGTGTACTCCATGGACGTGAAGGCCTGGATGAACGAGCTGTTCTCCCAGTGGCAGTGACCATTCCGTAAAAAACGATTGAGCGGCAGAGAAAACTGCCGCTTTAATCATTTCTTAAACATTTCCCCCCTTTCATCTTAAACCCCGTTCTGCTATGCTCTCATTGACAAGGGAGAGAGATATTATGTATACCATTTTGATCTGCGACGACGAGCCCGATATCCGAAACGCCCTGCGCATCTATCTGACCGCCGAGGGCTACAGCGTCCTGGAGGCGGAGACCGGCCTCCGGGCCCTGGAGCTGCTGGAGACTCAGGAGGTCCACCTGGTCCTCATGGACGTGATGATGCCGGGCATGGACGGCATGACCGCCACGGCAAAGCTGCGGGAGCGCAGCAACGTGCCCGTGATCCTCATCACCGCCAAAAGCGAGGACAACGACAAGATCCTGGGGCTGACGGTGGGGGCGGACGACTATGTCACCAAGCCCTTCAACCCCCTGGAGGTGCTGGCCCGGGTCCGGGCCCAGCTCCGGCGCTACGCCCGGCTGGGCGGCATGGCGGCCAGACCCGCGGCCCTGCGCTGCGGCGGCGTGGAGATGGACGACGAGGCCAAGCGCGTCACCCTCCACGGGGAGGAGATCGCCCTCACGCCCACGGAGTACGACATCCTGCGCCTGCTGCTGCAGAACCCCGGCAAGGTGTTCTCGTCAAAGGAGATCTACTCCCTCGTCTGGAAGGACGCGCCGCTCTCCGCGGAGGGCACCGTGCCCGTGCACATCCGCCATCTGCGGGAAAAGATCGAGATCGACCCGGCCAACCCCAGGCTTTTGAAGGTGGTCTGGGGCAAGGGGTACAAGCTGGAGGACAACGGAAAATGAAAAAGATGCTGGAAAGCTGCGGCCTGCGGGTGCTGGCCTTTCTCCTGTGCTGCGCCCTGGGGCTGATCACGGTGTGCTGCGCCCTGGGCTTTGCCTATGTGAGCTATGAGCCCGGCATGGGGAAAAATGACGGGCGGGACTTTCTCAACAGCGAGCTGGCGAGAAACTATGTGGCGCGCAACGCCTTCAACGCCCTGGAGTCCGCAGGCTACGCCCTGCAGCAAAAGCCGGACGCGCCCCATCCCGCCATCTTCACGGACGACGGCTACAGCTGCGTCATCCGCGATGAGAACGGCGCCGTGGTGGCGGACACCCGTCGGGCGGAGTCTGTTCCGATGAGCACCGGACAGAGCTTCGGCGGGATGTACAGCGCGGGCCTCACTATAGACAGTTATGTAAACCTGCCCACCGGAACGGACACGGAGCTGTACGGGAACATCGTCGTATATGACACGCTGTACGATCTCCGCACCCTGTTCCTGCCCGCGGGCCTGGCCGCGGGGCTGCTGACGCTCCTCCTGTTCGTGTTCCTGATGGCCGCGGCGGGCCGGACTCCCGAGGGCGTGAAGCTGGGCGGCTTCCACCGCTGGCCCCTGGAGATCTATCTGGGCGGCCTCGTCGGGGCGATCGTCCTGTGCATCTTTCTTATGGTGCAGGTGAGTTACCGTGATGCCATGCGAAGGATCGTGTTGTTCGCCGTGCTGTACGGTCTGCTGATCCTGTGCGCCGGCGCCTGCGCGCTCCTGGGCTGCATGACCCTGGCCGCCCGGTTCCGGGCCGGGAAGTGGTGGCGCAATACCGTCACGTTTTTCTGCCTCAAGTGGGCCTGGATCATCTTCCTCTGGTGCTGGAAATGGGTCTGGAAGGTCCTGGTCTGGTGCTGGCGGGGGACGAAGGCGGTGTTCCGGGGGACAGGGACCCTGCTCCGGAGCCTGCCCCTCACCTGGAAGACAGCGGCGGTTTACTGCGCCTTAGTGCTGATCAACATCATCTTCGCTGTGAACGCCGTGTGGAACGGCGAGGGATTCCTGGTGTTTCTCATCTTGTTTGACGCTGCCGGTCTGCTGGCGGCGATCTGGGTGAGCATGCAGCTCAGAAAGCTTCAGACCGCCGGAAAGGCCCTGGCGGAGGGCGATCTGAGCGCCAGCGTGGACACAAAGCACATGCTCCCCGTGTTCAAAGAGCACGCGGAGAACCTGGGCGCCGTCAGTCTGGGAATGACGAAAGCGGTCAACGAGCGCATGAAGTCCGAGCGCTTCAAGACCGAGCTCATCACCAACGTGAGCCACGATCTGAAAACGCCCCTGACCTCCATCGTCAGCTATGTGGATCTGCTCAAGCAGGAGGATATCGACAGCGAGAAGGCCCGGGAGTATATCGACGTGCTGGACCGGCAGA
>JAEEGL016363506.1_pt1 | contig 12539 bp, 15 predicted proteins | sample 9134231 | NCBI WGS metagenome assembly JAEEGL01 (sample SAMN16246548, study PRJNA631951) | gut metagenome | biome: gut microbiome; feature: rumen; material: fiber-attached | host: Bos | place: Iran: Karaj | collected 2018-10
AAGAAGCCTTATAATCCTTTTGCTCCGAAAGAACTCGCCGGAAAAGGCGTTGCGGCTTGCTTTGAGGAGTTCGGCCAGGTCTTCTACGTATTTGCCATGGCAAGAAAACCCATGTTTGCGGCTCCGATGGTAGCGTCTTATTGTATTATTTCGGTAATACTTTCTCGTATTTTCCTCCGCGAAAAACTAAAAACTTCTCAGTACGTATGCGTTTTTCTTGTTATCGCCGGAATCGTTCTGATGGGAATTTCCGAAGGAATTTCCGAAGCGGCTTGAATTATCGCTTTTATGTGATAATAATATTTGATTTTTATAAACTGTTTTATAACGTAGTTCTGCCCGCCGGAGTCTTAGCCCGGCGGACGATTTATTTTAAACAAAATCGTTTTCAATATATTTATTATATAAGTATTGATTTATCATTTGCGAAGTGGTAAAATAAAATGAATTGATTTGTATTAAAGGATGTTGCTATGTCAATTTTTAAATTACGAAGTATCAGGATACCCCATCATAAGGACACTGCTTCTTCTGCTCCGGTAAGAATGCCGTCTCCGAAGATTGTGACGGTTCCTGTATCTATGCACATTGGCGCCCCTGCCGTTCCTTCTGTTAAGGTCGGCGATATTGTAAAAAAAGGGCAGCTGATAGCCTCTGCAGGAGGGTATGTCTCTTCACCGATTCATTCCCCTATTTCAGGTAAAGTTAAGAAGATCGACGATTTTCTTCTGTCAAACGGTTCCTTTGCTCCAGCAATAGTGATTGAGTCCGACGGTCTTGACGAATTGTACGACGGTATCAAGGCACCTGAAGTTAATACTTTTGAAGATTTTATAAATGCTGTAAGAGATAGCGGCGTCGTAGGACTTGGCGGCGCGGGATTTCCTACTCACGTTAAACTCAACGTTAAAGATATTTCTGCAGTTGAGAATATTATTATAAATGCTGCTGAATGTGAAGCATACATTACTTCCGATACAAGAACCCTTCTTGACGACACTGATGAATTCTTTGAAGGATTAGAACTTCTTAAAAGATTTTACGGTGAAAAGAACTATATTATCGGAATAGAGAACAACAAAAAGGAATGTATTGAAAAACTTGCTCCTCTTTGCGAAAAACATGGCGTAAAACTTGTTGTTCTGCCTTCAACTTATCCGACCGGCGGAGAAAAAGTTCTGGTTTACAACATTACGGGCAGAGTTATTCCGGAAGGAAAACTTCCTCTTGATGTCGGAGCAGTTGTAATTAACTGTACGACGCTCGTCTTTATAAACAGATACGTAAAAACCGGTATGCCTCTCATTGAGAAAACAGTTACTTTTGCCGGCTCGGCAATCAAAAATCCTTGCAACGTGATCGTTCCTATAGGGACAAGTGTAAAGGACGTTGTTGATTTCATCGGCGGATATGCTTCTGATCCCGGAAAGATCATCTACGGCGGTCCTATGATGGGTATATCGATGCCGAATGACGATTCTCCGATCTTGAAAAACACGAATGCGATTCTTGCATTCAACAAAAAAGACTCAAAAACTCCTGAGACTACTGAATGCATTAATTGCGGAAGATGCGTTGCTCATTGTCCAATGAAACTTATGCCTGCGCAGCTTTCCATAGCGTATGAAAACAGAAATGCCGAAAGATTGCAGGAGCTTAAAGTCAATATCTGTATGGAATGCGGATGCTGCAGCTACGTCTGTCCTGCCGGAAAACCGCTTGTTCAGACCAACAAACTTGCTAAGGCTTTTCTTAAAACTCAACAGGGGGCAGTAAAAAAATGAATCAACTTGTATTGCAGGTTTCTCCTCATATTCATGACCGAACAAGTACAAGAAGAATAATGCTTGACGTCATTATTGCTCTCTTTCCGACGCTTGTTGCTTCAATAATTCTTTTTGGCTGGCGTTCGGCTCTTGTAATCGCCGTCTGCGTTTCAGTGGCGGTTCTTTCAGAATGGCTTTTTGAACTGATATGCAAACGTCCGAACACCATTGGTGATTTATCTGCTGTTGTCACCGGTATTCTTCTGGCATTTAACCTTCCTGTAGACGTTCAGCTATGGCAGGCCGCTATCGGAAGCATAGTAGCTATCGTTGTTGTTAAGCAGTTGTTTGGAGGAATTGGCAAAAATTTTGCTAATCCGGCAATAACAGCCAGAATAGTGATGTTTATTTCTTTTTCGTCCTCTATGTCAAGATGGGTACTTCCTTCCATAAAAGGCGATGCAGTTACCGGCGCCACTCCTCTTGCTGTTCTTAACGGTGTGGAGGGAACGCTTCCGTCTTTGAAAGATATGCTTCTCGGTCTGAGAGGAGGATGCATAGGTGAGACGTGCGCCTTAACGCTTGTCCTCGGAGGAATTTATCTCCTGATCAGAAAAGTAATAACGTGGCATGCTCCGGTATCGTTTATTGGGACTGTCTTCATTTTCGCATGGATATTCGGCGAAAATCCGTTATATCACGTTCTTGCGGGAGGTCTTTTACTCGGAGCTATCTTTATGGCGACAGATTATGCAACAACACCGTACACTAAATGGGGTAAAGTCATTTTCGGAGTCGGATGCGGTATTTTTACGATAGTTATACGTAAATGGGGTTCGTACCCCGAAGGTGTTTCCTTCTCGATTCTTTTTATGAATATTATTACTCCGTATATCAACACGCTGACTCATTCCAGACCGTTCGGAGGTGCTAAAAATGAGAAATGATTATATTAAAAGTTTTATTGTTCTCGTTTTGATATGCATCGTTGTTGCGTTGTTGATGGGAGTTGCAAATTATTTTACTTCTCCGATAATTTCAGAAAACGACAGGATAAAAACCGAAGAGGCTTTGAAAGAAGTAATGCCGGACGGCGAAGGCTTTGAAAAGGTTACCTTATCCGATGTTCCTTCAACCGTAAAACAGATTTTTAAGGCATCCAATGGTGGTTATGTTTTTAAACTTGTGACAAACGGATACGGAACAGGACTCACAATAATGTGCGGAATAAACGCAGAAGGTAAAATAACTGGATGTAAATGCCTTGAAAGCAACGAAACTCTGGGACACGAAAAAACTTATGGATCAGCGTTTGAAAATATTTACACTTCCGAAGTATCCGGAATTGATACCGTTTCAGGCGCGACGTTAACCACTAAAGCGTATAAAAATGCCATTAAGGATGCCGTAACGGTATTTAATCAACTTACTGACGGAAAGGCGGTGAACTGATATGAAACAGTGGAAGAATTTTCTGAAAGGACTGATTAAAGAAAATCCGGTTCTTGTTCTCGTACTCGGTACCTGTCCCACTCTTGCAATATCCACAAAAATGATTAACGCAATCGGTATGGGGCTCGCCGCAACCGCAGTTCTTATCTGCTCTAATATTGCCATTTCCGCGTTGAGAAAAGTTATTTCCGATAAAGTCAGAATTCCGTGTTATATCGTTGTTATCGCCGGATTCGTTACTATCGTTTCAATGATACTTCATGCTTTCGCCGCGACTTTGTATGAAGCTCTCGGAATTTACCTTTCGCTTATCGTAGTTAACTGTATAATTCTCGGAAGAGCTGAAATGTATGCAAACAAGCACGGTATAATAGACTCTGCTGTAGATGCTGTCGGAATGGGATTGGGATTTACTCTCGCTCTTTGTTGTATGGCTCTTATAAGAGAACCGTTCGGACTTGGAACTATTTTCGGATATCCTATCCCGATTCTCAAAGATCATCACATTTCAATTCTTGCAAACGCTCCGGGAGGATTTTTCGTATTCGGTTGTATGATAGCGCTTGTAAATATTATTTCAAAAGGTAAAGCAATAAAGAAAAAAGAATTCGGTTGTCAGAATTGTCCGTCTGCCGCAATCTGCGGAAAAGTTGGAGAATGCGAAAAACTTGAGGATAAGAGGGAGGAAGAAAAATGTTAAAAAATCTTGTTATCATTCTTATGACCTCCGTTCTTGTAAATAACTACGTTCTTTCTAAGTTTCTTGGCATATGTCCATTTCTCGGAGTGTCCAAAAAGATAGGACAGGCTGCAAGTATGGGTATTGCGGTAACGTTTGTAATGATCCTTGCTACAGCCGTAACTTGGCCTATTCAGATTTTTATTCTCGACCGGTTCAATCTTTCTTATATGCAGACGATCGTATTTATTCTAGTTATAGCAACTCTTGTTCAGTTTGTAGAGATCGTCCTTAAGAAATATATTCCTTCGCTTCATAAATCTCTGGGTATTTATCTTCCTCTGATAACGACCAACTGCGCGGTTCTCGGAGTAACGGTAAACAATATTAACGACGGCTTTAACTTTATTGAATCTATCGTAAGTTCACTTGGCTGCGGTCTCGGATTCCTTCTTGCAATGGTATTGTTTGCAGGGGTCAGAGGACAAATGGAAAAATGCAACCCTCCGAAAGCGTTTCAGGGATTGCCGATAACTCTCATTGCCGCTTCAATAGTTTCGCTTGCTTTCTTTGGATTTGCAGGTGTAATTGATGGATTGTTTGCTTAAAAGAGGGTTCGAAAATGATTGATATTTTAATTGTTATAGGAATCGTCGCTGCGATTGGAGTTTTGTGCGCGCTTCTTCTTGTTATTGCTTCAAAATATATGCACGTCGAGACAAACGAAAAAGAAAAAGCAATCAGAGACGTCCTTCCTGGTGCAAACTGCGGAGCATGCGGTTTTACCGGATGCGACGGATATGCAAAGGCACTTGCCAACGGGGAAGTGTCTAAGACAAATTTGTGTGTTCCCGGTGCAGATGCTGTATCAGCTAAAATTGCGGAATTGACCGGCCTTCAGGCAGAAGACGTAATCGAGCAGGTCGCAACCGTAAAATGTCTCGGAGACTGCAATATGACGAAAGACAAATCTGAATATTCAGGAATTGAGTCTTGCGTAGCAGCTAGAATGCTTTACGGCGGGAAAGGGATGTGTACTTTCGGCTGTTTGGGATACGGAGACTGTGCGAAAGTTTGTCCGAATAATGCAATATGTATCGAGAACGGAATAGCCCATGTCAATACGAAGCTCTGCAGCGGATGCGGACTCTGCACAAGAACCTGTCCTCAGCACGTTATTACTCTTATGGCTGACGTTGATAAAGTCATCGTTACTTGTTCCAATAAAGAAAAAGGAGCAGTAACCAGGCAAAAATGTTCTCATGGGTGTATCGGATGTAAAAAATGCGAAAAGAATTGTCCGGCAGAGGCCATAAAAGTTGAGAATAATCTTGCGTCAATAGATTATGAAAAATGTATTAATTGTGGTTTATGTGCTAAAAACTGCCCGGTTTCCTGTATTATGGTGTCAGATTTTTCCGGCATCCACAGATATATAGTTGAGTAATTAAACTTTCAGATGAGATTGTTTTTACTTCGCTTTTTTAAAGAAAAGACGGCTTGTAATCTGATAAGCTTTGTTTTGATTCTTACTATTTTGACCTCTCTTTTATCATCATGCTCAGGTTCTTATTTTAAATATCAGAATACTTATATCGGCGCTTTTGATACCGTCACAGTCATAACCGGTTATTCGGCTTCGAAAAAAGAATTTGATTCTTTTTCTGAAGAAATATATGATTCATTGAAGGATTATTCCCGATTATATGATATATATAACGAATATGATGGCTTGAACAATCTTAAAACAGTAAATGACAGTGCAGGTGTTTCTCCGGTAATAGTAGATGATAAAATTATAGATTTGCTGGAGTTTTCCAAAACTGTTTATTTTCTTACCGACGGATCGGTTAATATCGCAATGGGAAGCGTTTTGAGACTTTGGCATGCCGAAAGGGAACTTTCTGAAAATAATCCTGCTTCTGCAAAACTTCCGGAAGTTAATTTGTTGAGAGAAGCGTCAAACCACGTTTCAATTGACGGTATCATTATAGACCGCAATAATAATTCCGTGTTTATATCTGATTCTGATTCAAGTATTGACGTTGGCGCAGTAGCAAAAGGATACGCTCTTGAGCGTGTCTCGTCCGAAATCGACAAAAAATACGATATTTCTGCTGTAATAAACGTCGGAGGAAACGTCACAACAGTTGGAAGTGTTTCTAAAAGTAAAAATTTCACAGTAGGAATCAAAAATCCTGATTCACCGGATAACTCCGTCAGAACAGTTTCCGTTTCCGGTGGCGTTTCGGTAGTAACGAGCGGTGACTATGAAAGGTATTATACTGTTGACGGAAAAGAGTATAATCATATCATAGATCCCGCAACTCTTTTTCCTTCCGAAAAATACAGGTCCGTTACTGTGATTTATCATGGTTCCGGAATTGCTGATGCTTTATCAACTGCATTTTTTATACTTGATAAAGATCAATGTTTTAAAATTGCAGAGGAAATTGGAGCAGATGCGTTCTGGATTTTACAAAACGGAGAGACCTTTGAGACCCCTGGTTTTTCGAAGTATTCAAAAAAATGAAGAAATTTATCGGAAAGCGTGACATGATAGTTATTCTATCTGTTATTTTGTTATCGATTTTAATATTTTTGATTTTCAAATTCACAGGTGAAAGAGGAGACAAAGTAATAGTGACTGTTGACAATAAAGTCGTAGAGTCTTTTTCTCTTTCTGAAAACAAAGAATATTATATTGAAAATGATTACGGCAGAAATGTTCTTATTATTGAAAACGGTTACGCTTATATAAAAGAAGCTGACTGTCCGGATGAGATATGTGTAAAAACCGGAAAGATTTGCAAAAGAAATGAAATAATAGTCTGCTTGCCGCATAAACTTGTAATTTCGATTGAGGCATATAAATGAGCAGATATAATATCAGACGTCCTGTTTATTCTGCGCTTCTTATTGGAATAGCGCTTTTGTTTAGTTATATTGAATTTTTGATACCGTTTGATTTCGGTATTCCGGGAGTTAAAATCGGATTTGCCAATATTGCTATCGTGTCTGTGTTATATCTTTTCGACTTCAGAATTGCTTTTGCGGTTCAAGCGGGAAGGATTTTGTTATCATCTTTGCTTTTTGGAAACTTAGTTTCCTTTTCATACAGTATATCAGGTGGGCTGTTAAGCCTGATTGGAATGATGCTGTTGATTAAAGTTAAATGGCTGAAGATGATTGGAGTTAGTTCGGTCGGAGGTCTTTTACATAATATCGGCCAGCTGGCAGTCGCGATAATTGTTACAAAAACAATAAAGCTCGGCTTTTATCTTCCGGTTCTTGCGATTGCCGGGATAATAACCGGATTACTTGTTGGAATAGTTTCAGGATTAATAGTTAATTATTTTCCGAAATCACTTTTAATAAAAGCAGGATTCGGAAGAAAAATAAATAAAAGGGGTGAAGAGATGGAAAAGGTGTATGAATTTTTGAAGAGTGCGGGAGTCTATTATCTCGCGACGGTTGATAATAATCAGCCTAGGGTCAGACCTTTCGGAACCGTTAACATCTTTGAAGGCAAGCTTTATATTCAAACGGGGAAGAGCAAACCTGTTTCCAAACAGATTTCTGAAAACCCCCTTGTTGAAATTTGTGCTTTTAAAGACGGAGAATGGATCAGGGTTTCCGGTGAACTTGTTGAGGATGACAGAGTTGAGGCAAAAAAGTCAATGCTTGATGCATATCCTGATCTTCGGGCAATGTATAATGAGAATGACTCGAATACTCAGGTTTTGTATTTTAAAAATGCCGTAGCGACTGTTTGCTCGTTTACAAAGGCTCCGGAAATAATTAGATTTTAATATTGGAGGATTTTATGGAAATGAAATTTTACCGCTGTGCGACGTGCGGTCAAATCGTTGCAATTGTAAAAAAGACCGGAGTTCCGGTAGTATGCTGTGGAAAACCGATGCAGGAAATGGTGCCCGGAACAACGGACGCTTCACTTGAAAAGCACGTTCCGGTATATGAATTGAAGGACGGGAAAGTCATCGTATCAATAGGTTCCGTTGCTCATCCTATGGTTGAAGAGCATTTTATTGAATGGGTATCTTTGCAGACCAGGTTTGGTAATCAGAGAAAGCAGCTCAAACCCGGTGACGAGCCGAAGGTATGCTTCTCGGTCTGTGAAGGAGATGAGGTAGAAGCAGTTTACGCATACTGTAATCTTCACGGTTTGTGGAAAGGTTGATTTTTGGAGGTATACATGGCTGAAATAAAGATTACAAGTTCAAATTTTGAAGCTGAAGTTCTTAAATCGGATGTTCCTGTATTGCTTGATTTTTGGGCAGAATGGTGCGGCCCGTGCAGGATGCTTTCTCCGATCATTGCGAGTATCGCTGAAGAGTACGAAGGAAAAGTCAAAGTAGGAAAAGTCAACGTTGACGAAGAACCTGAACTTGCAGGATCGTTCGGAATTGCGAGCATTCCTACAGTTATACTTTTCAAGGATGGAAAAGTTGCAGATACTTCTATCGGTTACAGACCGAAAGAACAGATTGTAAAAATGTTAAAATAATAAAAAGGGAGAATATATTATGAAAACTTTTAAATGTAAGATTTGCGGTAAAATTTTTGACGTTGAAGACGGCGTTGAGCCTGTTTGCCCTCTTTGCAAAGCAAAAGGAGATAAACTTGAGGAATTGAAAAAAGCAAATCCTTATGAAGGAACACAGACTGAAAAGAATCTTCTTGCAGCATTTGCAGGTGAGTCACAGGCAAGAAACAAATACACGTATTTTGCTTCTAAGGCTAAAAAAGAAGGTTATGAACAGATTTCCGCTCTCTTCCTTAAAACGGCAGAAAACGAAAAAGAACATGCTAAACTTTGGTTCAAAGAGCTTAACGGTATCGGAAGCACTGCAGACAATCTTGCTGCCGCAGCTGACGGAGAAAACTTTGAATGGACAGATATGTATGAAGATTTTGCAAAAACTGCCGAAAAAGAAGGATTCCCGGAACTTGCAGCAAAATTCCGCGGTGTAGCAGCAATCGAAAAACATCATGAAGAACGCTACCGCGCATTGCTTCATAATGTAGAAGCTCAGGAAGTTTTCGCTAAGAGTGAAGTTAAAATCTGGGAATGCCGCAACTGCGGGCATATAGTTGTGGGAACTAAAGCTCCTGATATTTGTCCTGTTTGCAGCCATCCTCAGGCATATTTTGAAGTTAACGCTGAGAATTATTAATTTTTAGAAAAATAAAAAGCATCGGATATTCCGATGCTTTTTTTATTCCCAATCAAAATTATTTTTATCTGCAGCGACTTCAAAATGATATTTTATTATTCCCAGATCAATATTTAGACAGGGGCCTATCAGTCCTGCTTTTATTTTCACTTTATTTGTGTTGGTTAAAACAATGCTGAATTTTTGCTGATTGATAGCGGTTGGAGCAAGAAGAGCGGCTTCTACACCTTTTTTGAACCATTCAGGCGAATCTCCGGTGACGTTGCTTACTTCCTCTGCTTTTTTGCTTTTTCTTACTATTCCTTGGGTTTCTCCGTACCCTAGCGCAATAACTATTACGACTTTTTCATTTTCTTTTAGGTTGGCCTTGACTTTTCCGTGTGTGAGAGCTGCCCAGCATGTGTTAAGCCCCAGCTCTTGTGCTTTCAATACAATCATTTCTCCGAAATATCCGCATTTTTCATCTATTTCTTTCCCCGGTTTACCTGCCATTACTATATAGTTTTTGCAGTTTTTAAATTTTCCGTAGTGAGCCATAGATGAATTGAAACATTTCGGTTCGTCATAAATAATTTGTATATCCAGATCATTTTCAAAGTTGATTTTATCAGCAAGCGCGTTAAATTCTTTTCTGATATTCTCAGGTATTGTTTTATTCGAATACTGTCTGACGCTGTGGCGTTCTTTCATTAATTGCAAAATATCGTTCATTTCATTCTCCGATGTTTGTTGTTTAAATTATAATATCAAATATTCTTATGTCAAGTATGTCTATTATTAAAATTTACTTGATTTTTTTTATTTTATATTTTATAATAATTTAAATAGGAGATTTATAATGAAAACAATAGGTGTTAGACTTCACGGTGCAATGGATATCAGAGTAGAATCTTTTGATTTGCCTGATATAAAAGGTGATGAGGTCTTGATTCGTGTCGTCTCTGATTCACTTTGCGCATCAACTTATAAAGCTGTCAAGCAGGGAACCGCACATAAACGTGTTCCTCCTGATATTGAAGAGAAACCAGTTATTATTGGGCACGAAATGGCCGGAGAGATAATTAAAGTTGGGGAAGATTTGACTTCAGACTGGAAAATTGGAGATAAAATAGTAATTCAGCCTGCCCTGAAATTGCCGTCCGGCTATGATCCGGGATATTCATATCAATATATAGGAGGAGATACTCTTTATGCTGTTGTTCCTTCTGTTGTTATTGAGCGCGGCTGTCTTGTAAAATATTGTGGTGATAATTATTTCGGCGGTTCGCTTGTTGAATCTCTCGGATGCATTTTAAGAGGTTTTAAAGGATTTTATCATACTGACTTTGAAACTTACGTCAGGTCCGACGGTGCAAAAAAAGGAGGAAAACTTGCAATTCTTGCAGGTGCGGGTCCTATGGGGCTTGGCGCTGTTGAACTTGCTTGTAAATATGCCGGCAGCAGTCAGGTTGTCGTGACTGATATCAACAGCGATAGACTTGAATTTGCTGCTTCTCACTGTACTGTTGATAATGCCGCCAAATGCGGTGTGAACCTTGTTTACTTGAATACTTCGGGTTTATCTGATCCTGTCAAGGAACTTGTTTCTATTTCTGACGGCGGTTTTGATGACGTATTCGTTATGGCTCCGGTACCTGAATTATTTTCTATGTCTGAAAATATTTGCCGCGAGGACGGTTGTATTAATTTTTTCGCCGGACCTGCTGTCCACGAACTAAGTGGGTCTCTTAATTTATACAGAGTACACTATGACGGAATACATGTAGTAGGTACTGCAGGAAGCATTCCTGAAGATACGATTGACGTTATAAAGCTTATTGAGGAAAAAGTTATAAATCCTGGCGTTCTTGTATCTCATATACTAGGGCTCAAAGCAGTTCCGGAGGGTGTTTTTTCTATGGCGTCCCCGTCAGGAGCAAAAAAAGTATGTTATCCTTCTATAGATATTGGAATAGTTGCAGTAAGCGATTTTGAAAAACTCGGAGAAAAGGATCCTATGTTTGCTGAGTTGAATTGCATTTGTAAAAAGAACGGAGGTCTCTGGTGCACGGAAGCAGAAAATTATTTATTGAAAAACGGTCCCGTGTTGAATGCGGAAAATTGAATTCCTTATTCGTTTTATAGAAAGAAGGTGCATTTTATGGAAAAACTTTTCAAAATCAGTTGTATTATTATGACTGTCCTTCTTGCAGTGATTCTTGCGCTTGCTTTCTATATAGGTTTTTCGGGAAATAACCCTAATGACGCTGTTTTCGGTAAAATTACTGTAATTTCAACGATGGTTATACTCGTTATTCTCATTGTTTTTGCGGTAGTCTTTATGAACGTCGGAGGCAAATTGCCTTATAAAATCGGTTTTTACCTTGCTCATTGTGGGATGATCGTTCTTGTGGTAGGGCTTATTATTACTAACCTCACTCAGACAAAGCATTATATTGTTGTTGATGACAGTGAGGTAGGAAGCAAAAAAACCAATATTATTCAGGACTCTGAAAACGGTAAAATAGTTTATTCTTTTGAAAACTCGATCTGTGTGGAACGTTACGAAACGGAATATTATGATGAAGAAAAAACTTCACCCAAAAACTATAAAGCAGAAATTGGACTTTATGATGTTCTTTCCGGCGAACGGGTTGACGCTAAAACGCTGATGATGAACAAGCCCGCACGTATTGAAGGGTATAAAATATACCTTGTAAATATCTATCCTGAGGGTTCTTTAAGTATGACAGGAGGCGGAGTAGGGCTGCTTTTCAAATATAATCCCGGAGAATACGTAGTTCTTTTCGGATTTGCCGTAACGCTTGCCGGTATTTTTTTGTCGTGCTTTTCAGGAATAAAGAGACTGAATGATAAGAAAAAACAAACACGCGAAGATTCCGTAATTGAACGCAAGGAGGTGGAATAATATGCCGGATGTTATTCTGCGTTTTATATTAATTACCTCTGCGATATTTTATTTCACTTCTTTCGTTTTACTGATTATAAACAATAAACTCGAAAACAGAAAATTAGTTGTTCTTTCTGACGTTTTTTATTTCATTGCAGTAGCGGTCAACGGTGCGCTGATTGTATATAATTATGTTGTCAACCTGATGCAGACTAACGCGAATTATATGCCGTTTGTATCGATTTACCAGTTGCTTGTTTTCATTGCTTTTATTATGTTTCCTGTGCGTTTACTGTTTGAAAAAATACTGAACAGAAAAGAAATCGGTTATTTCTTCATACTTGGAGCAGCATTTATAATAACTTCAGTCTGCTTCTTGCGTATTGATGCGGTATGGGAATTCAGACCTGCTTTAAGATCGCCTTTTTTCATTCCTCATATTCTTTGCTACGTAATAGCATATGCTCTTTCGCTTATATCGTTTTTTATTGTTATTGAAGGTTACGTCAGAAAAAAGGATAACAGCGAACTGGCTTCTCTTTGCGCCAGATTGT
>JAEEGL017171255.1_pt1 | contig 12539 bp, 12 predicted proteins | sample 9134231 | NCBI WGS metagenome assembly JAEEGL01 (sample SAMN16246548, study PRJNA631951) | gut metagenome | biome: gut microbiome; feature: rumen; material: fiber-attached | host: Bos | place: Iran: Karaj | collected 2018-10
CGTACCTCACCTCTCCCCCCTTGTCTGCTCGCGCAGACGTTCCCCCCTCCCCTCTCCCAATGGGAGAGGGGAGGGGGGGTGTCACCGACAGGTGACTGGGGGGAGGGGGGAGGTAGCCGCGTAGGGGGGTATCCCCCCACCCCAAAGACAACAGATCAGATATTCCAAAAAGGGATTTCAGAATAATGACAACCCTTCCCGGAAAAGGGGAAGGGCAACCGTTAAGCGAAGAATTAGTCTATTCCAAGCTGATCGCGGGTGAAATAGGAGGGTTCCGAGGAATCATATCGCAGTTCCCGTTTCGGCTCGAAGTACACGAGCGGCGCTTCAAACGCATCGCCGGCGCCGAAGAACTTCGTCAGACGTCGGGAAATCGAAACGAGGTGCGCAAAATCCGCTGCGTATGGGGACTCGATAAAGCCGAGTCGGAATGCCGTTTCACGCACTTTCGGGAGCGGCACGACGCCAATGCTCGAAGCATCGTCGCACGTGATCATGCCATGGGCCACGAGTTCACGAGCGATCCACAGAATCTCATACGTCAACTGTCCCTGTCCGATGTTCATCCAAAGTGCGGAAACGATTTCCTGCATGCTTTCGCCGGCGAGGAGCTCACGGACGCCCTTATCGCCGAGTTTTGCCAGAGAACGACGGATAATGAGCAACCAGTGGAGGTTTCCGAGGTCTTCAGCGCGTCCGCCGAGTCCACCATCGAGAAGTTCACCCAGAATTTTATCCACGCCTTTTTTGGATCGCATCAGATTTGAATAGAGGCCCATCTGATCCAGGAGTGCGAACGACTGGCCGCCGCGGCTCGTATTGAGGCGACCGCCATAACGGAAGAGCTGCAAAGCCAACGCAGCGAGGCGGAAAAGGCCATAGGCGGCATCCTCTTCAAAGCTCTCCGCCGAGAAACCGTAATCGGAGGACTGAAGGAGACGGCCACCGGGACGCATACGCCACCATGTCTGAACGGCATTCACATTGTTTGCGATCGTTTCTTCGTCGAGACGGAACTGTTCGATGCGAACCTTAGGCGCACTGTCCATATCGCCGTCGTCATTCTCTTCTTCTTCTTCATCGGCCTCGGCAAACGCAGCACGAACGAGTTCAAGCGGTGTCTCGTCATATTTTGGTTTAACGGGCGTCACGATGACTTCGACGTGTGATGTAGAACTCACGGGAGACTCCATCATCATAGGCATAGGCGGCATCATCATGGGCATCGGTGGTACTGCTGCAGGGGCTGCTGCAACAGGCGCTGCAGCAACCGGAGCGGGAGCAGGCGCTGCAACGGAAGCTGCTGCCTTGGCGGGAGCTGGCGCTGCTGTCTTGGCGGGAGCAGGCGCTGCTGGTGCATCGTCGTCATCATCGTCGTCATCGTCATCCGCTACTTGCGTTTTGGCGGATTTTTTATCGTCTTTTGGGCTCTTTACTTCGTCATCGTCATCCGACGCATCATCATCGTCGTCGTCCGATGCGCTGTCATCATCGTCGTCGTCATCGTCATCATCATCGTCGTCGTCGTCATCATCATCATCGTCGTCCGCTTCTTCATCAAGCAGATCATCGACGTCGATCAATTTGACGATTTTATCCATCATTTCTTTGCCGAGGTCGCTCAATCCCCAGCGAATACCGACGGTTTTAATGACTTCGCTTGCTTCGAGCCACATGACCCATGCGCGGAAATCCACGAGCGTCGGCTGATAGCCGGGATAAACGTAGCTCGTGATGTAACGATACATCTCGTTCGTCGAATGGAGACGCTCCGCAAGCGCATCCATGATGTATTTCATCAGGATTTCGTTCTTGGCCGTCAGATGTTTGAAAAGATGGCGCTTGCGATCTTCGGGATCAATGATTTTGCTCAGTTTCGTTAAAAACTCGCCAGGCTTAATCTGCTTCTCATTCGAGTAATCTATGTCGAGGAAGTTGAGAAGAATCTCAAAACGTTCCTTATCGAAAAAATCATGTTCCTTGAAAAAGCGTTTCAGCCCTTTAAGATCTGTCTTTTCCTTCATCAAGAAGTTCACGACAAGACCCAGACGCGGCAATAACTCATTTGGCTTACAGCCTTCAAGCACAGCAAAATTAACTTCCTGCATTTTGATGCCCCATATAAGGCTGCCCCTTTGGGCAGCAGTTAAAAAAAGCACACCTAATGTACACTTACAGGCAGGTTTTTCGCAAGCATGACGGCATATGCCGAGCATTAAAAATTATAAAATCGTTTGAAACAGCCGATTCCAACGAGGTCCATGTTCCCCGCCGGACCACCAGATGATCTGTGCCCGTCCCTTGATGTTATCCACAGGCACCTGTCCCCAGCAACGTGAATCCAAGGAATTGTCGCGGTTATCCCCCATGACGAAGATATGGCCTGGCTGAACCGTAAACGGACCTTCGTGCTTCATCGGCATATCATGGGTCATCGTGGTAAAATCGGCATCACCGTGATGGACGTGGTTCCATTGTCCCTGACGGCGATCCGACATAAAGAACTTATTGATGACGGTATGTTCGTAATATGGCTTTGAGTTGATGGGGGAACCGTTGACGATGACGGTTTGTTCAATGACTTCGACGACATCCCCTTCGACGCCGATAATCCGCTTGATATAATCCTTTTCGCCGGCGGCAGAGGCTGGACTCATGCACTGAGAGTGCGTCCGCATGAGATGATCAGCAGCATCCTGTGAAGGAAAAGCAAAGACGACAACATCTCCTCTTTTGGGTTCAGAGAACCGGACGACGTATTTGTCGATGAATGGCAAACGAATGCCATAACTCAACTTTGTCACAAAGAGCTGGTCGCCTTCGAGGAGCGTCGGCACCATGGATCGGGTCGGGATTTTAAACGGTTCAATGAAAAACGTTCTCAGGATGAGAGCAAATACGAGGGCAAACATTAAGCTCTCGAAGACCTCGCGCCCGCTGCTTTTCTTAAAGGGAAGAAGCGTTGTCGTTGCGATTTTTTTGACTTCGCGCATTGCCTCAAGATCGATCCCTTCTTCTGACGTAAGGGATTCACGCAGCTTTGCTGCGTGTGTTTCGTAGGATTTTGCAATTTCAGGGTCAATTTTCTTCTTTCCCGCTTTATACAGGCGTGCCGCTTCTTTCAGGAGCTGTTTTGCTTCCTTCCGACATTCCTGGCTCTTATCTCGAGTGGGTTCAGCTTCAGCTTTTGTGGAAGACGACGCATGATCTGTCGGAGCATTGGCCTCGGCATTCTCAGTTGGAGCATCCTTTCCATCTTCAGAGGACAAAACATTGCCCTCGTCATTCTTCATGGGTGGGTTGTTTCCGTCTTCTGTCGTCTCAACAGACGTGTTTTCTTCTACCGGCTGCTGCGCCGCATTTTGGGATTCTGCATTGTGATCTTGGTGTGTATCGGACATAGGATTCTTTTCATGTTAAGGTGGGGAAGGCAAGCTAGTGGGAAGAAATCAAAACAGCTTGTATTGGCATTTCCCTCTCATCCACTTCCCCGTTGGGGCAGGGGGAACGACCAAGCATCAAGGTATTTGAATTCGTTTATACCAAGGTGATGTAAAAAGAGTGTACGTGCTTTGCTATGCGTATGGCAAAAAAAATCCCCCGCATCCGACTCCGGAAGGGGGGCTTTTCATGACTACATGATATCCGTGGAATCTATGCGGAATAGCTGTTGACCCAAGAAGATCAGGTCCCCGTGGTATAACCGGCAACGCTTATTGATCCGGAGCCATGTCCCGTTCGATGAATGGAGGTCATTGAGGTAATAGTTGCCATCCTCACGCGGATAAATTTGTCCATGACGGCCGCTCATAAAGCGATCTTTATTGAACACGATGTCGCCCTGTTCGCGGCCGAAATTCGCGCCTGCTTCAGAGAGGCAATAGATATTCTGCGTGATATTGCCGATGCCGATCTGAACGAGCTTGAAGTCGCCCCCGCTTGGTGGAGAACCGAGGTAACGGGTGCCATCCGCTGATTTAGCCTTTGTTGAAAGCGGCTGTTCAAAGCGCTCAAAACGAAGAAGCTGACGACCTGCAAGGAACGAGTCACCGGGATTGAGGCGCATTTCACCGCGAACGCGGATAAAGGTACCATTGAGGCTATCGAGATCTTCCACAAAAAGGCTGCTCTCGCTTTCATTGACGATCAGACGCGCATGATGGGGTGATAAGAAGGCATCTGACGGGAAACGGGAATCTCCAGAGCGGCCGAGAATGGTTTCGTTGAATTTGAGGGGGATACGCGCACCATCCGAGCTATCTTCATTGATGGCGACGAGGCCGATGTTCAGCGTAATCGGACGCAGCTCGATCTGCTCAAATTCGTGCTTTTCGGTATAATTGGCGATATAAGCCGCACACGCGCCGCAATAGCGGTCTGAGCGAGAGCAGATGGCTCCACAGCTGCGGCAGATTACCTCTTCTTCGCTCGCCTGGCCATACAAAAGACCGAGACTAGAATCACTTGCCGCATCGCGGGCGGCATGTTTGTTCGCTGTACGACGAACGGCAATCTTCGAGGGTTTGCCGTCATCCACCAGACCCAACACGTCGATCAAAGTGGATGTAAGCTGTTCGTCATTTACACCGTTATTACTATTAAGCGCCATGGATCAGCCCTAAACCAATTCAAACAACATTCCAGCGTGATACGTCACATTCGTGACATGGAAATCGCCGCTATAACACTCGCATTTACTTCCAAAAAAAGGCTACCCAAAATGCCGTAAGCCATAACGTTAAACACCCTGACAAGCAGGTGGGCCTCGTGATGGAGAGGGAGAGTATCCTGAACCCGCAGGCGCGCTCGCCGGCTTCCCCAGGGACAAGTCCCTATTTAACGTCTTAGGGGTTTAAGCATATCTGGCGTTCTTCGCGAACATCTCAGGTAGCTTTTCCTGTTGTACCATTTACTGAGTTGTTAAGCGACAAAAAAAAGCATCTGCTTTACGCAGATGCTTTTTTCAATCTCGAAGCTGCAAGACCCGAATTATTCGGCATCACCCGTCGAAGGAACGAACGCTTTACGCGAACGGACCGTCTTAAGACGAGCGGCTTTACCACGAAGGTCACGGAGATAATAAAGTTTCGCACGACGGACATTACCGAGGACGACGACTTCGATCTTGGCGATCTTGGGGGAGTGGATGGGGAAGGTTCTTTCAACGCCACAACCGTACGAAATCTTACGAACGGTAAATGTCTCGCGGGAGCTGCTTCCGCTACGACGAATCACGGCACCTTCAAAAACCTGAATACGCTCTTTGTCACCTTCTTTGATGGAGCAGTGAACACGAACGGTATCGCCGGGACGGAAATCAGGAATGTCACGACGAAGCTGTTTTTTCTCAATCGCTGCAATAATTGGGCAAGTCATAATTTGATATTCTCCTCAAGGATAATTACAGATCTGTCTGCGGTTTGCGGCGTATGCCTTAACCACAGGCAAATGTCAAGTCTAACCAACGCCTCAATGCGACTTTGAAGCGTCATGAGTCCGCCTGCCCAGCGGACTTCTTACGGCGGCGTCGTTTTTCGGGAGCCTGTGCCAAGCCGACCAAAATCTGATCTTCGAGGCTAAGTGTTCCCACAAGACGCGCGTACAATTCGGGACGACGTTCCTCCGTTCTACGGATCGACGCCGCACGACGCCACTTCGCAATGGCTTCGTGGTTACCTCCCAGGAGTATCTCCGGCACCCGTTCCCCTCGAAATTCTACGGGGCGCGTGTACTGAGGATATTCCAGCCAGCCCTCGGAAAAACTCTCTTCTTCCGAAGAAGAATCGTTCCCAAGCACTCCCGGCCAAAGCCGGGCAATCGCATCACCCATGACGGCAGCGGCCAGCTCTCCGCCCGTCAGGATATAATCACCAATCGAAAGTTCTTCATCGACGTACGCTCTCACGCGTTCATCGACACCTTCATAATGGCCACACACAAAAGCTACAGATGAATAATGACGGCTGATATCCACGGCTTTCGCCTGATTAAATGTCTGGCCCTGCGGACTCGTTAAGATCACATGGACTCCGGGAAATTCCTTCCGGACATGTTCAATCGCTTCCACAAGAGGGCCCGGCTGCATGACCTGGCCTGCGCCTCCGCCATACGGTGCATCATCTACCCGATGATGCTTATCTGCCGTAAAATCCCTGATCTGCACAAACGAATAACTCAAATGACCATGCGCGATTGCACGCCCAAGGATCGAACTCTTCATCACTGTCTCGAAATACTCCGGAAACAGTGACACAAAACAGAGATGACGCATCGGACTTACGCCTCTTCATCATAAACGGCATCAATTTGTGCCATCCATTCTCCGTCCACTTCGATCCGGCCAGCTTCCATATCCACATTGCCGACATATTCTTCGACAAACGGCACAAAACCTGACCCATGCCCATTCGTCCTTCCATAACAAAGGAGCTCATGGGCACCACTTGGCATGACGCTCTTCACGCGGCCATACGTCCTGCCGTCCGTTCCTACGATCTCAAGCCCGACAAGGTCACACACATAATAGGCGTCCTTCAATGGTTTGAGTGATGAACGGTCGATATAGACATCCTGCCCCGTCAGCGCAAACGCCGCATCACGATCCGAAACACCTTCAAGCGTCAACGCAAAAAAACGGGTACACTTTTGACTCCGAAGAACTTTGTACGGTTTTTGGGAATCACCAAGATAGACCGTTTTGATACGTGCAAGCGTGACACTGTCTTCATCTTCAGGAAAGACCCTTACCGCACCGCCTATGCCATGCGCTCGGCCTGTCACACCCACCTTGATTCGCGTTTCTGTCTCTGTCATGCGTTTTCACAAAAAAAGCACCTTCGACCGGTGCCATTCGTGGATAGCTGCCACGGTTATTCGACAATCTCTAATACCGCTCGCTCGTTCAGCTTGATCGACGCCGCTTCGACGAGTGTTCGCATCGCCTGCGCAGTCCGACCCTGCTTCCCGATGACTTTGCCAAAATCATCCGGTGCCACACGAAGTTCCACAACGATCTCTTGTCCTCGGACGTATTCCCTGACATCGACAGCTTCCGGATCATCCACAAGCGTCTTCGCAATACATTCAACAAGTTCTCTCATCGTGACCTCACTCCGTGTTTACACACGTCTTACTTGGCTTTTTTCGCCTGAGCGATAAGGCATTTCACCGTATCGGATACCACGGCACCCTGGGAGATCCAAAAATCAACACGGTCAAGATCGAAATCGATTTTGTGAGGATTGCTCACCGAGTTGTACGTGCCAAGGGCTTCGATAAAACGGCCGTCACGAACATTGCGGCTGTCCGTCGCAACGAGTTTGTAAAAAGGACGGTGCGTCGCACCATGTCTCTGAAGTCGAAGACTTACTGCCATCTTTCCTCCAATTTATTTCCAAAAGTGTCCTGCGCATGCAGCTTCGAATTAAATCGCGTCTGCCTGAAAATTTGACAGACCTCCATAAAAACGCACGCGCTTTTACGCGTCAAACAGGAAAATGTCAAGTGCTAATTGCTACAATATAAGGATAACGTCACGATTCACCCCGTGTGGTCAGTGGTCAGTGGCCTGGATGATGCCAAAATCCCTCAGCCCCGACGGGAAAGGGAGGCCATGCAGGCACGTGTCGTGACCCGTGCCAAAATCCTGCCCAACGGGGAAGGTTCGGCATCCATGCGATGGAGTTCAGGATGGCGTGACGACGTCTTCACCCTGCGCTTGGAACTGAACGGTACCATCAATAATATATGCCTGATTCCGGTGACATTGTCTCGGATGTCGCCGTTCTATTTCGCTGAGAGACGTTCTTGTCGCAAGTGACGCCGTGCTATTGCGCTGAGAGACGTTCTTGTCGCAAGTGACGCCGTGCTATTGCGCTGAGAGACGTTCCGCGGAACGTCTCTGCAGCTCAATACGCCCGGCTGTCGGCGCTATTTTCGGATAGAGACGTGCTTTCTGCACGCCTCTATCCGAAAATACGCGCCTTTTTCGCCCGGCTATGTGCTCGACCGCTACTCGGTCTGTGCGCATACGCCGGGCTTTTTCGATTGGCCAATTCAAATGCTCATGCTAAACTAACCCCTGCGTGCCATCAACATATAGCGGCAACGCTTGGCAAGTTTATTTGGGAGGATTGAATGGAGCTTTTGAATAAAACAATAATTGCGCATCTAATCCATATTATACACTTGTGAAGGTTCCGACAGCAATAGAACAAAAATTTCGCGTTTACTACGTCTGTGAAGAGTAATCCAATGCCCATCAATAACAACAAGCCTCATCAATGGAAAGCCGATATCGCAGCGTCGGTCGATTACTATAACAACTGGTTCATACAGTTTGCGCCAAAGGCATATAGAGCGACTAGGCAAAAGACGATACAGAAAGTTCAGACGGCTTTTCAGTTTTGTAAGAACTTCCAAAACCTAACAAAAGAATGCCTGTGTGACCATCCAGAAATTCTGCCAGTCTTGCGAATGAGTACATGCCCGCCCATCGCAAGAGATAGACTGATCGGCTTGTCTGGAGTACCATCCTCTTTGGTTCAAAACATGGAAAATGAGGATAATCCAAGAGTATCTCCAAAACTATCAGAACAAACACGAAACGACTATTTAATCCAGCTTATCCATGTAATTCAAAAACTCATCGACAAAGATATTATAACGTGGACAGACAACTACCATTCAATATCTGATGTAGCCATAGAACGTGCCTGCACGATCATTGCAGATCGCCTCTGTAGCGCCATGTCTGATCCTATCATTCGCAATGCCCAGGAACAGCGACAACTCGCTTGTATCTCCAAATGGCTTAATGCTCATGGTTATAAATATATAGAAAGTGGCAGTGGCTTTCATTACGATAATATGCCAGTAGGTACGTATGCATATCGAATGAGTATTCCCGTTAAAGTCAATCCGAAAAACGATCGCATCATCAATATTCCAGTCGATGTTGTAATAAAACCTAAAGATGCACATCCATTGCAATTTCCTGTTTTGATTGAAGCTAAGTCAGCTGGTGATTTTACCAATGTCAATAAACGTCGCAAAGAAGAAGCAACCAAAATCATACAACTCAAGCAAACTTATGGCGATCACGTTGAGCTTATCCTCTTTCTTTGCGGATATTTCGATTCTGGCTATCTTGGATATGAAGCCGCAGAGGGTATTGACTGGATTTGGGAACACAGAGTGGAGGATTTTGAATTATGCGGTCTTTAGCAGAAACAGAATCCAAACGGCTAGAATTACAGGCTACACTAGATAATCAGAAAACCACCGAAGAACGCAGACGTCTAGGACAATTTGCCACGCCGTCTTCACTTGCTCGAGAAATTGCTCATTATGCCGTCGAATTACTACAATACCAACAAAATATTTACTTTTTGGAACCATCCATTGGAACTGGGGCATTTTATTCAGCATTATTGTTTGAACTGCTATCTTCTGAAAGCCTGAAATCTGCTACAGGCTTTGAAATAGATAAGGATATACTTGAGATTGCAAAGTCATTATGGCCTGATGGTATTGAACTCAGATATCAGGATTTTACTAAGGCAGTGCCAGACTGTAATAAAATCAATCTCCTTATTGCTAATCCACCATATGTTCGTCACCACCTGATTGATGCACAAGACAAGATATTTTTGAAAGACTCCATTAGCAAGGAGCTAGGATATAAGATTTCTGGACTCTCTGGTCTTTATTGCTATTTTTTGCTTCTTGCAGACAAATGGCTTGCAGAAGACGCCATTTCCGCATGGCTTATTCCAAGCGAATTTATGGATGTCAATTATGGCTCGACGTTGAAACGCTATTTGCTCGAAAAAGTACAACTGTTGCGTATTCATTGGTATGAACCCAATAATCCGCTCTTTGAAGATGCCCTAGTTTCATCGTGCGTTGTATGGTTTAAGAAAGCTAAACCGGTGAATCAGTCTGTTATCGAGTTTTCCTATGGAGGCACACACAAATATCCTCAGTCATCGCAATTAATATCTTATCAGTCATTATCATGGCACAATAAATGGACACCCATTTTCCATAACAATACACAATCCGCTTTTAACGAACCCTTATTGGGCGATTTTTTTACGATCAAGCGAGGAATTGCGACGGGGGATAACAGCTTCTTCATTGTAACACGAGAATTCATTGAGGAAAATGATCTGGGCTTCGAAAATTTTAAACCTATTATTCCAAGCCCACATAGTTTATCTGTGGAATATATTAAGTCTGACGAAAAAGGATGGCCAATACTTCCAAAGCAGCATTTTGTGTTATCCACAACGCAAACAGAGACTGATATAAAGAGAACTTATCCAAATTTATGGAATTATCTTGAATCCTCGAAAAGTCGTTTGTTACAAAAATATATTTGTAAAAATAGAAAACTCTGGTATGCACAGGAAATTCGTGACCCTGCTCCATTATTATGTACCTATATGGGGCGTGGAACAGCCAAATCTCCGTTTCATTTCATTCTCAATCAATCCAAAGCCATCGCAACGAATTCGTATCTGATGTTATATCCTAAATTCGATGTTTCTCAGTATGGATTAGAAACCTTAGAACGTATCTGGGTGTATTTAAACTCTATTTCTATTAATGATTTTGAACGTGAGGGCCGCATTTATGGCGGTGGATTAAGAAAAATAGAGCCCGCAGAGTTATCGAAAATTCCATGTAGAAAGCTCGAACAATATATTAATCGTCAGCTTCCTAAGCAAACAGAATATAGGCAATTGTCGCTGTTTTAAAAACGCCCCCTGCGCATTATCGACGAAGCTGATAGCCCGCGCACAAAACAGCCTCTGTCTCTTACACCAGAATCAAGACCTAAGACAAACCCGCAAAACCCCTCAAAATGAACTTGGCAGCGAGTGCTTCGTCCTGGTTGAAGCAAACTTTACCATAGGCAGCGCCAGAGGAAGCTGTGGAACCCGTGGCAATCATTGCGGCGGCTCATTGTGCATCTATTTCATTAAATACATTTGACAAAAGAGAGCCATCTGTCTAAACGTAGATGCCTGTTTTTTTCGGGAAACAGGAAGGCTTTTCAACAGCCTCATTGAACCGAATTTGCACTTTCGAAGGATAGATGGAGCATCACCCCTCCCTCATCCGGTTTACCTGATTTTTGATAGGATCATCCTGACCTTATGGCACCCAAAACTGTTCGCTGCTCTTTCTGCGGCAAAGAAAAGAAAGACGTCCGAAAACTCATTTATCGAAAAGATTCCGACGAGAAAGGCGTCTGTATCTGTGATAACTGCATCATGCTCTGCAAAGAGATTATGGCCGAAGAATCTGCGGCAGCCACGCCTGAAGAGAACAAGCCGCTGCCTTCGTCCGCAGACATGTTGCCTCGTAAAATCAAAGCCTTCCTCGACCAAAACATCATCGGACAGGAACGCGCCAAAATCGCCATGAGCGTCGCCGTTTATAACCATTACAAACGCATTGAGAATATTAAAAGCGACGAACATGATGATGTCGCCCTCACCAAGGGCAATATCCTGATGATCGGTCCCACGGGATGCGGCAAAACCTTGATCGCTCAGACGATTGCAAAGCTCATCAACGTCCCGTTTGCCGTCGCGGATGCCACAACATTGACGGAAGCCGGCTATGTCGGTGAAGACGTCGAAAATATCATCAAAGCCTTATGGATGGCGGCAGACAAAAATATTGAGCAAACCGAGCGCGGCATTGTCTGCATCGATGAGATCGACAAAATAGCCACGCGCGGTGCCGGCGGGCGCGATGTCGGCGGCGAAGGCGTGCAGCAGGCTCTCCTCAAGATGATCGAAGCCGGCTCCGTCACCTTCTCTCCAGATGCCACCAAGAATCGTCCTGGCCAGCAGGATCTGATCCGCGTCAACACCACAAATATCCTCTTTATCTTCACCGGTGCCTTCAATAACCTCATCGATATCATCGAAAAGCGCGTCGGTTCCGCCGGCATGGGCTTCATGTCCGACAATACCGCCCGTTCCGAACAAGACACCTCCAAACTCATTGCCCAGGCCACGACGCAGGATATTATCAAATTCGGACTGATTCCCGAATTTATGGGACGTATCCCTATTATCGTGACGCTCGATGAACTGACGGAAGATATGTTGCTCGATATCATCTGGAAGCCGAAGAACAGCATCCTGCGTCAATATGTGCGGCTCTTCCAGTTTGAGAAAGTCAAGCTCACCGTGACGCACGAAGGCCAGCTCGCCATCGTCCGCGAAGCGATCCGCAGAAAGAGCGGTGCCCGCGGCCTCCGTTCCATCTTTGAGGAAGTCATGCTCGACATCATGTACGAGATCCCTTCCATGAACAATCTCGACGAGGTCATTATCAATGAGGATGTCGTTGCCAAAAAGTGTGAACCCATCCTTAATTTCCACAAATCAGCCTCGTAATCCGATCAAGCCCATAAACGCACGGTCGCTCATGACCACTTTCCTCCCGACACCTTCCTCAGTGGGGGTAAGGGGAGGATCGTATCATGATTTATGGTCATCACAATCAATGCCAAA
>JAEEGL010020001.1_pt1 | contig 12538 bp, 13 predicted proteins | sample 9134231 | NCBI WGS metagenome assembly JAEEGL01 (sample SAMN16246548, study PRJNA631951) | gut metagenome | biome: gut microbiome; feature: rumen; material: fiber-attached | host: Bos | place: Iran: Karaj | collected 2018-10
ATACAGGCGGTCGGAAGCGTGCTGAGGGTCGGGATTTCCAAGCAGTCTCCTCCTGCGCCGGAAAGCTCCGCTCCCGAAGCTGCCCGAAGACCGCGTCAGCGGGCAAGACACGACCCGCCTATTATAATCCGCCCCAGCGGCATGTACGGTGGGGCGGAACGACACCCTGAACCGTTCCCGCAGGATCGGTGAAGGGTTCATACCTCTGCCAATCGCACGGAAATCGTTAGATTTTCGTGCGCGGGGCTGTGCAACAGCCCCTTTTCGATACGATCATCAGGTGCTCCGCGTGGGTGAGATACTCCGGCTTCTCGCAGAAGCGCAGCGCGTAGTCGTACCAGGCCAGGCGGGTCTTCCTCGGGCACCGGTCCAGCTCGTATTTGTACGGGGCGAGGATGCCCTCCTGCCCGAAAACGGTCAGCGTCTCAAGGCCCGGTACAGCGTTGAGAAGGGCTTCCGCGTCCCGCACGGTCGTCAGGCAGGCATAGGTGAAAGCCTCACAGGCCAGGCTCTCATCCCTCGCCGCGACCTCGAAGAGCGGCTGTTCCTCGGGCCGGAGGATCGTTTCCGGTATTTCCCGCAGGCTGTAGATCACGCCGCCGAACATCAGGATGAAGCTGGAGAAAAGATGCCCGCCGGTCTTCAGGACCCGTTTGGCCTCCGTCACGGCTTTGACGCGGTTCTCTTCGGTCATCAGGTGATAGAGCGGCCCCATCAGGAACACCGCGTCGAAGCTCTCATCGGGGAACCGGGATAGGTCCAGCGCGTTCCCCTGGAGCGCGGTCAATTTCACGCCGTATTGGCGGGCCTTTTTCTTCGCGAAGCGCACGTTTTCCCCGCTCAGGTCAAGAAGCGTGACCTGATGCCCCGCTTTGGCGTAATGGATGGCATATTGTCCCGGCCCGCCGCCGATGTCCAGGATCGTGTCCCCGGGATGGAGGTACCGGTCCATCATACGGACGGTGATATATTTCTCGTACGGATGCCTTTTCATGAGCCGGTCCCATTCCTTCTGCGGGTCGGCGTCGTAGTGTTTCCGTATCTCTTCTGTCCGCTCAAGCATCGAGATCACCTTCCCGTGCGTTTTTGTTATTTGAGCACCGGCTTCCAGTCATCGTCCGCGTCCAGGAATATCTCGGTGAACTCCCCGTCCATCAGGCGCAGAAGGACGTCCATGTGCCAGATCCAGCGGGCCTTGAGCACTTCGTCCCTCTCCAGCCAGAAGACCTTTCCCTCGTCGGAGCTTTTGAGCTCGCCCGAGAACTTTTCGGCCCTGTACAGGAACACCATATACCTTGACCCGTCCGGCTCGATCCATTCCTTGATGCCGCACAGGCGCGGGTCTGTGATCGTGAGGCCGGTCTCCTCCCGCACCTCCCGGATCACGCTGTCCGTGACAGGCTCGTGCTCCTCCACGTGCCCGCCGGGGAAGGTGATCCCGCCCGCGTCTTTGCCCTTCTTGTCCTGCACCAGCACCCTCGATCCGTCCCGGATCATGCAGATATTGGTGAGGGTCACCCGTTCGGTCCGCTCCATTTTACCGCCTCCGATGACGCGGCATTATCAGATGATGATGCCGCCGTGGAATACACACTCGTAGATCGTTTCGCCCCGGTATTCGATGGTCTCCCGGCCCTGAAACCATTCAAAGTCTCCCTCGACGCTGCAGCGGTAGGTGTGATCCCCGTGGGAATAGACTTCGGGGCCGCGGAAGGGCTTATCTTCCGGGACGTGACTGAGCGCTTCCTTGAGGAAATCCCCGCTGAACTGCTCCCCGGTGACCCGCCCCGCGTAGTTCATGCTCCATAGGGGCGCGCCGGAGATCCACAGCGCTTCCTCGCCGGCGAATCTCCCGCCGCCAAGGTAGGTGTCCAGGTACATCAGATCCCCTTCGGTGTACTTCAGATCATGGCTCCCCGGGCGGGACGGCGTTTCTTCGGGACCTTTGCCCGCGTACGTCGCCTTTTTGGCCCGGATCAGGAAATCGATGATCGTTTTGTCCATTTCGGCCTCCGGTCACTTAAAGCGTCTTCACGAAAGACACGCTGTCCTTCAGTTCCTTAAAACCGTTCTTCCGGTAAAAACCATAGGCGGGGACGGTGCGGTCCGTCAACAGGAAAATGTGGTGGATCCCGCGCTCCTTCAGGTAGTTCTCGATGAGCCGCAGGAACTCGGTGCCCACGCCCCTTCCCTGGGAAGAGGGATCCACGCAGAACTCGTCGATCAGGTACTCCGTGCCCGTGTGCCAGTGCTTCACATGCCCCATGGAAAGCCCCGCGAGCCGGCCGTCCTTAAAGCACCCCAGGGTGAGGGAATTGTTCTGCCCGGTCAGGTCCTCGATATAGGCGTCCAGCTGCTTCCGGTCGCTCCAGTCATCATTCCAGGGCTCCTTCGTGAACACGTCCCTGAACAGGCGGGTGACGGCCGCCCGGTCCCCGGCGCCAAGCGTTCTTAATTCCATGCTTCCCCTCCGGCCTCACGATCTGTCACCGATCAGTTCGGATATGTCCCAGGGGATGCCGCGCTCGTTTTCGTCCAGCATCTCATAAGGCCGCTCCGGGAGCGTGGGGGATCCCTGCCCCCGGCCGAAGCTGATCCTGACGCCGAAAGGAGTTCTGTTCCTCACGGCGCGGATATAGGTATCAAGACTCTCCCAGGGCTCATCGAAGGTGACGCCGAAAAGGTCCCGCCCGCCGAGGACAGAATGCATGTCCGTCCCGGCGGTGGTTATGTACCCGTACCGCCGGGCGTAGGCGAGGGCGAGGATATCATCTTCCGGCCGGTTGCCGCTGTTGAAGGCCTCCACCGCGTGGACGAAGGGGTGCAGCGTGATCCGCTTAACGTAATCGCGCACCCGGAAGGGGTGGGCCAGCACCACGCAGCCGCCGATCTTTTCCACCTCTTCGAACCATTTCCTTCGGCCCCAGCAGGCGATGTCCGGGTGACTGAGCAGCCAGGCTTTGTCCGGGCCGTAGATCAGGCACTCGTCGTTGGCGAACTGCTGCTCGATCCCGAAAAACACCCTGAATCCCCGGCGCTCGCCCTCGTCCCTCGCTTCCTGGTATCCCCTCATGAAGGCGTCCACCTGGTCCTTCCAGGGAGCGGCGCGGTCGGGCACATAGCTGGGGTTGCCGGTAAAGTGATCCGTCACCACGATGCCGTCGTATCCCCGGTCCATGTAAAAGGGGATGTATTCCCGGGCCGGAGTTTTTCCGCAGGCGCTGCTCTCGAAAGTATGCAGATGGGTCTCGTAGATATACTTCATGGTGAAAAACGGTCTTTCTGTTTCCTCGGATCGGTCTCATACAGCCCGTGCCGGTTGCACAGGGCGTACACGCGCCTCACCCCGTTCATCCGGAACCGGGCTTCCGCCGCTTCCTCCGGATAGAGGCGGACGAACTGTACCTCCCGGTCGGATACCGCGGCCAGGAACACGATGCGGTGATCCTTCGTCATCGGATGGTCCACGGTCACGTACCATTCGCCGTCGGATATCTCCGCGCGGATGCGGTGCTCCCCGTCGTCCTCTTCCTTCTCCAGCGGCGGCAGGGTGATGCCGCAGCAGCTCACCACCGCGTCCCCGGCCGCCTGGACCGTGTTGCCGCAGACGGGGCACAGGTAGAAGCGGCCCCGGAGCATGTTGCCGGCCCCGTTCCTGTTGCGCACCGGCGCCCCGTTCATCAGTTCGATCACCGATACGTTCAGCGCCTTCGCCAGGGGCTCCAGCAGGCTGATGTCCGGCAGCCCCCGCCCGGTCTCCCATTTGCTCACGGCCTTGGCGCTCACATGGATGCGGCGCGCCAGGTCCTCCTGGGTCAAAACTTTCTCTTCCCTCAGAGCGCGTATCGTGTCTCCCGTCACATAACTGTCCATCATGTCCACCTCCTGACGGGGGCAGTGTACCCCGCGGGCCGGGCAAAGCGCAATCCACGCATCGTAGAGCGCGCCGTCAGGCCCCGGGGCCCGTGTACATGAATCCGCGGCAGGAGAGCTCCGCAAGATCCCTGAAGCCCAGGGAACGATAGAACTCAAGGGCGGCGGGCGTGTCGTCCGCTGTCAAATGGATCTGGCGGACGCGGGGGTATCTTTTAAGCGCGGCTTTGACGAGCGCCGTGCCGACGCCCCGCCGCTGCCGATCCGGGAAGACCAGGATGTCCTGGATGAGCACGACGGTCTCGCCGTCCCCAACCAGGCGGATGATGCCCAGGAGCTCATCCCCCTCATAAGCGCCCAGGGTGAGCAGTGAGGATGAAAATCCCCTGCGCAGGGCGTCCGGGTCCGCGGTGTAGGCTTTCCAGCCCACGGCTTCGTACAGGCACAGGATCTCTTCCTCACGGTACTGACAGTATTCCCTGATCTCCATGGCGGGGCTCACCTCCCTAACGGACATACTATACCATGAAACGGGACTTTCCGGAAGTGCCAATAAAACAGCCCCTCCCCAAAGGGAAGGGCTGAGGAGTTTGGATACCGATCTGAGGTAAGGGGCTTTAATCAGAGCCCGGCGGCGTAGTCCACCCAGATCTGCTGATACTCCTTGAAGAACTCGGCGCGGTCGATCTGGCGGCCCACATACTTGGCCCACACTTCACCGATGGGGGTCTTCACTTCGTCGGGGGTCCAGGGGGTCATGGTCTCATGCGCCTTGCCGTTCTTCATGTAGTCGAACACGTGCACGCCCAGGATGGACAGCTCGGGCAGGACTTCGACGCTGTTCAGAGCGGGGATGTTGCCCATCTTTTCCTGATGCCACTTCTGAGCGGTATCGCTGGTGCACAGCCAGGACAGGAACTTCTTGGCTTCCTCCAGGTTGGCGCTGTTCTTGGAGATGGCGGCGTTGATGGTCGCGGTCTGCAGACGGTTCTTGGCGGCGTCGTTGGAGATGGGGACCAGGCCCTGCACCACATACTCAGCCAGCGGGGGGTTCACGTTCAGGATGTTGGGGATCTCCCAGGAGCCTTCGTCGTCCACCATGGCGGCCTGCTCAAGGAAGAAGTTGTTGCGGCCGGTCCACTTGTCGGTGGCGATGTAGTTCTCGTTGCCGTACTGCAGCACCAGGTCATAGTAGTCCAGCATGTCGTTCAGGTCCGGATCGTTGGCCAGGTCCATATCCTTGCCGGTCTTGAGCTCGGCGAAGTACTCCAGGGGGTTGGCCTTGTTGGTCACCCAGGTGGAGCCCAGATGGTTGGTCAGGGACAGGCTGGTCTCGGCGTAGTGCAGCTCGAAGGGACGGATGCCTTTGGCGGTCAGGTCTTTGCACAGCTGCTCCAGTTCGGCGCGGGTCTCGGGGGTCTTCTCCCAGCCGGCTTCCTTCAGCAGGCGCATGTTGTACAGGATGCCCCAGCCTTCCACGTAGATGGGGAAGACCTGCACGGTCTTGCCGTCCAGAGAGCAGGCGGCGACCTGGTCCGGGGTCAGCTCCTTGACGATGTCCATGTCGGACAGGTCAGCCAGGTAATCGCTCCACTGGGCGATCTGCTCGCCGAAGCCGCAGCCGAAGATGTCGGGGAGCTCATCATTGGCCAGCTTGGACTTGAGCAGGTTCCAGTACTCCGAGGAGGAGGGGAACTCGCCTTCGATGGTGCCGATCTGCGGGTTTTCGGCCTTGTAGGCTTCCACCAGCTCGTTGAAATTGTCGGTCCACTGGCCCAGCGCCAGGAACACCGTCAGATTGACGGAGCCGGGAGCGGCTTCGGCGCCTGCGAAGGAGCAAAGAGAAAGGGCCATGATCAGGGTGAGCACGAGTGCCGTAAGCTTTTTCATTGTGAGACCTCCTTGTGTTTTCTTGCTGCCCGCGCCGCGGGCGGCGGTGTATTTTCGCGGCGCTTCTTTGCGCGCCGGCGAAACCGGGATCAGCCCTTGACCGCGCCGGCGGACACGCCGGCCAGTACCTGCTTCTGGGCGATGATGAAGAAGATGAACAGGGGAAGGATGGAAAGCGTGAGGGCCGCCAGGGCCACGTCCCAGGCAAAGAACGCTTCGTTGAACAGGGCCTGCATGGAGATCTGGATCGTGCGCAGCGCGTTCTTGGACAGCACCAGCTGGGTCATCAGGTAATCGTTCCAGAACCAGAGAGTGTTGATCGTGGCGACCGTGAACACCGATCCCTTGATCTGGGGGAACACGATGCGCCAGTAGGTCGTCAGGGCGTTGCATCCGTCGATCAGGGCGGCCTGCTCGATCTCCACCGGGATGGCCTTCACGGCGCCGGAGATGATGAAGGTGCTCAATGAGACGGTCATGGCCCAGAAACACACGCTCACGCCGGGCAGGCTGTTGTTCAGGTGCAGGTTTTTCGTCAGCCTGGCGAAGGGGATCATCAGGGCCTGGAAGGGGATGGACATGAAGGCGATGATCACGAACAGGCAGATGTGCGTGAATTTGTTGGGATGCCGGGTGATCCAGTAACCGGTCATGCTGCAGAAGACCACGCCGCCGAAGTTGGAAAGGATCGTGATCACGGCCGTGTTCTTGAGCGAATTGGCGAAATTCAGGCGCCGCCACGCGTTCTCATAATTCACCAGGGTGAAATTTTCTCCGGGCCAGGAAAAGATGTTCTTCGCGATCTCGGCGTAGGGCTTGAAGGAGTTGATCACGATGATGTAGAAGGGCACCAGGATGATGATGAGGCATAAAAGCAGCACACCGGTGCGCACGGTCATGCCGGTCCTGCGTTTGGTGCTCAGTCTCATTTGGATCATAGCGTTACCTCCTTCCGGGACGTGAGCCTCACCTGGACGAGACTGATGACGGCGATGATGAACACGAGCACGAACGCCTTGGCGGAGCCGTAGCCCATTTTATTGGAAGCGAACGCCGTCTCATAGACGTTCATCGTCACGGCCTCCGACAGGCGGAAGGGATTGCCGTTGGTCAGGGAGATGTTCAGGTCGTACATCCTCAGGCAGTTGACGATGCTCAGGAACAGGCACTGGGTGATGGAAGGCATGATCAGGGGCAGCACGATCCTGAACAGGACATGATGGGACCGGGCGCCGTCCACCTTGGCGGCCTCCAGATAATCATCCGAGATCGAGGTGAGCCCCGCCAGGTAGATGATCATCATATAGCCGGCCTGGCTCCAGGTCATGACGATGACCAGGGCCCAGAAGGAGGAATCGCCGGTGGTGAACCAGGCCTGCGCGAGCCACGGGATGCCCAGGGCGTTGCCGATCACCGGGAAAAGGTTCTGGAAGATGAAGCGCCATACGAAGCCGAGGATGACGCCGCCCACGATCTTGGGCATGTAGAACCCGGCGCGCATGAAGTTGCGGAAGGGCACGTCCTTGGAAAGCCCGTACGCCCAGGCAAAGCCGATGATGTTGGTGAAGATGGTCACGAAGATGGTGAACTTGATGGTGAACCACATGCTGGACCAGTACTTGCTGTCCTGGAACACCCGGGTATAGTTGCCGAGGCCCACCACTTTGTAGCTGGATTTGATCCCATCCCAATCCGTGAAGGAATACCAGATCTGCTGGATGAACGGGACCAGACACAGGGTGATGAAAAGCACGAGCGCCGGCATCATGAATATCAAGTAATTGCCCGCTTCCCTGAGTGTCCTTCTGTTTTGCTTCATGATCTGCATCAGGAGCCTCCGTCATAAGTCGCCGGGTTTGTTGCCGATCCGAGTGAAACGATGTATCGTATGGCATTATTATCGATAAACAGGGCCAAAATGAAAACAAACAAACTTGACTTTCGGGGGGGATATTTTTGATTTATTGCCCGAAAAAAGCCGCGGGCGGATAATTGCGCCGGATCGGGGATGTATGATAAAATATGGAAAAACATGATGACCGCCTGGACCTTAAAAGCAAAGGAGCGGGGAGGATGCAGAAAAAAAGAATGCCGTTCAGATCGATCCGCTACAAGGTCGTGGCGGCGTTTCTGGCTGTCACTGTCCTGGTCCTGTCCGGGAGCTTCGTCTATTTCCGCCACTACGCGCGTGAGACGGCTGTGGAAAGGTACTGGGATCAGATGACGCCCCTGAGGCGCGCCCTGGAGAACAACCTGGGGACCTATATCGGCACATGCGTGGGCGCGGTACACAGCGTTTATTACAACGAGGCGGTGGTGCGGAGCATCAACAGCCTGTCATCGAACTTCGTCAACGCCGAAACGCCCGATTCCAAATCGGTCTTCTCCTTCCTGCTGAGTGTGTACGCGTCCCTGCCCGCGGCCCGGCAGATCCGTCTGGCCGCCTACCGGTCCCACCGGTCGTTCCTTCTGACGACCACGGACCTTGTCCGTTACGTGGATGAAAGGCCCGGCATGTCCTTCGCCGATGAGTATCCGGAGCGGGCCGGGGACAGCAGCTCCGTCGTCAACTGGGTGGAAGGCAGCCACCCGATGCACTCGTATGAGCATTTCGTGTCCCCGTACGCTCATCCGAGCGGGTATGTGTTCACGGTCCATGTGCCCATCTTCATGCTCCCCGATTCACAGAGGCCCATCGGCCTGATATCGGTGGATATCTCCACCGACTATATCGACCAGAACTGCGGCTATATCAGCGAGCTGGGGGCCGATGTCTATATCTCCGATCTTGACGGCCGGCTGATCTATGCCGGGGATCCGGCCCTGATCGGGACAAAGTGGCAGGAAGTGCCGTCCCTTATGGGCCTGCTTTCGCCCGAGCCCGGTCCCGCCCGGGACAGGTCCGTGCGTGACGGCCGGCTGATCACCGCCGACCTTCTGGACACGTCCTACTGCAGCTGGCGGATCAATACCGTGATCTCGGTGGGCGATCTCACGCGGGACTACACCCTGCTGCAGCGGCAGTTGTTCATCGTCTATTCCTGCAGCATGCTGCTTCTCGCGGTAATCATGTATGTGATCACCGCCCGGTATACCAGCCCGCTGAACCGGAGCGCCATGTTCCTGCACGCCAATTTCTACGGAGACCATTACGAGCTCAAGGCCCGTTTGGCGGATCGTTTTGATTACAGCGCCAATGACGAGATCCGGTTCCTCGCGGAAAACATCGACAGCATGCTGGATACGTTCAACAGTTTCGTGGCGCGTCAGTATCAGCTGATGGCGGCCAGAAGGACGGCCGACCTGCGCACCCTGCAGGCCCAGATCAATCCCCATTTCATCTACAACACCCTGCAGTGCATCGCGAGCAAGGCCCTGGAAAAAGGCGATATCGATTCTTACCATTACATCGCCTCCTTCGGGCAGATCCTGCAGTACGCCATGGATGTGGACGAGCGTCTGGTGACGCTCTCCCGGGAGATAGGCCACGCCCGGCGGTATCTTGAACTGCAGTCCGTCCGGTTCGAATGCCTGATCCGCTTCGACATCGATATGTTCGATCCGCTGGATGACATGATGGTCCCCAAGATGACCCTTCAGCCGCTGGTGGAAAATTCCCTGCTCCACGGCCGCCTGAACGAGAAACCCGACGGCCGCATCCTGCTCAGGGCCAGCCGGGAGGATGACCGGGTGTGCCTTGAGATCGCGGATAACGGCATCCCCATCACCGCGGAACAGGAAAAGGCGCAGGCCGAGAGGATAGAGCGGCTGCGCGGGGAATACCGCGACCTGAAGCAGGCCGGCCCCGAGGAGCTGACCCCCGAAAAGCTCCTGTCCTGGGATGTGCCGCGGGAGGATCAGACGCGGGAAGCCCACCACGGCGCGCACATCGGGGCGGTCAATGTGTTCTCGAGATTCCTGCTCCAGTACGGATCCCGATGCGGGTTCGCCATGAGAGCCAATGAGTTCGGCGGCACCACCGTGCGGATCACGGTCCCGATCGACCGGGTCAGGTTCGAGCGGAACGACGGCAAAGGAGAAGACGGATATGAAACTGCTGATCGTGGATGACGAAAAGCATATGATCACGGCGATACGCTGCCTGGTGCCGGCCGAACGGCTGGGCATCACGCAGATCCTTTCATCCCAGACCGCGGCCGAAGCGAAGATCATCCTGGAAAAGGAGCGGCCCGAGATCGCGATCGTCGATATCATCCTGCAGAGACAGACGGGCATGAGCCTGATGTCCTTCATCGCCAATCATCATCTGCCCACCCAGGTCATCGCCGTATCCGGGCACAGCGATTATGATTATGTGCGCACGATGCTGCTCAACGGCGCCGTGGACTATCTGCTCAAGCCCGTGGAGGGAAAAGCGCTGGTGGCGTCGATCAACAAGGCGATCCGGCGGCTGAGGCCGGAGGGGAGCCATCCGGCTCCCGACGAGAGGGCGAACGCCGCGCCTTCCGAGCAGTATGTCCGCGCGCGCCTGAGCCGGCTCCTGGCCCCGGGGGCGGACGCGGGGGACGAGGCCCCGCGGCAGATCTTCCCGACGGAGCCCTGTGACTGTACGCTCCTGTACTGCGATGTGGACTATCTGCCGATGTGCCGGATGGATTTCCATCAGAGCCTGAGCGGCTTTTTCGAAAAAGTGCACAGCTATGTGTCGCTGCACGCCTGCGGCTATATCGTGGACCGGTTCAATTCCCGGCATGAGTGCCTGATCATCCTCAACGACGACGAACGGCGGGAGCATCTGCGTGAGGTGGAGGCGCTGGCGTCCGAGGTGCTGGGCTCGTCCTCGTTCCCCTTCCACGCGGGGGTGGCCGAGCATGTGCGGTTCCCCGACGCGTTCGCCGGAGGAGTGGAACGGGCCAGGACGGCGTTCTTCGCCGTTGACGCCCTGCGGGTCACGGATATCCTGCAGTATCATTCCGGTGAGCTGCTGAAGGCTTCTTTCCCGGGGCTCCCGCCCAGTGAAGAGCTGGAGCGCAGGCTGCTCTCCCTGATCATCACGCAGGATCAGCGCCTGATGATCTCAGAGGCCGAACGGTGGCTGGATACGGTGCTCCGAAGGGAATCCGTGCCGCTGGAGATGGTCAAACGCGTGATCGAGCTGAGCCGCGCGATGCGCGCTCGCTGGGAGGCGCGGCTCAGGGAGCTCTATCCCGATCTGGCGGGGGACGCGGGCGCCGAACAGATCCGCTACGCCGATTTCGTGGATGAGTATTTCGTTTTCTCGCCCCCGATGATGACAGCCGGTCTTTTGAGGAGCCTGAGCCGGTTCAGCGAGCGGGTCGGCAGGCACAGCACCGAGGACGACATCTTCAAACGTATCGCCCTGTACATGGAGATCAATTATGACCGGCCCTTCGATCAGACCGAGTATGCCGGCATGTTCCATTTGAACAGGGATTATCTGAGCCGGAAATTCAAGCAGATCTACGGGGAAGGGATGGTATCCTACCTGAACCGTCTGCGTATCACCCGGGCCGAGAAACTGATGCATGATCCGCAGATGAAGATCCGTGAGATCGCTTACATGACCGGTTTCGCGGACGAGAAATACTTCACGCGCCAGTTCAAGGAGTATTATCACATCACGCCGAGCGAATACAGGAATATGCTGCAGCTCAATCAGCCGTGACGCGTCCGCGGCCTGCGGCCAGGTCGCACAGGATGCCGGACAGCACCAGGACAAGGCCCAGGATCTGGATGCCGGCAAGCGCTTCATGGAGCATCACGGTCCCGATCAGCACCGATACCACCGGCTCAAAGGTGGATATGATGCTCGCGCTCAGCGCGCTGGTGTTCCTGATGCCCACATGGAACATGGCGTTGGCCCCCACCTTGTGCAGGAGCCCGTTGAACGCCGCCAGGAGCCATATGCCCGGCAGGGTATAGGCCCCGATGCCGCCCTGAAGAAGGAAGCACATGCCCGCGGAAAACAGGATGTTCGCCGCCGCGGTATAGGTGTTGAGCACTTCCGGCGGCAGATGAGCCAATCCGGACCGTTCGAGATAGACCATATAGAAAGCCCAGGTGAAGCCCGAAAAGAGCGCCAGGAGGATGCCGGGCAGGCTGCCGCCGCTCCTGAGGCTGGACGCGCTGATGCATACGATCCCCGCGGCCGCCAGGATGAGGGAGAGGATGTTCTGCCAGCGCAGGCGCTCCCCGCAGAAAGCGACCAGGTAGAATGCGGCGGCGATGGGATAGATATAGTGCAGCGTGGTCGCCATCCCCACGGGGATGAAGCTGTAGGAACTGTACAGCAGCACCGAGGTGGCGGCGCTGCTCGTGGCGAGGATCGCCATCTGCCTTGCACGGCCGCGGCTCAGGCGCAGGGAATGCCCTTTCATACGGGCCCACAGCCACAGGAACGGCAGCGCGAAGGTACAGGTGTAGAACGTGCTCAAAAGGCCGTTCCCGCCGTAGGCGAAGGTGATCTTCATCAGGGCGGGCGATATGCCGTAGATGACGGCGCTGCCGCCGACGAGCAGCGATCCGAACGCGCGCCGTTTTTCTTTCACGATTTATTCACCTCGGTCATGTCCTGGCATTTTCTCATCCATGAAGGGAATACGGCGCCGATCAGCACGATGGAGGTGGCCCAGGCCGTCACGGTGGTAAAATACATCCCGGCCCGCCCGATCAGCGCCGGCAGGATCAGGGTGACCAGGATCCGCGCCGCCAGCTGGACCACGGCGGCGATCAGGGGCACGATCGTGTTGCCCAGAGCCTGGATGCCCTGGCGCAGCGTGTACATGGGATACAT
>JAEEGL013117427.1_pt1 | contig 12538 bp, 16 predicted proteins | sample 9134231 | NCBI WGS metagenome assembly JAEEGL01 (sample SAMN16246548, study PRJNA631951) | gut metagenome | biome: gut microbiome; feature: rumen; material: fiber-attached | host: Bos | place: Iran: Karaj | collected 2018-10
AACTGGGCGTCGGAGTGCATACGGCCCATGGTGTCGGTCATGCCGTAGCTGGCGGGGCCGGCGGCCATGTTGTCCGGGTGCCGGGTGCGGCCGGTGCCGCCGCCGGAGGCCACGGAGAAGTATTTTTTGCCGATGGCGGTGCACTCCTTCTTATAGGTGCCGGCCACCGGGTGCTGGAACCGGGTGGGGTTCGTGGAGTTGCCGGTGATGGAGATGTCCACGCCCTCTCTGTGCATGATGGCCACGCCCTCGCGCACATCGTCGGCGCCGTAGCAGCGGACCTGGCCCCGCTCGCCCTGGGAGTAGGCGATCTCCTCCACGATGTTCAGCTCGCCGGTGTAGTAGTCGAACTGGGTCTGCACGTAGGTGAAGCCGTTGATGCGGCTGATGATCTTGGCAGCGTCCTTGCCCAGGCCGTTGAGAATGACCCGCAGGGGCTTTCTGCGCCCCTTGTTGGCGCTCTTGGCGATGCCGATGGCGCCCTCGGCGGCGGCAAAGGCCTCGTGCCCTGCCAGGAACGCGAAGCACTCCGTCTCCTCGGAGAGGAGCATGGCCCCCAGGTTGCCGTGGCCCAGGCCAACCTTGCGGTCGTCCGCCACGGAGCCGGGGATGCAGAACGCCTGCAGACCGATGCCGATTGCCTCGGCCGCCTCGGCGGCTGTTTTGCAGCCCTTCTTCACCGCGATGGCGCAGCCCACGGTGTAGGCCCAGCCTGCGTCCTCAAAGCAGATGGGCTGCACGCCCTTGGCGATCTGATAGGGGTCGAAGCCCCGCTCGGCGCAGATGGCCTTCGCCTCATCCAGATCGCGTATGCCGTACTCGTTCAGCACGGCATTGACCTTGTCGATCCTCTGATCGTAGCTCTCAAAAAGTGCCATTTCCTGCGCCTCCCTTATTCGTGGCGGGGGTCGATGAAGCGAACGCCCTCATCGAACCGGCCGTATTTGCCCTTTGCCTTCTCCAACGCCTCGTTTGCGTCCATGCCGGATTTGATGGACTCCATCATCTTGCCCAGGTTCACGAACTCGTAGCCGATGATCTCGTCCCCCTCGTCCAGCGCCACGCGGGTGATGTAGCCCTCCGCCATCTCCAGATACCGGGCGCCCTTGAGCTTCGTGCTGAACATGGTGCCGATCTGGCTGCGCAGGCCCTTGCCCAGATCGTCCAGGCTGGCGCCGATGGGCAGGCCGTTTTCGGAAAACGCCGTCTGGGAGCGGCCGTAGACGATCTGCAGGAACAGCTCCCGCATGGCCACGTTGATGGCGTCGCACACCAGGTCGGTGTTCAGCGCCTCCAGGAGCGTCTTGCCGGGGAGGATCTCAGCCGCCATGGCCGCGGAGTGGGTCATGCCGCTGCAGCCGATGGTCTCCACCAGCGCCTCCTCGATGATCCCGTCCTTCACGTTGAGGGTCAGCTTGCAGGCGCCCTGCTGCGGCGCGCAGCGTCCGACGCCGTGGGTGAGGCCGGAGATGTCCTTGATCTCCATGGCCTTGACCCATTTTCCCTCCTCCGGGATGGGGGCGGGGCCGTGGTACGCGCCCTTTGCCACCTGGCACATGCTTTCTACTTCGGATGAGTAGTTCACTTGAAAACGTCTCCCTTCCAAAATATTGTTATGTAAACTGGATTATGTAAATCATCAGGTTCTCGCCTTCCGGAGGATGGAGAGTCTCGGCGCCGGGCGGGGCAGGCGCATCCAAAGCTCCATCATGGGGTGATTGGCGATCTCCACGTTTTCCCCCTCCGCGTCCGTCAGGGGACCGGCGGTGAATTCGATGGGTTCCGCGTCCGGCGTCAGCAGCTCCAGCGTGTCGCCGGGGAAGAAGCGGTTCCGCTGGGTCACCCGGGCAAGGCCGTCGCCGCCGCACTCCTCCACCACCGCGGCCACGTCGCATTCGGAGGTGTACATGGCGTCGGAGTAGACCTGGCCGGGGCCGTTACTGTCGAAGTAAAACCCGGTGGAGTATTCCCGGTGGCTGACCTTCAGGACCTCCCGCCGCCACACGTCGGGGAGAGGCTCCTCCCGCATCATGCAGTCGATGGCGCGGCGATAGGCGTTCGTCACCACAGCCGTGTAGTAGAAGGACTTCATCCGCCCCTCGATCTTGAAGCTGCCCACGCCCGCGTCCCGCAGCTCCCGCAGATGTTCGATCATGCACAGGTCGCGGGAGTTGAGGAGAAAGGTGCCGCCGTCCTCCGTGATCTCCAGGGGCTCGTCCGGCCGCTGCTCCTCCACGAGGCGGTAGCGCCATCGGCAGGGCTGGGCGCACTCGCCCCGGTTGGCGTCCCGCCCTGTGAGGTAGTTGGACAGGAGGCACCGCCCGGAGAAGGACACGCACATGGCCCCGTGGACGAACGCCTCCAGCTCCAGATCCTCCGGCGTGTTTTCCCGGATACCGGCGATCTCCGGGAGCGTCAGCTCCCGCGCAAGCACGATCCGCTTCGCGCCCAGGTCGTGAAAGGCGCGGGCAGCGGCGTAATTCGTGACGCCCGCCTGAGTGCTCACGTGGATGCGCACGGACGGCGCGTATTTCCGGCACAGGGCCATAACGCCCATGTCCGCGGCGATGACCGCGTCCGCCCCGATCTCCTCCAGGTATTCCAGAAAGCCCGGCAGCTCCGGCAGCTCGTCGTTCCGGGGGAGGGTGTTCACCGTGACATAGACCTTCACGCCCGCGCTGTGGCTTTTTTCCACGGCGGCGCGGAGCGCGTCCCGGTCGAAGTTGCCCGCCGCGGCGCGCATGCCGAAGCGCGTGCCCGCCAGGTACACGGCGTCGGCCCCGTAGGCCAGCGCCATGTCCAGACGTTCCCTGTCTCCGGCGGGGGACAGCAGCTCCGGCGCCTTATCCGCCGTACTCATCACTGTTGACGAACTCCTCAAAGGCGCTGCGGTAGGTGAAGAACTCGTGGTAGCCGCTGGTGGAGAGGGCGTAGTAGTAGTACTCGGTCTCCTGCGGATACAGGGCGGCGCGGATGGAGGCGTTGCCCGGGCTGCAGATGGGTCCGGGCGGCAGGCCGGTGGAGGTGTAGGTGTTGTACGGGCTGTCGATATCCAGGCTGAACGCCTCGCCCGTCTCCTCGATGGCGTAGTAGATGGTGGCGTCGATCTGGAGGTAGGGGAAGGAATCGGGATCCCGGAGACGGTTGTAGATGACGGAGGCGATCAGGTCGCGCTCGTCGTCGTCCGCCGCCTCGCGCTCGATCATGGAGGCGATGGTCAGCACCTGCTTCACGGAGTAGCCCAGCTCGCCCGCCCGCTCCATGTATTCATCCGAGAACCGGTTCTTGAAGTTGGCGAGGAACTTGTCAATGACGCGCTCAGGCTCGTCGTTCACATAGAATTTGTACGTATCCGGGAAGAGGAAGCCCTCCAGCCTGTGCCGGTCGCCCAGGGTGCCCCGTGACAGGAAGCTGTAATCGAAGTCATGGTTTGCCGCGCACTCCCACAGCTCGTCGGCGGAGCAGACCTCGTTCCTCTCCAGCAGCTCAAAGATCTGCTTCATGGAGAAGCCCTCGGGGATGGTGATGAGGTCGGTCTCCACCAGGGTGCCGCCGCTGGAGGTGAGTCCGTTTACCAGCGCGAAATAGTCGTTGCTGGAGATGATCTGGTAGGTGCCGGAGGAGATCTTCTCCTCCGCGTGGGAGAATTTGGCGTAGAGCTTGAACAGCCACTTGTACTTGATGATGTTGTTTTCGTAGAGGATATCGGTGACCTGTTCGATATCGTAATCATCGGGGATCGTGATCTCCACGGAGCGGGTCTCCTTGCCGAAACCGAAGATGTCGGTGGTGGCGAGCCACAGCAGGGCGGCGGCGGCCAGCCCCACGCATATGATGAAAAGGGCGTAAAGGATCCCTCCCACGCAGCCGGTGCGCTTTTCGCGCCGGAACCGGATGGGATTCGGGACCTCCGCGTCTCTGTATTCTCCGTCAAAGTCGAAGTCCACCCTGAAATTCTCCGGCCCGGTGTCCTGATCGTCCTGATCTTGCCGGTTCGGCTCCTCGGTCAGGTATTTGCCCTCGTCGGGAGCGGCGGGCTCCTGATATGTCAGGGGGATATCACGGAAACGGCCGGACTCCTGCAGGGAGCCGGTATCATCGGCCGGCGCGGGCGGCGTCCCGTTCCCGGTATCGTCGGGGGAGCCTGCTCCGGCGGGCGGGACGGAGCCCGAAGGCCCCTGCGCCGCGTCGTCTCCGAGCAGCTCCTTCCAGTAATCTTTGCTGTCTGGCATATTGTCCTCCGTAATTGTCGGGACCGCACGGCGCGGTCACGTTTTTCCTGCTGCCGGCATACTATATCTCAGACGGCGGCCGAGACGCCGGGTCACAAAAGCGTATGGTCCTTATCAGACTGCGTGGGATAAGAGGGAAAAAATCAAATCGCCGGCACGCAGCGGCAGAAGGAGCAAATCATGTGCGGAAATAATAACTGTTTTGGCAACTGTTCTGGCGGCAACTGGATCTGGATCATCCTCATTCTCATCATTCTGTTCTGCGGATACGGCAACGGCGGCTGCGGGTGCGGCTGCGACAACGGCTGCGGCTGCTGAGAGCGGACAAACGGCTTCGGGGCGCGCGGCAGCGCGCCCTTTACGCTGAAAAAACCAGCGGCTTCTCCGCCGGGACTGCCAAAGGTCCAAATCGTTTTGCCGGGGACATGCGCAGCGAAAAAAACGGGACGAGCTGCGCGAATCGTTTCCCCGTCACTCAGACCGCCGGCCCGCAAAGCGCCGGCGATTTGATGCGGATCACGGAGCCTTGATGACACGCTCCTCGGTGACGACGAACTGCACCCGCATGTCGTGTGTCTCGGTGGGAACGGCGGGGCACAGGAGCTTTTCCCTGGCGAGACCCACCGTAACCCCCCCGTATCCGTTCAGGTAGCGGTCATAATATCCGCCGCCCCTGCCCAGCCTGCGCCCCTCGTCGTCGAAGGCCACGGCGGGGACGAGTATCAGGTCGATCTCATCCCGCTCCACGTCCCTCAGACCGTCCCGCGGGGCGGGGATGCCGAGCATCCCGGGCACGAGATCCTCCGGACTGTCGATGGCGCGGGCGCCCATGACGCCGCCCGCACAGCAGACGGGCAGCGTGACGGTCTTGCCGGAGGCGAGGGCGTCATTGATGATGGCGTGGGTGTCGGCCTCCCGGTCCATGCTCCAGTAGACGAAGATCGTGCGGGCGTTCCGGTACTCGGGCATGCGGGACAGGTTTTCAAAGATGCCCGCGTCGCTTTTCCTGAAATAGTCCTCGCTGAGCGTCCCGGTCAGATCCCTGATCGAGGCGCGCAGCTTTTTCTTCTCATTTGCCATAGTGCATCTCCTGCCTGACCTGCTCGGCGGCGCTTTTTCCCCGCAGCACCTCCAGCAGGCGCAGACCGAAGTCGATGGCCGCGCCGGGGCCGCGCCCGGTGGTGATATTCTCATCCCGGACGGTGCTGCTCTTCTGCGTTATCTTCGCGCCGGTCATCTGATCCTCCATGCCGGGGTAGCAGACGGCGCTCTTGCCCGCCAGGATGCCCAGTCCCGCCAGCACACGGGGACCGGCGCAGATGGCGGCCACCTCGCCGCCCCTGGCGTTCACGGAAACGACGGCCCGGAGCGCCTCGGGGCTGGCCTCGATGCTCTCCACTCCGCCGAGGCCGCCGGGAACGACGATCATCTCCGCGTCCGCGGCCGCGATATCCTCCACCGCGACGTCGGCGGCGACCCGGATGCCGTGGGCGCCCTCGATCTCCTTCCCGCCGATGCCGGCATACTGCACGTCCACGCCGCCGCGGCGCAGGATATCGAACGGGGCCACAGCCTCGATCTCCTCAAAGCCCTTTCCCAGAAGTATGTACACCATATCTGTCACGCTCCTTTGATGATGGAATAGATCTCGTCGTGTATGTCCTCCGCGGTCCTCGCCTCGTCGCCGGAGAAGGCGCCGACCACGTTCCAGCCGTAATGCGCCGCGGCGGCCAGACCGGCCTCGCGGCACTTCATGAGGTATGCCCCGTCCCGCTCGTGGATGTCCGCGCCGGTGCCGGTGGCGGCCTCCCTGGCCCGGAGCCGCTCCATCGCCCGGTCCACGGGGATGTCGATATATATGACGCGGTCCGGCTTCGGCAGTTCCATGAGCCGGAACTCAAAATCATAGAGCCAGCGGAAGAACGCTTCCCGCTCGGCTCCGGCCAGCTTTGCCCCCTGGTGGATGGCGTTGGAGGTGGTGTAGCGGTCTGTGAGCAGAACGCCGCCGTCCCGGTAATAGTCCCGCCAGTCGGAGGCGTAGGAGGCGAACCGGTCCACCGCGAAAAAGGTGGAGGCCGCGTAGGCGTTCACCGACTCCGGATCGGTGCCGAATTTCCCGCCCAGATACATGCGGATGAGCGCGGAGCTCTCCTCCATATAGCGGGGGAAGCGCAGCCTGCGGAAGTCCGTTCCCTCCCGCTCGAGCCGGGAGGCCAGAAGCTCGAACTGGGTGGATTTTCCGCTGCCGTCGATCCCTTCAAGTACGATTAGTTTTCCCATTTTCAACGACCTCTTATTCGCTGCCAGATCACCGTGAGAAGGAAGAGCGGCAGCTTCATCATGCGCCCGATGCGCCGGGGATCGGAGAGAAGCCGGTAGAGCCACTCGATCCCCAGGCGGCACCACGCCTCCGGCGCCCGCTTCACGATCCCGGCAAACACGTCCAGCGAGCCGCCGAGACCGGCCATCAGACCGGCGTTCGCCCCGCTCTCCGCCATCCAGCGTTCCTGCTTCGGGGCGCCGAGGCAGACGAGCAGCAGGTCGGGCGCGGCCCCGTTGATGTGAGCCAGCACCCCCGGATCGTCTGTGTGGTAGCCGTCCTCACAGCCGGCGATCACGATGCCGGGATATTGCCTGCACAGGTTTTCGGCGGCTTTCTCGGCCACGCCGGGCTTTGCCCCGAAGAGGAACAGGCTCCCGCCCTTTTCCGCCAGCCGGGCGATCAGGGCGGAGGCGAATTCGATCCCCGGCACCTTTTCCTTCAGCGGCGTGCCCAGGATCCTAGCCCCGTACATGATGCCGATCCCGTCTGGCAGCACCAGCGAAGCCCCGTTGAGAAGGGCGGCGTACGACGGGTCCTTCCTGGCGGCCCACACGATTTCCGGATTGGGGGTCACCACGTAACCGCCGCTGCGCGATTCAATAGCCCGCTCCGCGGCGGCGACCGCCTCCTCCATTGTAATGTTGTCAAATCCGACGCCGAGTACGGCGGTCCTGTCACTCTGCATAGCGCACCCTTACCCTGAATCGTTTTCACAGCATTATACCATGCGGGGCCCGCGTTGTCCAATATCTCTTGCCCTTCCGGACCTTTTTTAATAATTATTTAAAAAGTGATTGACAAACCGGACGATTGCTGATATTATCTCCTAGTCAAAACAAAGCAGTACGGCATCCCCGTCTCACCCGGCCGCAACGCGCGCCGCGGTCAAATATGGAATCATCGCCCGTTGCGGGCGGTTCTGTATGTGCGCGGATGCTATGCATCCGCGTTTTTTGTTTGGGTCGATAAATGGAGGTGTCTTATATCAGCAACATAGCTCATCAGATCAACGAGGAGATACGCGACAGGGAAGTTCGCCTGATCGGGGAGGATGGCGCCCAGCTCGGCATCATGTCCTCGGAGGAGGCGCTGAAGATCGCTGCGGAGAAGGAGCTCGATCTCGTGAAGATCGCGCCGGGCTCGAATCCGCCGGTTTGCCGTGTCATGGATTACGGGAAATACCGTTTCGAGCAGTCAAAGCGCGAAAAGGAAGCCCGCAAGAACCAGCGGGTCATCGAGGTCAAAGAGATACGCATGTCTCCGAGTATCGGCCTGAACGATTTCAACGTAAAGCTCAAAAACGGGCAGAAATTCCTGCGCGAGGGCGACAGGGTCAAGGTCACCGTGCGTTTCCGCGGCCGCGAGATGGCGCACACCGAGCTTGGCGAGGAGCTGCTCAAGAAATTTGCCGAGGAATGCGCGGACATCGGCAACGTCGACAAGAACCCCAAGCTGGAAGGGCGCAACATGTCCATGTTCATGTCCCCGAAGGCGAAGTAACCCGAATACGCCGTATCAAAAATACGTTTTGGAAGGAGTAACCATTCATGCCTAAGATCAAGACCCACAGTGGGGCAAAGAAGAGATTCAATCTCACAAAGACCGGAAAGGTCAAGCGTGCTCACGCCTTTAAGAGCCATATCCTCAACAAGAAAACGACCAAGCGCAAGAGAGGCCTTCGCAAGGGCACCTATGCCGACGTGACCAACGAAGCCGCTATCAAGCGCATGATCCTGTACAAATAAGGGAGGGTATGGAAAATGGCCAGAATCAAGGGCGCGATGATGACGCGCAAAAGAAGAAATAAAATACTGAAGCTCGCCAAGGGCTATTGGGGTGCCAAGTCCACCCACTATAAAATGGCCAACGAGGCCGTGATGAAGTCCCTCAAGTACGCCTACGTGGGACGCAAGCGCAAGAAGAGGGAGTTCCGCCAGCTCTGGATCGCCAGGATCAGCGCGGCCTGCAAGTCCAACGGGATGAACTATTCCCGCTTCATGCACGGCCTGAAGCTCAGCGGCATCGAGATGAACCGCAAGATGCTCTCCGAAATGGCCATCCATGAGCCGGAGGCATTTACCGCCCTGTGCGACAAGGCCAAGGCGGCTGTACAATAATCTGAGATCACGTCGGGGGAGGCTTGCGCCTTCCCCGAGCGCTTTACAGGGCAGGTGAGAAAATGGTCGACAGCCTGAGGGAAACGGCGCTGCGGCTGCCGCAGCAGCCCGGCGTGTATATCATGAAGGACGCGAAGGGCGAGGTCATCTACGTGGGGAAGGCGAAGAAGCTCAAGAACCGCGTGACCAGCTACTTCCACGGGGAGCATAACCTGAAGACGGAGGCTATGATCTCCAAGATCGCGGACTTCGACGTGATCATCGCCAACTCCGAGCTTGAGGCGCTGGTGCTGGAAAACTCGCTCATCAAGCGCCATATGCCCCGGTACAACATCCTGCTGAAGGACGACAAGGGCTACCCCTTCATCCGGCTGGACATGCGGGAGGAGTACCCGACCTTCTCCGTGGTCAGCCGTGTGAAGGACGACGGCGCCCGTTATTTCGGCCCCTACGGCAGCCGGGGGACCACCAGATCGGCGGTGGAATCCATCTGCAAGGCGTTCAAGCTGCCCACCTGCGGCAAGAAGTTCCCCCGGGACATCGGGAAAACGCGGCCCTGCCTCAACCACCATCTGGGCGCGTGCCGCGGCTGGTGCCTGAAGGACTCGGACAATGAGGAATACCGGGAAGCCGTCGCCATGGCCGCCCTGGCGCTGGAGGGGAAGACCGACGATATCGCGGCAAAGCTCCAGCAGGAGATGGAGGCGGCTGCGGAACGGCTGCAGTTTGAGCTGGCAGCCGAAAAGCGGGACCGGCTCCGGGCCGTCACCGCGCTGAAAACGAAGCAGCGGGTAGTGGCCGGCGCCATGGCGGATACCGACGCCGTGGGCTTCTGGCGGGGCGACGCCAGGTGCTGCTTCACCGTGATGCACTATATGGACGGGGACCTGATCGACAAGGACTACGAGCTGCTGGAGCTGCCTTTTGAGGAGGACGGCGACGTGATCTCCGGGCTCCTGCGGCAGTATTACGAGCGGCGCGGCGTGACGCCGCAGACCGTATATCTCCCCTGCGAGCTGCCGGACGGGGAGGCGCTGGAGCAGTTCCTCGCCGGACTGTCCGGCAGAAAAGTGCGGCTTCTGTCACCTCAGCGGGGAGAGAAGGCCCGCATCGTGGAAACGGCGGAGCTGAACGCCCGGGAGGAGGCGGAGCGCGCCACCACCCGGGAGGAGCGGACCACCCGGACCCTGGAGTGGCTGCAGCGTGCGCTGGATCTGCCCGCGCCGCCGAACCGGATCGAAGCCTACGACATCTCCAACACCGGCGCGGACAGCATCGTGGCCGGGATGACGGTGTTCGTCTCCGGCCGGCCCCTGAAGCGGGATTACCGGAAGTTCAGGATCCGCACCACCGAGACGCCGGACGATTATCAGAGCATGTTCGAGGTCGTCTCCCGCCGGGCGCGGCACTATCTGGACGGGGATCAGAAGTTCTCGTCCCTGCCGGACGTGATGTTCATCGACGGCGGCGCGGGCCAGGTCAGGGCGGCGCAGGAGGCATTGGCCGGGGCCGGGCTCACGGTGCCCGTCTTCGGCATGGTGAAGGACGACCGTCACCGCACCCGCGCCCTGGTCGCCGGCGACGGCAGGGAGATCGGCCTCTCCGCCCAGCCGGCCGTATTTGCCTTTGTGGGGACCGTCCAGGAGGAGACCCACCGCTTCGCCATCGAGTACCACCGCTCCCTCCGGGGCAAACGGGTCAGGACCTCCTCCCTGGAGAAGATCGAAGGCGTGGGCGAAAAGCGGCGGGCCGCGCTTCTGAAGCGGTTCGGCAGCATCCAGGCTGTCCGGAGCGCGGAGCCGGAGGCGCTGGCGGAGGTGCTTCCCTCCAACGTGGCGCGGAGCGTCTACGACTACTTTCACAGCGAAGGCGGTGAAGAGGATGAGAGTGATCGGCGGGACGGCAAGGGGACGTAAGCTCCGGGAGCCTGCGGGCATGGACGTCCGCCCCACTACGGACAAGGTGAAGGAATCCCTTTTCAATATCGTCCAGTTCGACGTTGAGGGGGCGCGGGTGCTGGATATGTTTGCCGGCACGGGCCAGCTTGGGATCGAGGCACTTTCCCGCGGCGCGGCGGAGGCGGTGTTTCTGGAAGCGTCGCCTGTTTCCGCGAGGATCGTGGCGGAGAACCTGCGGCTCACGGGCTTCTCCGACCGGGCGAGGCTGATCCGCGGCGACGCCCTCCGCACGGCGGAGTCGGCGGGCCGGTTCGATCTGATTTTCATTGATCCTCCCTACGATTCCGAGCTTGCGAAGCAGGCCGTGGAGCGAATAATAGCGTTTGACATATTGAAAGAAAATGGTATAATGATTTGTGAAACTCGGGTAGATTACAACACGCCGGAGGCTTCATGGCCGTACGAAAAGCTCAAAGAGTACCGCTACGGCCGGATCAAGCTCACCAAATACGGGCGGGCGCCCGCGGAAGAATGAGAGGCGGCAGATACGATGAGCATTGCGGTTTACCCGGGCAGCTTTGACCCCATTACGCTGGGGCATCTGAACATCATCAGGCGGGCGGCGGCCATCTTCGACAAGGTCTATGTCTGCGTCATGATCAATTCCAACAAGCGCCCCATGTTCACCCGGGAGGAGCGGATGGAGCTGATCGCCCGCTGCACCCGCAGCCTGGACAACGTGGTGGTGGAGACCAGCGACGATCTTCTGGTGCAGTACGCCAAGGCACGCGGCGCCAATGTGATCGTGAAGGGCCTGCGCGCCGTCTCGGATTTCGATTCCGAGAGCCAGATGGCCCTGATCAACAAAAAGCTCGAGCCGATGATCGACACCGTTTTCCTGACATCCAGCGAAAAGTACACGTATCTCAGCTCCACGGTGGTGAAGGAAATGGCCAAATACGGCGCCGATCTCAGCGGCTTCGTCCCGAGGGAGATCATTCAGGACGTAATCGATAAGTCAAAAACAACACTTTAGACTGGAGGGAAACGGACATGGGAAACAGAGTCCAGGAACTGCTTGAGATGCTCTATTCCATGATAACCGAGGCCTGGGGGATCCCCCTGGGCGCCGATAAGTGCGTGATCGAGAGGAGCAAGGCGCTTGATCTGCTGGATGAGATCAAGGCCCAGTTCCCCACGGAGCTGGCGGAGGCGAAGCGCCTGGTTGACGCCAGGACCGAGTTCATCGCCAGCGCCAAGCGCGAGGCGGACGCCATCAAAAAGGCCGCGGAGGAGCGGTCCCGTCAGCTCGTGGACGAGCAGGAGGTGCTGAAGATCGCCAAGACCCGCAGCACCGAGCTGGTGTCCCGGGCGGAGAGCACGTCCGGCGAGCTGCGCCGCGTGGCCAACGAGTATGTGGACGATACCATGCGCCGCACCGAGGACGCCCTGGCCGCCGCGCTGGATGAGATCCGCCAGTCCCGGGCCAAATTCCGCACCCTGGCCGGCGCCCAGGCCCGCGAACAGGCCCACGCGGACGTGGCCGAGTACGACGTGGAGCTGGACGAGGAGTAATCGCGCGCGTTCCCCTCATCGGCAGCGGACGGTCGCCCGGCCTGCCGACGGTCTCGTGCGGCCCGATCCCGGCTGCAATTAAATGGAAATCCAACAGCCCCGAAACCGGTTCGTTCCGATTTCGGGGCTGTTCATATGTTGAAAACGGGGTCTGTCTATCCCCAGCTCCGAATGCCCGGGTATTCGATCTCTTCCGTGATCTCAATGGCGTCTGCCGGACACTCACTGACGCACCAGAGGCAGAGCTGGCAGTCCATGGGATAGACTGCCGCCGCTTTCCCCGTCCCGGCATCCAGCCGGAACACGTCTGCCGGGCAGCTCTTCACACACAGGCCGCAGCCGATGCATTTTTCCCCGGCGACCCGTTTTACCGCCATGCTATCACTCCTCCCC